>VFQN01001588.1_pt1 | contig 37385 bp, 22 predicted proteins | sample 3512371 | NCBI WGS metagenome assembly VFQN01 (sample SAMN10412370, study PRJNA504923) | tailings metagenome | isolation source: Replicate 2 from Balatoc abandoned mine | place: Philippines: Itogon, Benguet | collected 2017-08-28
TTACACAGATTCCTCACGTTCAGCTAAAGAATTGCAACATTAATGATTTAAATATATTAAAGAATTCGAAGACGATTTCTTTATCTCGTTGTCCTCTTGTAGAAGATGTAGCGCCTTTAAAAAATGCAAGGAAAGTTATCATCGACAATTGTCCTTATATAAAGAATTTATCAGAACTTAAAAATGTCCCAAATCTTACGATTATTGCTGGATCAATGAATTCTGAAGACTTCGTAGAAGTAAAGAGTTATAATTTTACATTAAAGCTCTTGACTTTTGAAGTATCGCATTATTATTTATTTTCAAATATTAAGGTATTAACAATTGTACCTGATGAGAACCTTGCCACCTGTATAAACAAAGGCCAAGCAACGTTCTTTGAAAAATTACAATCATTAACCATTGAAGAAAACTTCTTTGTACAAAGTGTGAATGGTTTAGGTATTATCCCAATTGTTAAATTACTGGACTGTAGCCAATTAACGAATATTGATGGATTAGGTCAGAACAGAGAAGTTGAACTTAGATCGTGCCCTCTAATAACGGATGTGAGAAGTTTATCAAGAGTATCGATAGTGACGATTGTTAAATGCAATAAAATTGAAGATTATAGTTGTCTATCTCTTGTCGAACGATTGAAGGTCGTCGAATAATTTCTTTCGTCAACAGTTTTCATGGTAGGATGGTCCTCAATGGTGAAACACTCGAAATAATGAAGATAGGTGATATCTCTCTCGCCAGAAGCAAGATCGAAAGAGAAGAAAAACGGCTAACAAGAGTTAGACTTAATTATTTACAACTAAATAGAAGTAATACAAAACAAAAATATACGATTAATTTTACTACTTCTTCTTTTTTGAATTAAGGTCACAAAGTAGATCGCAGTTTAGTTGCAGAAGTGAAAGAAAACAAATACAACCAGAAAAAACAATTGTAACAAATTCAACTACTATAGCTGACATATACGAGAATCATTATGATCACAAAAATTGTGAATCCAGCTAATGTTTGAAATCTTCTACGTTGTTGATAAACTCCTGGATCAACCTCAAGGAATACTGCATTTTGAAGATTATTATTATTATCTACGGCAACAAGTTGAATACCACCTTCCATTTGTTGAGGCACAGCATAGACTGCTGAATTATCACCTACTCCATATGGAGAATAACCTGAAAGTGGTTGAACTTCAGTGACGACTGTCGGACTTATCGAAACAGGATAAGCAAATGTTGAAGGTTTATTATTATTATTCGAACCTGCTTCACAATCATATTCTATACTAATCGCAGTGGAGGAGGGTAGATACTGAACCTGATCTTGATTATTATTACTGTTACTATTATTTGATTGACTCATATTCGATTCTTTAATTCTCCTCCAAGTTCATCGAGCGGTTAAACCATAAAACCCTCTAAAATCTAAAACAATCTGCTCAGAAGAACGAAGAGGGAGGTGATTGTGATTACTGGAAACAACGCGTCATGAAAAAGAGAAAACACTCCCTAAAGCAGCGTCCTTGTCACACCTTGAAGAAGTGCTCATAAGGCACACTTCGTCATCAAAACAAAAAAAAATTATCAAAAAGGAGACTTTGAGAGGTAGCCGAACAATCTTATACATGTTTAACTAGGATTCCCGAGGAATCCCGAAGAAAAAACTGATAAAGTATAGACTTGACTTTATTGAGTTTGATTTTGTTCAGAGTTTACTTTCCACGGACAAAAATCGATTAAGATTTAAGGAATATTCTGTTAGAAGAAGAAAGTATTTTGATTTTGAACTATTCTTTATTGTTATTTGAAGTTATATTGAAGAATTTTTTTCATTCATTATTTAATAAAAGAATTAAGCAATTAAAAGATTAGATTAATTGAGACAAATCAAAAATAGAAATGATTCCCGTGGCTGAAGAGGAAGCACCAAATGTCGAAGGAAATACTCAAATTTCACACTCGAAGAATGATCCGCCTCAATCCTTTTTAAATAGTCCTTCTAGTATTAATACCCCTGATCAGATTTTTGAACCTTCTCAATTTATTATGAGCTATCCGGAATACCTTGCTTCGATGTCTTCACCGTCTTATGCTTCCGCCGATCCTTCGCAACAGCCAAGAGTGGCCGGTCCTCCCATCGCTGCAAATAATCCTCCATCTAACCCTTCTTCTTATCTACCTTATCCGTCCTATAGATATGCACCAAGTCAGGATATGTACTATGCTCCTTACAATCCCATGCCCACCTCCAGCACTGGGATTTTCCAGCTTTATGAAGGATCTTACTCGTCCAACCATCCCTATAATTACAATATATCTTCACAATCTCATCTACCTCCTTCTCAAAGTGCTGCGTCCATTCAAATGGAAACAGCGATCCTTCGATCCTTTATTGAACCTAACGACAAGGATTCAGACCGAGGACTACCTCCTCTCTCCCCTAGCCACCATCATTCCCCTCATTCAACCACTCGCCATCATCTCGAAGGTACTGGAGGAAATAGTGGAGAAGGAGGGCGAATGAATAAGAGTACCAGCAATCAAAACCTCGCAGGAAGTACCGGAACACATAATAATAGTAATAATAGTTTAAATAAATCATTTGATCCATTATCTATTAAAGATAAATTATGTCCAGATTTTTTATCTGATTTATTTCAAGATTATATTAATAATCAAATACAATATCAACAACCTGTTGCGAATAACTTTCAAGAAGCACATGCATTAATGAAAAATATATTAATTAAGAAGAATGTGAAAGAAAATGTAAGTAAAAACCCTCTCTTTCTCGTATTGATATCTTATGAATGTCTTCCATTTTTTAATAGTTGATAAGCTATCGTACTGATACTAAAAGAGGAAAAAGGGATTATAAGATTCGAACCTATCGTATTACACTAATTGAAGGAAAAGGTAAGATAAACTGTTGAATAATATTGAGTTATATGATAACGGTAAAATAGGAGGAATTTATTTCTTTTCTTTTGGGGAAATTGTTACTCAACAGCATCCCACAGGAGGTGCATCGACTATTCCTTCTCAATCTGGACCAGCTTCAGGAGTGAAGAAACGACGAAACACCGAAGATTCTTTGTCCAGTCGGAAGTCAGACCGTGGTAGAACCTTATCCTCTGTTGATCCGCCAGCAGATAACGCACATGAGTCGGAGATACTTCTAAACCTACAAAACATCTTAACTGAGGACGAAGAACACTTAGGCTATGATCTTATCCAGCTTGATGATATGGATCAACCACCTCATCATCGTCATTCGAATTCTCTCGACACTGAAGGGAATCATGATGATAGTTCTTTCCTAATGAATATCCCATCTGATGATGAAGAACCACAACGTCATCGAAGAAAGATGAGTCATGATTCGGTCATGGAATGTAGCAGTCGTGTTATGAGTCGAGAGAATTCTCATCAGAGTCGACTTGATCAATTTACGAATGCTTTCTCTTCCTCGAACTCTTCCTCTTTCCCCAATAAAGATTATAACTTTCTCTGAACAACTCACTCTATCTTCTCACATGTATTCCCATGCCCTTTCTTGTACTGTTTTCTCCCTATTTTTATGTATGATTCGTTGTTCGCAGCGATGAATATTCTCACATCCCATGTTCAGTAGAAGATGAAGAGTGTGGGGTTTGCGTCGATAATTAGGACAGGGGAAAACTGTTTAAGTTATCACTGTTTTCTAAAATCGAACAACAATTTTGCTTGCTATAAATATCTGTATGTGTTTTCTCTTGGATCTCTTTTTCTCTGGAATGAAGTGAGTTCTTTTAATAAACGAAGAAAAAGAAACTGATGAACTTAACATTTCAAGATATTGATTTTTAAAATTTCCTTTTTTTTACAATGATAATTGCATCGAGTACATTTGTTTGATGATGCTGGTTGGTTTGTTTGCTTGGGTGCTTGTTTGTTTGTTTTTTTTTTTGTTTTTTTTTTAATCATTTGATTAATTTCATATGAACATTTTGATTGATACGCAAATCTAGAACCCTTTCGTCCATCCTCTTTCTCTGTTTGACAGTTCATGTCTAAAGAAGAGTGTTGTTTTTTCTTTTTTTTTACTTTTAGTTTTGTCTTTTTTTGTCTTGTGAGTTCAACACATCTGAATCATCCATACCTATATAACACATATACATCGACATCATACCCATTACACATTACTCAAGTACTCATATTAGATAGTACGCACATTACATCTATAATCATTTATCATTACATTTTTCAACAATTTTGAATACCTGATAGAATGAAAGAAGAATATCGTGTCTGCTTTCACCGCTAAACAGACAAACCTCATGAAATCCAGTGAAGAAAATGAATTAAAGAAGGAGAAGGAAAGAAAATAATATAAATAAGAGAATGAAGGAAGATCGAGATAATGATTGAAGACCTACCTCATAAAGCTCTCACTAAAACCCAAATTCAAAGAGCTCGGCATTAGAGAGACTTGTCCCAACACTTGTGAAGAAGGATATGAATGTATTTTGTTTCTTTTTCTTTGATCAATCTTTCCTATTTCTCTTTCAAAAGATCTCTTATTCACACACTTCTTCTACTTCTTATTTCTATGTTTTTCCCAATGAAAAGTAATTGCTTTGAATGAAATAATTTTGCCCTTGTTATATAATTTCATCAAAGACACTTTGACTACAAACGAATGAATCTACTATTTGATATTGACATTGAAAACTCAATTCTGTGTATTGTTTGAGTCAATCAAAACTGTTGTCTTTATATTAGCATTATTCAGAAGCGAACAAATCTTTAGCTGTTTTTATTCAAAAGTGTGGGTGAGTGGGTATAGAAAGTGCCTATAAAAACTGTCAAAACTACTACATCTTCAAAAGAAAGAAACTTTTCATCAATCAAAAAAGAAGAAAGAACGAGAGAGGAAAGAATAATCACACAAAAATGCTCCAAAAATCAACAAAAAGTGTTGTTACTACTATCTTCTACTCCTTCTTATCTCAACACTACCAAAACTATTCTCTACTCTTCATATATTTTATTTATGATTCTTAACAAAGTCAATTCCTTTTTGTACTTGTTGAATGAGATCAGGTAAGAGAGATTGTAATGCTTTTTCTTCAAAATTTGATAATCTTCCATAATGAACAACTTCTTGAATGCCCTCACGACCTAAATAGACAGGAGTTGCAAGAAAAGGTGAAGAAGTGAAAGAATTCTCAACAAAAGCACATTCTAACACATCTTCATCACCACCCATAGCTTGAAGTAATCGAGAGGTGAAAGTATGTGCAGCGTAAGCCATGGATAACGTGGCAGAGCCAGCACCATTCTTTGCCTTCACTACTTCATCACCACCAAATTGTACTCGATGAGTGAGTTGCTCTACCTCCTCTGAGGTGAACTTCGCTTCTTTCACTTGTGAGAATAAAGGGAGGATGGTCGTGCCGGCGTGTCCTCCAATAACAGGAATATGAAGGTTATTAGTGGGAATGCCTCTTATCTCAGCAACAAAAGTATTCGCTCTCACCACATCTAAAGTTGTTACACCAAATAGCTTTCGAGGATTGTATACTCCTTGTCGCTTTAAGACTTCAGCAAAGATTGGGACCATCGAATTGACAGGGTTTGTAACAACAAGGAAGATCGCGTTAGGACAGACAATACTGCAAGCCTCCGCGATCTTTCGAATAATCACTGCATTTGTATGGAAGAGATCATCACGAGTCATACCAGGCTGACGTGGAACACCAGCAGTGATTAAGACAACATCTCTGTCTTTTAACGCTTCATCGATCTCCTCTAAACCAACAAAACCTGAAACTTTGGCAACAGTGTTAATATGAGAGAGATCGGCTGTAACTCCTGGTGTACGGACAATATCAAATAAAGACAAGTCACTGACTTTATTGTCCAATTTTAACAAGAGAGAAAGAGGTTGTCCAATCCCACCAGAGGCCCCTAAGACAGCAACTTTAAACTGCTTCCCATTTTCTTCCTGCTCCTGTCCTGACCCTCCGACCGCATTAGCCTTCAGTAAGGGACGATTATTACCGAATCCAAACCTGGATCCAAGCAAAAATGCCGCTGATTGCGAGCAAATGGCAATAACAATAGCAAGGGTCGTGATGATCATTTTTTGGTTGTGAGTGAGTCATAATTGGGGAAAAGCACAAAGATATGTGCACTACAAAATCACCGTAAACCGTTAAATTACGTATACATACAAAAATATATAGAACACATGACCTTCCCGAATAGCTATACATATATATATAAACTAAAAGTACAAAAGAAAAGTCCAAAAGATATGAACTGAAAAGACTTCTAATTTATTTCTGATTCTGTTTCTCACTATTAGAAGTTTTCCTTTGATTCATTCTCATTTGTTTTGCTTTCTCGGTTGATGCTTTTAATTTTGCTGTAGTTTTCGATAAAGCAATTTCTTTTGCTGTATCAACAATTTTCCATAATTCATCTCTTTCTGCACCTTTCCTATCATTAAAACTTTCTTTTACTCGAACTTCTTTATCAGCAATCTTTAATTTTGCAAGATGTGCTGGTAAAAACTGTGATTTTGCTAATATTTTAGGTAATAATACTTCTCCTTGATCCTTTGTTGGTACAACAGTTAATTCTTTCTCATCATCATCAAGATGTGCTTGATGTAATATATTCTGTATCATCGTTCTTGCTGTCTCTGTCTCTTTTAATTCAGTCGTTATTAGTTTTAACGGTGGTAATTTCATCGCTTCTTTTGGATGTAACATCATTTGAAGATAATCATTGGATTCAGGATAGAATTTTTTCACTTTTCTTTCAGTGGTATATCGTGATTTCTCTAATAGATCTTCTAATACTTTCTCTCTTTCTTTTGTTTTTAATAATAATTCTTTTGTTACCTCTTTATAATCTTTCCCAGTATTATTCTTTTTCTTTAGCGTTGTTGCTGCTGTTTCCTGAGTCTTTCTTGGACTATTCTTATTACTATTCCCTAGGGAAGTTGTGGGTTTCCTTTGTTGTATCTTTGTTATACTACTATTAATCATTGTTTCTAAGATTTTCTCTTGTTCTTGTTCATCTTGATCCAATAAACCACCTGTCCTCCTATGAGGATCACTCTCTTTATTACTCCCACCACCATTACCACCTCCACTACTACTACTACTCTTAATATCTTCAAACTGTTGTAATCTCATTTTAATTTCAATATTACTTGGATCTAATTCAACGACCTTCTTATAATCAGAATGAGAACCAATGAAATCAGATAAATAATATTTTGCTTTACCACGTAATGAATAGTACTCAGATACTTTAGGATTATAATAAATTGCTTTACTTAATTCGATATCAGCTTCATAAAAGAATGATTCATTAAAATAGTTTGTGGCAATTAAATAATGTGTTAATGATAGTTTCGTTCGTATTGTCCAATCATCGGATGATAGTTCATAGGCTGTAGTATAATCGTGGATTGCTTCACTATACTGATGGAGTGCACGGTAACAGTCAGCACGGTTCATATAATATTTATAATTGATGTAATGACGTGTTGGTCCACGGTTTCTTGTTAAAATACTACCTTGATTCACAGCTGCTGTGGTAGTAGCAGTATTAACAGTGTTATTAGTACTTACAGTGCCTGCTTTACGAGGACTTGATGTCACAGAGATATTGGAAGGTGTCACAGCTCCTGTATAAGCAGAGACAGTAGTCGCTGTCGTCAGATCCATCATGGAGTTATTATGATGAGAGTTAGTAGTATTATTAGTATTCGAAGATTCAATTAAAGTCGCATTTAAATGTTCTTCTGATCTAATAATTTTATTATATAGTAATATAGATTGATGATAATCTCCTTTACTAGCATAATCAATCGCCATCTCATTTAATATGAGATTCGTTTGTAAGAGTATCTCTGGTGGTAGATTCATTTGATATTGATCAACTTGATATTTCTCTTCAAATATATCCTTTGCTTTCATGATTGCCTCATAGGCTAATTGTAATTCATGTAGCATACGATAGATACGAGCTTTTAAGATATATAGTTTAATATCTTCATTGGTGATGTGGAGCGCATGATCGACTAGTTCTAGTGATTCTTTATATTTCTCTGAGGTGAAAGCATATAATGCTTCACGATATAATAGTTCTGATCGAGCATACGATCTTGAAATAAACCCAAGTACTTCAGGGTGGTTGGAATCTATTGAGGCAGCGACTCGTATGTCTTGATTGCCTTGTTCAGTTAAACCACGTGCCCAATTGATTTTAGCACGTAAAATATAGACTTCTGCTGAAATATCACGATTTGGTTTAATGACCTTTGAGATTGCTTCATATGCTTCGACTAATTCATTACAGTGCACATGACAGACAGATTTTAATATCCATAGCTCAAGATTTTCACGATTATATTCTAATGCTTCATCAAAACAAGATCGCGCTGCAGTAAATTTAATCTTCCATTTCATTTCTATCCCCATTAACATATATTCTTTACCTTTTAATATTAATAGTTCAATGAGGAATTTCCTTCCAGCGATCATTGATTGATTCTGTTTTAATATGAAGCGATAACAGAACATGGAGGATGTGATATCTAGGTTTAATTTATAGATTTTACCAAGGAGTAAGTAGAATTTGGTTTCAGCATTCTCATAGGATAATGCTTTATAGATTTCACGTAAGAGTCGTTCTAGTTCCAAGGAGGTACCAGAGGAGAATAATGATAATTGTCGTGCTCTTTCAAAGTACAGTGTTGCACGATCTAATGGTAGAAGTTCACTACCATTGACTGACATTCTTCTAAAGAGATTTTTATAAAAAGAAAGCCTTAATTAAAAAGGAAAATAAATAACAATAAAAAGCAAACCGTTTCGTCAATATTTCTCGAAAAAAGAAAGGAAAAAGAAAGGAATTCCTTCAGGAGTTCCTTGTGGTGGGCAGGGGCGAGCAGAACGCCAAAAGACCCACTTTCTCCGTTAAAATTTTGCTATCAAATACAACAAAGAATAGTGACTGAAGGCAGTCATTTCTCAACCCATAACAACTCCTTCTTCTGGTTTCAGAGGGTTCTGTGAGTTTTGTAAGAATGGAAGAAGTAATTTATGATGAAGACAATGATTTTGATGCCTCAACACAATCGAAATCATGGAAAAAGCGGAAAATTGGAGACTCACCGGAAGACGGCCTCGGGATGTCCTCCGCATCAAATGACCTCAGTTTAGGTTGTGAAGCTTATTTTGTAGAGATTAGTCCCACCAGCTTATCAAGTTATAACTTTGGTAGTGCTAGCTACGATGAAAGTCGACATGCCACACCCACTCACTCAAAAGAAAGAGCATCATTGTCGAGGAAGAAAAACAAAAAAGGAGTTTCCTTCTCTGCAATACAATTTCTTGGTTCTGAAGATGATTATGATCCACATTCTGAATCCAAGGCTAATTTAATGGATAAATTAGAATCGAAATTTCATTTTGATGGTCACATATCCACTGCTCGCTCCTTTGTTTCTGATGTTTCCGGCCTGCAATCTTCAAATACTGGTGCAGCATCACGCCTTTCGCGAACTCCAAGAAGAAAGGATATTTTCCAATCTTCTCAATCGTATGCGTCTTTATTAGCTGATACTTCGACTATCCAGCCCTCTAAAATGCGTTACTCTGGCGCTTTACATCGACAAAGATCCATGGAAAAGATGATTCATCCTGTTGAAAGGCATACCAAAATGAATTTACTGCCAACGGAAAATATTAATTCTGCTCCAAGTAAAACCTTCGTCAGTCAGTTTGATTATGTTGTTGTCTTTCCTTTCGCTGAATTTGAAGAGAAAGGACAAACCCCTGATGCGAAATATATTATGCATTCGATGTTATTAGCTGGTTTAGAACTTTACCCATATCGATCTCTCAGTGGTGATCAGCTATTTGTTCTTATCCGCTGCCCGGTAAGTACTTCCATAATATGAAGTTATCATTTCGTGTCTAATATACTTTATACTTTCTTCCAGAGAGGGGTATTGGAGCTTCTAGCTGAAAAAAGTGAAATTTTATTCCCGACGAATGAGCCTGTATTAAGAGAGCTCTTAGCACATGGTGATCCAGAAAATAAGATCGCCCCAGTGAAAATACGACATGAACCTGAAATCACTCATATCGAGCCCCTTCAATACAGTAAGTCTCTTTATCATCTTATTTTTTGTTATAATCATTCGTAATCACTTCAATTTTCAATAGTTTATCTGAGATATAAAGCTCTAGTCGATCAAAGACTTTATTTAACTTCCAATGTCAACGATGGTCATTTATTTCCAAAATATTTAAGATTAAAATTAATACATTTTTTATTAACTTCACCAAGACGATTAGGTGGTTGTAATTTAGAAATTTCACGATTATTATTAAGAAAGAAAATCTTAAGTATTTTCCCTTTACATGATTCTGATATATGTCAAGAGATATTAGATAAATGTATGAATATTAAAACATTACCATGGAATGCACCAATTGAAGATTTAAGACAATATTTAGGTGAAAAAATTAGTTTATATCTTGTTTTTCTTGGTCATCTGAGTATTTGGCTAGTTCCTATTGGTGTTATTGGATTGGGTGCACAAGTTGTCATTTGGTCTACAGGAGATTACTCGCATCCAGTTGCTCCGATTTATACGGTTTTGTTGATTATTTGGTCGATTATTATGTTAGGATTCTGGAAGAGACAACAAAGTTACACAGCCCTCACTTGGGGAATGACACAGTTTGTTAATACGCAGTATGAACGACCGGAGTTTATGGGTGAATTACAGTTGAACTCATTTATTAATGGACGTGAAATGCTCTATTTCCCACGAAATGATTTTCGCCAACGAATTGCACTAAGTTTAACTGCTATATCTGTCTTTGTTTTGTTAGTTATTGGCGTAATTACAGGTATTTATCTGTTACGATTCTTCGCTCAAAGTGCTTTAGGAACCACGACGATTGTTGTTGCGGCTGTATTAAATGTGATTGAAATTTTGACTTTAAATTTCGTCTATCAGATCATTGCAGTGAAATTAACAAACCAAGAGAATCATCGCACTGATACAGAATATGAAAATGCTTTGATTGTGAAAGTCTTTGTCTTTCAATTTATTAACTCTTATGCGTCTTTATTCTATTTAGCATTTATCGCCGCTTATTTACCCGATAATGTTGCGAATGATTCAAACAACAACTATCGTGGACAATGTGGTGATGTGAACTGTATGAGACCTTTAGCTCTGTCATTAGGTCTAATTATGATTACAAGAATGGTATTTAAGAATGGGATGGATCTTCTTTTACCATATGTGAATTATTTACAGTTTTTAAAGAAAAAGTCGCGTTTCTTACAATTTTCTACAAGTTTTAAGGAAGGAACAGCATCAAGCAGTCGAAGTGATGAAGGAAGTAGCGAGAAACTACAAGGAGAAGGTATTCCATCAGAATTAGAAATGTTGGAAAGTCATGGAAATAATGGGAAAACTGAGAAGAAGAAAAGCAAGAAGATTCTTAGTCCTCCAGAGATGGATTTCTTGTTAATGGAATATGATACAATATTGGAAAATGTTCGAAAATATTCTGATACTGCTATCCAATACGGATATACTGTATTATTTATTGCTTGCCTCCCTGTTGCTCCTTTGTTAACAGTTTTTTATAATTATTTAAAAGTGAAGTTTCAAAGTTGGAAATTATTAATGGTAAGCATTTCCTACAGTGCTTCATTCAAGTTCTCATATTTGATTTCTATAGATGTTTCAACGGCCTCATCCATCTGGAGCACAAAGTATTGAATCTTGGCAGACAATCTTCACCTTGCTATCAGTGATTGCCGTAGTAACAAATGCTGGCATCATCAGCTTTACGATGGATGTTATTGGAGATTATCCTTATTCTTTTCGCATCTGGTAAGTGAGAAAAAACGATTATATTCAAATTTTCTGATTGCATTTTACATTTTGTAGGATATTCATTGCATTTCAATGGTTAATGTTATCGATTCAATATGCAACATCGACCATGATTCCAGAGGAACCCGAGACAGTTCAAATTCAAAAATTACGAATGAACTTTATTTCGGAGAAAGTAGTTTTAAAATATCCCGATGAAGATTATGACGAAATGATGTATATGTCAGATGATGATGATGAAGATGATGAGTATATCCTTCCTGTTGAATTTTCACGAAGTGATGATAGTTCGCCAGGTGATGTTTTGAGTGAAGGAGGCTCTGAAGAAAATGGAGTGAAGAGAATTGGAAGTCGTAATTTTATTATCAAGAAAAACAAAAGATTAACACAGAAATCTGCAAAATCTCCAAAATCTGCAAAGTCGTTGGCGCAATCAATGAACGGCACATCCAATTATTTAAGTCGAGCTAGCAGCGCGACAGGATTTACAAATCGTAAAACTGGAAAGTTTTATCTCAAACGCTTACCGTATGGATTTTATCAACCTGAAGAAGTTTTAGATCCTTGTACAAAGCTCTGGAGGAATATAATAGAATGTATTTTCCCTGTGAATGAATTTGACCGTGCTGAGCAATTAGCAAGAAATGGAAGTACATCACATGACGAACCATTTGGAAGATTACTTGAAAAAGAAGCTCCAGAGAAAGAAGGATCGGGTAGTGGGAAGCACGGGACAAAAGGTCTTCCACCGCAGCCATTAAATCAAGTCAATAGCAACCAGAAACGAGTCTATCGCCAAAGATTACGATTTAATGATGAATCAGTGAGCAGCAAATTAGCACCATTAGATGTGATGGATTACCCTCATACAGAAGATTTATCTCTTTGGAAATTGCCCATTTCCAAAGATGTGATTGAATACGAACCAGATCTTGATTTATACAAATTGGATTTTTAAGGGTAGTTGGAAGGTAAAGAAGTTCAAATCATTTCATTGCTGAATATTCAAGTGGTCAGCTGATATCGTTCCACAAATGTGTTTTATATTTCGTTGTGTTTTGTGGATATTTATAGTTTTCAGTACGTATTTCTTTGCTTTCGAGCGCACGTGTTTATTCCTTGTTTTTACTCTATTTCGAGGTTCACTTGATGTGTTTACTTGATGTCTCACTCGTGCTTTGTTGTAGAATTTAGAGTCCTACTTGTAAGCATTTTTAATACTTAGTGTAATTTAAGTTTTATTCCTTTGATGCTAAAATTGAGCAGCAGTCCTCAACTAATACTATATTTTTACTTTCTCTCAACTTCGAAATCTCATCGGCTTTGTAATGACTTCATTTCACGAAGATATTCGTCATCGAAGTAACTTGAAGTGCGTTGGTAGTGTGTAGTGGCAAAGAGGTTGCTCTGTGCGAATCTTGGAAAGATTCATAGACTTTAGGAGAGACAGCTTTGCTCACACACCCTCAAGAAAGAGCATTGCCACTCCCTTCCCACCAAGTCGTCCCATGGCCCCCTTTTCTCCCAACAACTTCTAAGTTTCACAAAACCACTATTTTTCTACTTTTATAGGTTGAATTAAGACTTTCATCTTTAGAAAACTAGATTTTTTCTCATAAAGAATCCGCTGACATCTCTCACCCTCGCAAAGAAATTGAAATACGCAACGTCCTTCCTCTACATCACATGATTGAAGAGAGAGATCATTGAATTGTCATCCGACTTTCACAGGCTTCGTTTTGGATACTTTCACCTTGTCACAGGTCAGTTCATGAGAGAGAAGTTCAACTGGAATATTCTTCTACGTTGACTTTTAACTGCTGTACTGCATCTCATATCAGCTCAACCTAATATTATCCCATTGGCACAACTTGCTTGTGTTGGGATTGAAATTAACACAACGTCTCTTCTCTTCATTGGAACATTTGAAGCTTCATCTTTAGACTTCTCTCAGAAGTTTTTAGCAATCAAAACAGTGTCTTCAACACTCTACATTGTCATCATCTTTATTGCACTACCTTAGCTTATTTCATCTTTACTTCATACCTTTCTGCAACTACCTCGTGTTTCAGATTATTTCATAGAACCATTTGTCATTTTATTATTGCATTGAGATCGTCCTCATTTATTTGGTAAGACTATCATCGAGTATCTCCTTACCTCTTCTAATACAATGTTTTCATAGAACTAACCATGAGCAACCGTCTTCTTATCAAGAAACAATACTTGAATCGCTTTGTGCGATCTTTGTCTTCTCCTGCTAACCCAGGTTTCAATAGACACATTCTGTACAACAGCAACAGCTTGACTCCTGAGCTTCAAGCCTTGTTGACTGATGATCCAAAGTTCTTTGATGTGCTCGAGCAAGCACAACAAAGATTTTACCCAAAGTACGTCGAAGTACGTAATGCCAGAGCTAAGAACCAGGAAGCCCTCCGAAAGCAAGTGGAATCCGGGTTCATTGACTTCCGCAAAGATACCGCCTGGATCCGTGACGGTGATTGGCAAGCTGCTCCAATTCCTGCTGTTTTAGCAAAACGCCCAGTTGAGTTAACTGGTCCTGCCAATGATGCTGCCATGATGATCAATGCCTTTAACACTGGATCTCTTGCCACAAAGACTGTGCCAGGTTCTGATCCAAGCTATCCAATGGTTAAATACATGCCAGATGGAGAAGATTCTTCCGTTCCGACATTAGCAAAGGAATTACAAGGCATTTTGAACCTCAAATCTGCCTTGGAAGGTAAGTTGACCTTCGAGAAGGTCAACAAGGACGGAAAAGTGAAAAAATATGCTCTTGAACAAGAGATTGCTTACCCAATCTATCGTGTTCCTGGTCTTCACTTTGACGAAGCAACGATGGTTGATCGTTACTCTCGTCCAATTCCTAACCACTTACTGTTAACGTTATTGTACCAACACCATGTTGCGCCATTAATGCAAGAGCGTGGTTGGGTACCAAGTATTTATCAACCAAAATTACAATCCTACGAGGAAGCATGTTTAGTAAACGATGTTATTGCTTTTACTGAAAAAGCGTTTGACATTCCTGAGAAATCGACTCGGATTACTTGTTTAATTGAGACTTTATCTGGTGCTTTACAAGCAGAAGAGATCGTCTTTGGCCTTCGTGACTACATCTGCGGTTTAAATGCTGGTCGTTGGGATTACATTTTCCAATGGATTCAGGTTTTACAAAGCAGTGTAACACCAGATCGTAGTAAACTTACCATGCAAGCGAAGCACTTGGAGGCTTACATGGATCACATTCGCGACGTTTGCGAGAGACGTGGTCCAGTCTTCATGGGTGGTATGTCTGCAGTTATTCCAGGAAGCGGCGGTATTTCTGAGGAAATCAGAGAGAAAATCAAGGCCGATAAGCAGCATGAACAAAAACATGGTGCGCAAGGTGCTTGGGTCGCTCATCCTGGTATGGTCCAGCAAGTGTTGAAGTTGTTTACAGTGGATAAACATTGGGTCACTCCTCTTCCATTGAGATCAGTCAAAGCCAGTGAATTAGTAACCTTGGAAGACGGCTTAAAGGATGTATCCCAGCGCACTGAGAAGGGTCTCGTCAGTAACATCTCTTCTGGTGTGCAGTATTTAGCCTCCTGGTTACATGGTCGTGGTGCCGTTGCCTTGAATGGATTAATGGAAGATATGGCAACTGCTGAGATCTCTCGTGCCCAATTATGGCAATGGCTTAAGCATGAAGTCGAATTTACTCGCGAAGATGGAAGTGTTGCAAAGTTAACTCCTGAATTATTCGATCAATTATATGACCAAGTTGTCAATGAGCTTAAGAACCAGAACGAAGTTTCCTACGCTGCCGAGGAATTACCTGTCGCTATCGAACTTTTCCGCGAGATGGTGAAATCGGCGACTTTAGACGCTTTCATTGCCGATCGTGCATACCAGCATTTAAATAAAGATAGTACAAAGACAACCGCACGCCGTGATTTATTTCACCCTGTCTCCTTTGATAAGAAGGTGGTTCACGAGCTTTTACCAGGCAATAGATCGCAAGGTGAAGGATTAGTTTTATCAAGAACCCGTTACCTTCGAGATTATTTCCGTGAACCTAACTATCAAGGATTTCCTAAGCAATTCTGGTTTGCTGGTACATCAAATCCTTTGGTCGGTGCCGCAACTGTGTTAGGAGGTGGTGGAAGCGTTGGTTCTTATCTCGGTGGTTGGGATGCTAACGCTGTCAACAACGTCTTAAACAAACGTTTACCAGATACTTTAAATGTGTGGGTAAATGATGCAACCAATGGTGGCAAAGCCATTAACAATCACTTAAGACGTGATATGGAGATCGAACATTTGGATTATGTTGATAAATTAAGCAAATTAACTAATGAAGATGCCAAGAAGAAGGTCCGCCCTCCATTTGATTGGTTATCCGTGCCACAATTAGTTGATTTAGAGCAAGGTTGGAGATCAATCCATCACACTCGCTTAGCTGTTGATTCCGCTATTGACAATGGTATTAACGTATGTCATATTGAAGATCAAGGTCATTCCAAGCGTTGTGGTCACTTGGGAGATAAAGAATTAGCTCCTTTCGACTCTTACTGCCAAATCTTACGCGCTGCTAACTTGACTGCTCAAATTCGTTTAGGAGATGAACAAGCAAAAGGAAACGGTGTGATCTTCGTCTCTCGTACTGATGCTCTTTCCGCTAAGCGTATTGAATACTCTGAGCACTTGAAGAATCCTAAGCACATTGATCATTACTTCGTTGACTTTGAGAAGGGTTTAACTAATGATGGTAATTACTATTACTTGAAGCAAGGTATTAACCCAAACACTGGAAATCCTTATGGTCTTGATCTTGCTATTGTTCGTATGGCAGAGGTTGTGAACTTAGGATTAGCCGAGTATGTCTGGATGGAAACTCCAAATGCTGATTTACATGTTGCAAAGGCATTTATTGATGGTGTCAATGATATTCTTGCACCAAAGAATAAGCATGCGAAGATGTTATACAATCACTCACCATCATTTGATTGGGATTTAGGATTTGTTAAACAAGGTGTTCCATTAGGACAAGGTCTTATTCAACACATTTCAACCTCTGTTGCTCCATACTTACGCAATGTTCTTGCAACACGTGGTGAGATTACACCAGATCATTACTCTATTGCATTAGAAAACATTCGAAGATACGTGAAAGTTCATGGTGATCCACTTCAACGTGATTTTGATTTCGATGATCATACATTATTACAAATCTTATTACCTGCATTAGATTTAATCACAAGTCAAGGTGATATTCGTAACTCGAATCAAATTGTTGAAGCATTACAAAAATCATTCCCTGGAACTGCTGTCTATGCTGCGCTTGAAACAATTCGTTCAGCTGTTCAATCGAATACAAATAACATCCAAAAATCACAAGAGGCAATCTTCAGAGCTATTGCTGATGCTCGTTTAGGATTATTTGGTAAAGCATCCGGTTCTATTGGTGTTGAATTACCATTAACTACTTTACCTGATTTCCATTATGAGTCATTTGCTGCTCATCGTCTTGCTATGGGATTAGTCAAACATTCTATGCAAGCTTACGTCCATCAAGTACAACGACCTGAACGTGCTCACTTCGAGGCACAAAAAGGAACTACTCAACCATATCCTTACTACAAACACCAAGAATCAACCGGAACTGGTGTTGATGCTCGTTTCGGTAAAGCTTTAGGATCGTCTGATACCAAGGCATTGGAGGAATCCACTGAAGCTGATGACTTGAGAGATCGTAAGGAGTTGGAGGCTCAGATGAAGAAGCGTATCGTATAAATATGGGGATCATTGTTTCATTATTAATAGGAGTTTGGTTGTTGGTTGAGATTGATTTAGTACAGTTTAGTAAGCTAGGTAGCTTTAGTGGGAAAGAGTGGTGAATTAGGATTTCTTATTCTTTTCATTCACTATTTCTCGGAAACATTTTTGCTTTTTCTTTGTTTCTTTTCTTTCAATATCCCATGAAGAAGAAGTCATGGAGGATTATATGATAGGTTAATAATAATAAGATAAAAATTAAATATAATTTAAAAAATTCATATCTCACGAATCTGACAACAACTACAACTTTCAGTCAATTCTCTCTCTCATTGGAATACAGAAGATAAATAGCTTATGAATAGCGATTGATAGGAGGAAGACTAGTCGTATTACTCGATATTAGTGTTCGTGTTCGTGGTAGTGTTAGTTCGTAGGGGTGATAGGGTTATTGAAGAAGATGATACGAATAGTATCAACTGTCAAATAACAAATATATCCATACAATCCATAGGTTAGTATACTGCTAATATCAAACTTCTTCACTGAGAAATAGAGAGTGAAGGTTAGCATGATGCACGAGAGATTCACTATCTTAGGGATACTTACATGGATTATTGTTAGACTCGCTAACATCTGTATTACTTTTCTCTTCAACTTTCTTAAGTTCTTCTTGTTGTTTGAGAAGAGATTCTTCGCTAACTAATTTCATCGTTGATTGTGTTGTAGGAGTATCTTTCGGGGAATCAGTATTAAACATACGTCTTTGAAACATTCTTCGATTTGTTCTTGCATTCGAGGCAATTTGAAAGGATGAGCTAAAAGATAACAAAAGAACAAGTAGAATTGTGATGAAAGCAAGACAGTTGTGATTCATGGTTTCCTCTGGTGTCTTGTTAGGTTTGTTAAGATGTATATGTTATTAATATGTTGAGGTTGAAATTCAAGATTTTTTTTTCATTCAGGCAACGCACCTTAAAAAAAAAAAATTGGTAATAAACCGTTTTAGATCAAGATGAGCGAAACTAATATTTTTTACTAAAACCATTGGAAAAACAAACGCTATTTAAGTTCTACTGTTTCCAATAAAGTTCAATAATTCTCATGAAAAACTTTATTTCTTGTTGAAATTACTTCGTGGTGAGAGGAGTAACTTTCTTATTGGTGAGAGTTGAGAGTAGTAGCTTTTGTGTGCGGATGTAATGTACTATATAAAAACATTGCGGTAAAATAGTTTGAAACTTCTATGATGTTATTACTCTTCCAATTCCTGTTATGTCTCAGTCAAAGCTCCAGTCTCAGCAATTTCTTGATGCAAAATCAACGATATGTAGAAGCTTCGCCGTTTAATACCTCAACTTTATACGATGGTATCGGGTTATGTGAGTTAAACCCCAGAGTCTATTCATGTGCGAGAGACTTGTACAACAGAATCAAATGGGAAGATGGTAACTATGCGCCATTATGGAAACGATCAACTACAGATCTATCTTGTAGCTATTTTATTCAACAAATTCCTACCTCACATCACTTCATTCATTTACAAATACATCAAGATTACTGTAAAGATTCCTTCATAAAAGATCATCCATCACTTAGTGGTGGAACATCTTTCTATGTATTGTCACAGGGAGTTTATCAACAAGCTTGTGATGTTTATGATCATTTTAATGGGTATTATGATGTAATATGTCAACTAATGCCATATTTTTTATCTTCTGCTCCTTTTTCTGAATCTATTCATCAGCCATTGATCGAAAAGTATAATGGTTGCATGCTTATCACAATTTTAATTGATTTTGAACATTTTGATGCTTTTACTGAATGGCATTTCTCCTATTCAAGCAAATATTCCCCACTTGCTGTCACTTTAACGGATCGGCAATTATTCTGTCTTTCCCTCGAAAACTCCACCACAAGCAATACAATACCTCGTGAGCTGTTCAATTCTTATGATGGGATGCTTGGGGCTAAAAAGAGGAAGAGAATCAAGCTTTCGACAGATCAAATTGAAATTTTCCGCAGTTCTGATCCAAACATTCCCCAAATGATAAACTACTTTCATCGCCTGGAAAACAAGGAATCAGTGACGAATGGTGTTTGGCAATTAATATCTTTAAATAAACATAATTTAGAAGTTGATGATTTAAACTTTCCCTTTCTCTTTGATTTGTCTAATATGCTTTCCTTTGCTAATTTGTCAATCAATTATCACTGGCGCTGGCAACATGATTTCCACTATTACCATGAAGAGGGTAGGAAAGATCATTATGGGATACTTCATAAAAAGATGCATAGGAGTTTTAAGGAATGTACTCATTCAGCCTCTTCAGGTTTTGAAGAAGCTCCTAGTCGTAACTATTACTTTGCTGGAGAGAGTCATCTTAGATATGCATGGGACTATTTGATTGAAAGTATAGATTCTGACTATGTTGCAGGTCTAGAGATGAAACATAGTGGAGGAAGTAAAATGAACGTTCACTGGACGATGAAGACATTTCTGTCTCAGATCGATGATTTCTTTCACAACACATGTCAGCTAGCCAAAGACCAAAAACAGTCTAACAACACTCTTGTTTTGCAGACAGGACAGTGGGACATTGGATTTTGGCCTTTAAGAAGTATGCTCGAGAGACACACTTCGAAGCAACTGATTAATTCTTTCTCTGAAGTTCTTCAGGCAAAGAGGAACAACGATTCTTCTTGTTCTCATGATTTATCAGAAATCATTTGGCTAGATACTATGCTCTATCCTTATTGTTTACAGAGAGATCGACCAGAAGAATCTATGCAGGATGTTATGACATGTCAACTTCATCGATCAGGTATCGATAGTTCCGCAGTCTTGGCTTTGGATGATTATTTAGAATCAAGATTGAAACAAAAGATATCAGCGGGTCAAAATGACGACCATACTGATTTTCTCTCTTTCCATATGAATAAAAGGCTTCATATGATTCAATTGCGACAAATCTTTTATCCTCGATTGCTGGTTGTGAAATATGTTTGTAAGAATCATTACTTATGTCGTACAGACAATCGAAGAATGAAGGAAACCTCGTCTGTTGAAGGAATTCTTGGTGTAGAAGCTATCAAACGAGTTATTTGCTCTGTTAGTTGAATGTATAAAATGTTTCTTACATTATTAGTTTTTCAATCCTTTGTCGATCTCCTTGTCTGACTGTAGTGACTCCTCTCTGATATGATTTGTATGGGAGGAAGGTTGATTGTTTTGATTTGTTGAAAGAATTTATTTTTACACAAATTAAGGAATAGAAGAGTAGCTAATGCTAAATATACAATAAGAAGGCAAGGACGGCGAATGAGAGTAATGAAAAAGATTTTCTATCGTCTCAATGCTGCTAAGCGAGATTCTAACTCATCCTCTGGTGCAGCAACCTTCTGTTCACTGACCTTGGCCTTGCCAGGTTCAGCTAATTGATCTGAAATGCTTAATCCAGCCTCTGCAGCGACCATCTAAAACAGAGAGAATTAAGAAACATTCAAATACTATCAAGAGAATGTCACTCACCTGAATCAATTGATCAACTTGTTCTGGTGGTGTACTCATAGCTGTAGTAGCTTCCATTGTACTTTCCATATAACCAGATCGAACATCCATATTCTCAAATTGTCTTTCAAATTCTTCCATTGTTTTCGCAATTTGTTCAACTTCCATTGATTTCATTGCATTGGACATTCCTTTCACTGTCTGAGCCATTGCTTTATTTACATCTTGCATTCTTATAGCAGTTTCTAATCGACTAGCTACCGCATCTATTCGTGATCCTAACCGAAGGAAGTTCAATGATTGATTCTTTTCTCTGATCACATTTTGTGCATAAATCTTTGCTCCTTCCATATTACCATCTTTAATTGCTTTCTTTAATTTTTCTGTTTGTTGTGCCATATTTTTATCACATTTTTTAGCACTACGTGCCATTTGTTTGGATGTTAATCGGAAAGTAATAAGATCATCTTCTAAACTATGTTTTTGTCCCATTTTTTTTTTTTTCTTTCTATATTAGCGGATGGTTTTTTCTTTCAAGAAGAAGAAGTCTAAAGGAAGGAAGAATATTATAAAGTAATAATATTATGATAATTATCTCTTGGAAGTTGCTTTGTTCGTGTAATAAGCAGTGTTATCTTGTTTGTCGTTCTCTTGAGATGATTCTTTACGTTAAAACAGTTCGCAGCCTCCTTGTTTCCTAAATCTGCGGAAGATTCTTCAGACTTCCAAGAAATCTCACAAATTTACATCACTAGCATCTCCTACTATACTACTACCGGTATACTACTTCTTCAGTGTATTGATACATTTAAATTAATCAAAAGTTGAGAATAATTTTCAACAAAAGTATCAAAGCGAAGAAAGCAAAAAAAAAAAGACAAGAAACAATCAAATAATTAACCATTAAAAATAAAAAAATAAAAACTAGTAATATGCATACATAACTGTATATGAAGAATGAAAACTGCTTAGAAGCTAAAAGACCACAAAAGAAGGAAGAACTACCTCTCACAGCGATTTATTTACATCATAGCTGTGTCTAACTTACTATTCTACCTCTATTTTGTGCTCTTTGTGTTATATTTTAGAATTCTTTGTGAGTATCGATGACGTCTCATCATCTTCTGATGACTGACACACTGAGTTCTCTCTGGAGGAATTCACTAATTTTCTAATCGTTGTGGTTAATCCTTTTTTCCCTGCTCCTTTTCTCTTCACTGTGGACGATGAAGTGGCAGCTGTTGCGATAGAAGAAGTCTCTGACATGTTATCTGACGATAAACCTCTAGTTCTTGTCAGGATTAGACTATTCATACTACTCATACTACTGTTATGATTGACATTGACAATATTCGTTGCGCCATTGTCGAGGAAGGTCTTTCCAGCATCTAACGATAGGAAAGCAGTTCCATAGTTACTCATATCATCTCCTAATCTTAAATAACCAATTCCTTTTGAACGGAATTGAGGAGCCATCTTTCTACTTCCTTCATAATACGGATACCATGATCGATTATCATGATAAGGATCAAGTATCACATCAACACGTCCATTACACCCTTGAAAGAATTGTATTACATCTTCATCACGACGAATTGGATAATATTGTATAGAAGAAGATGACGATGGTAAAGCTTCTTTTTGTTTATTAATAAATAAAAGTTCAATAATATCAGGATGATCATTTTTATTTCTTCTTTGAAACTGTTTCAGATCTCCTGAGACTCCAATTAATTCATGAACAACTAATACATTAGAACCACGTAATAAACTTTCATGGTTATTATTTTGATTATTATATAGTTGGTTTAAATGCTGACATGAATCAATCATAAATCCTTCTAATTCATTGAAAAACCCCGAAAAACAAATTTCTCCAAATAAAATTTTTGCCTTCTCTTTACTTTCATGTGTTTCAATCATCACATGCATCTGATGGTTTGGAGAAGAGGAAGAGGAGGAAGTATTAAGAATTTGTTCAATACTTTTGTGCATTTGTGGATTATCATAAGCGATAAAAAGATAAATATCTTGAGGGTTTTGCTGCTGTTTCGTCTTCCAGAAACACCGTGTTGTCGCACTTGGGATGTTATTAGCATTAGACATAAATGAGGCATGTGAAAGGATAGACAATGATGACTTATCCATGTCTCCTGACGTCAATCCATTATCCTGACGATGATTATAATAACTTGAGGAAGGATTTTCTTCTTCATGAAGGTAATTTGATTGATTGCTCTTTTCTTCATCAGAGGGTGTAATGACAGTACTCGGGGTAACAATAGCTTTCTTTGTTAGTACTCGATGACTCTTTGCCTTACCAGCTAACTTACTACGAGAACTACAAACAGTTGATAAGACTTTACGTCTTTCTGTTGTAGACATAGATAGACGTTGTTGCAGTAGGGATCCTCGATCAGGACTGGCAGTCGTTGTGACAGGCAGCGGGATGGTAGCAGCGAAGGAAGAGTCTTTACAAGCAGAGATGTCATCATCCAGTAACCCTAAATCATCGTTATCTTTCACAGTAATCACTGTATTACGAGTAATAACAGAATCATTGTCGTTAAACGACGCGTTCGAGTTGAAAGTGTTGTTTAACGAGTCAGGGAAGAAGATCTGCGAGGGTTGTTTATGTCTCCCTGTATGAACACTTTCTTCTTTGCTCTCAGGGACAGTTCCAGGATAAGCCTTTGGTGTCAATGAATCGATTGATTGGAAAGTAGAGACAGGTGTATCAGAGCATATATCCGTCTCGTCTGATGTCGCACTCTTCTCCCTGCTCAACGTGAGCAAAGTCTTCCCTTGAGTGATCACAGGAGATATCGTCGAAACCGAGAAAGGTGGGGCAGGTGCATTGATCTCATTGGCATGTAGATGGTGGTCAAATAAGAAAGGTCGTTGTATAACGCTTTCTTCGACATTTAATTGTCTTAGTAATGTTTCTAATTGTCTCATTCGATCTGATTGATAATCTATCTGTAATTTCTGTTGTTGAATGGTTTCTTCAGATTGTTTTAATTGTGCTAATAGACTAGATATTGTTAAGCTCTCTGTCATTGGATCAGCCTCTAATAATCGTGGTGAAGCAATCCCTGTGAAAGATTTCTCTTCATGGCTTCTTCGTATCCGATATGTCTGTCCACCCACTACCGCATAATTTTGAGGCTGCGTATTAATTGTTTCTGTTGTCGTAACATCATTTAAGCTAACTGAACGTAATACAAATGGAGGAGAAGATTCCATAATCTAACCCAACAAAATATACTCAAAACAAGGCAACAACGACACAACCGGAAAAATAACCTCAATGACTAAAGCTTTTGCTAATACGTTTCTTTTTCCTTGAGGTAGGATGTCAGTGGGGTTAACTTGGTTGTCGTAGTAATGCTTGTATTAACAGTAGTGCTGATTGTTGTTGTTTGTCGTTTTGTTTTTTTGAAACAATCAACTCTCACAAAATCCCACCTTTTAAAAAACCCACTCTGATAAAAACCCAGCTTTCCCAGAAGCGCTTTTCGGAAATCGTTTTAGGGGTGCAGGCGTAGTGTCATGTTAAAAGAAATCTTATTAACGGATAAACTTTGGGGAAACGAATTACAACAAGAGCTATGGCTATGACTCTCCCGAAATTAGGAGTAAAAGTATCTTATTTCAGTGAGTTCTATCGAGACTTCGCTGTAAAAGTGTCCAATACAAAAACATCTGAACTGTGCGAAAATACGATTAAAGTTTATACAAAGGCACTCCAATGTTCTTGGTGTGAATATCTTTTACATCAAAATCCCAATCATCCAGCAGTTGGAGATGCAACAATATTTATCTCTCATGCTTGGGAGTATAACTTTATTGATGTTTTGGAATCTTTAAAGGAGCGGTTTCGTGATAATGATGAAGTAGTATGGTTCGATCTTTTCAGCATTAATCAGCATAAACAAATTGAAATTGATTTCTTCGGTTCATTTAATGATGCTATTTCATCATTCAATCATACAATCCTATTAGCTGGTCCTTGGAATGATCCTATCCCACTGAAACGAGCTTGGTGTTTGTGGGAGATTTTCTGTACGATTGAGACAGGAAGCCGATTTGAGATAGTTATTCGTCGAAATGATCAAGAAGCTTTTCTTGAAGATCTTTCAGGTGGAGCAATGAATAAAATGCTCAGTAATATAGATAGTGCTAATAGTAAATGTACATTATTCCATGATGAAGATAAGATTCATAGTTTAGTCAAAGAGAAAATTGGATTTGGTAAAATGAATCAAATTATCTTAAATAAAATTAAAGAAGCCTTGATGGATATTGTTAAAGATTCTACTAAATGGCAAGAAAAGGGAGATAATGTTGGTCCAGTGATTAATACTGATGATGCCATGGCGACACTTGCTATGAGTCAAAGGAATTATGAACTGGCTGAGAAACATCTTCAAGAAAATTTAGAAAAGCAAAAGAAATTATTTGACGAAAATCATTCTATTATCTTAGAAGGTAAATTTAAATTAGCGGAAGTTCTCTTAGCTGCTGAAAAGTATTCTGAGGCTGAAATATTGCTCAACGACCAGGTTATCAAGGCTTATGATGGTGTTGACCCAGATAATGCGATTAATACTTTATTCTTTCTTGGTAAACTTTATACGAAGCAAGAAAATTACAAAAAAGCAGAGAAATCATTGAATTTAGCTCTGAAGAAAGCAAAAGCTGCGGGAAAGCAAGACACTACTTTCGATGTTAAATACTCACTTGCTGTCTTACACGAGCTTCGAGGGGATAAAGCTTCAGCAGAAGACTTATTTAAAGAATGTTATGAAGAAACTCTGAGACTTCATGGTAAACGTCATCCAGAAACATTAAAAGTGTTATGTAATTATGTTGGATCATGGATCGATGATAAAACTAAATTTCAAGAAGCTGAAACACTTTTAATTGAAAATATTGGAATATCTGAATCAATTCTTGGTAAAGAACATCCAACAACAATTAATCTTGTCCATACATTAAGCAATGGTTATGATTATAATAATAACTTATCACAAGCTAAAACTATTATATTAGATTTTTTAGAACATTTTAAAGATAATAAAAATCATCATTTACCAATTGAAGTCTATAAATGTATGCAACATTTAGGTAATATTTATATGAAACAAAAAGATTATCATAAAGCTGAACCATGGTATATTAAATGTTTAACAGGTAAAAAAAGTATATTAGGATTAGATCATCGTGAAACACTTCATTCCATGCATGATTTAGCATTCTGTTATCAAGAAGAGAAAAGATATCTATTATCACAAACAGTATATGAGGACTGCTTAATAAGATGTCAATCCGTGTTTGGTGAGAATCATCGTACAACTTTAACTGTTATGAAGAATATTGGAATGTTATTTTATGAACAAAAGAAAATGGATAAAGCAGTATATTATTTAAAAGAATATTATACTAGAACTTATCCTTGGTTAAGATCAGCGATTCTTCTTGCATTAATACTTATCTTTGTTATTGTTATTGTTGTCATGGTTTTGATATTGAGATGGTTTTTGTCTTTTTTCTTCTGATTGATTGATTGTTTATCAATCATTGTTGAGGTCTTGGCAGTTGCCTTCTGAGGAAAAGAAATTCATTTCCTGAATCATATCCAAATAAAAAAAAGACATTCATTACTTTCATCGAGTATCTTTTAAGATCCTTAAATTAAAATTTAAAAAATAAAAGAAACAAAGATAAAGTATCTATTCTTTTCTCTCACTCCTACACCTTCAACTACCTAACAAAACTTCATAAACTTCAAAACGATATAAAGACTACTTAGTCTACTCCTGTAGTATCATCGCCTCATAGTTCTTGACCATAGTTATTCATATATTGATTTAATACCCCTAGTGATGATTCTAATAAATGAATTTTACCTCTTAACTCTTTACGACGTTGAATAATTTGTTCGTCTTCTTTCATAATATCTAATACTTCCTTTTCATCAATCGAGATACTAAACAAAGTACATGACATCTCTAATTCATTAATTAATTGATGTATAAAATATTTCTCAATATTCATACAAACATTATCAATAAATCTTCTCGAACAAATATCCCAATAAGCTTGAATTAGTGTTAACATTTCTTGTTTATTACCATGTGAATCAACACCATGACGTCTCATATACCAATTACCTATCAAAAAGGAGAGAAAAAAAGAGAAGAAGATAGATAAACAGATCAGATCAGTTAACAAGGAGGAAATGCAGAGATAAAAGGTATCATATATGACCTTACCTAATTTCTTTTTAATTTCTTCTTCAATTAAATATTTATTATCTTGTAATGATTTACTATCAATACTGTCAATAATCTGTCTTAAGACTGTATCAAATGTACGAAATCGAATACTATTGACCACTTCTAATAATACTTCTTGTGTTGTAAAAGGTTCTTGTTCAACAATAATTAATTGTTCTAAACTATCTCTTAACTGTAATCCAATATTATCAATTAAATTTCTGGTTACAGATGATATATGTTGATTTAATATCGGATATTCTTTTAATAAATAGTTTGATAGATTCGATATCACAGTACTGGCTGTACTGATAACATTGGATGCACATTCATCAACAGAATAACGCCATTCTTCGATTAAATGTACCATGCAGGAGGAAAAGACTTGTGTTGATAGAAAACCAGGTAATTCTCTTCCTCTTTGTAATGTCATTTCTTCGTCTAACAGAGTATGGATGAAGTGAGGCGAAGATGATGGATCAGGTAAAACTTGTTTTTCATTTGTTTGAGCGGTAGTGTCACTATATTCCTTCCAACTTGATGATGCTTGATTTGATGGGGTTGCTGGAGTTGGTGGGGCCTCCACTGCACTATTAGTTGCTGATGCAGGAGCAGTAGTGGAGGAAGGAGCCGGCGTCAAGGTAGGCGATGTCGTAGGACGAAGAACAAGAATTTTATCTTGTAACGTTTTAAAATATTTTGATATTTCTCCATAATATCTGACATCATTACTAATAGATAAAACACCTTTACGATCACGATAATCACCTTTCGACGATAAACGAACAATTTGGTTGAAATAAGCAATCTTCTTTGATAACACTGATCTCATATCTTTCACATCGACGATAACTTCCTCTAACCCACCAATAGCAGTTAATTCATTTCTAAAATTACTTAATAAAGAACGTATATCAGATAACATAGTCGGCAAAGTGCGTTTAATATGAGTAATTAATAATTTGGTTAATTTAGTAATTAATTGTTTTACACCAAAGTATTGTGATTGACTTGTATAGTAACTTCCAAAGAATGAATGATTTTGAAAGAAGTCATCTTCATCTTTCCTTGGATCATATGAGGATGATAGTGTGGAGGAGGAAGAGGATGTGCTTGTCTTTTGTTCATTTAATTGTTTTTGTGAAGCATTCTTAACAATGGTATATCCTAATTGAAGTGGTTTACGTTTATTTAATAATACTTGTAATACTTCTTCTTCATTTCCTGGTCCAATTAAATCAGGTTTTGTTAAAACTCCAACAGTTCTAATACCACTCGTATCAACATGGCTCGCTCTTTCAAGAATGTCAATGGTCGCAATGTCTTGATTACTTGGCACCACTGCTAAGATGATGGTATTTGGTTGAGAGATGTAATGATCGATTAAACTGTTAACTTGCTCGATCACTCCAGCATCTTGACCGGCTGTGGAGGTTCTGACGATGCCTGGTAAATCAATGAGGGTTAGATCAGGGGAATCAGGCGATGACACTCGAATCACAATACTATCACGAGAAAATCCATTAATACCTGATTCTGATAATACATTCGATAATGCTTGGATTCGAGTAAGTAAATCGTCGATATTCGCTGCAATACCTGATTCTGCAGGTTGCTCAGGTCGTTCCCATCGAACAGAGACTTCAGCCTTCCACTGAAGGTCAGTACTCTTTTTCATAATCAACTCTAATGGACAACGAGTCACTAAACCTGATCCACGAGGGAATGGGATTCCCGATATTGATTGTAATACAGAACTTTTTCCAGAACTTTGATCACCCATTACAGCAATTTGTGGTAAGGAAATCTCTTTACTGATCCCAATTTCTCTTAACTTATCCACTAAGTCTAATACTGGACGAACATTCTTTGAAAAATTTTCCTCCATTCTTCTCGTGGTAATAGAAATCGGAATAGATAGATCAAACAGGTTTGCAAAAGATCAAATAAGAGGGGAAAAGCTTCGGGTTTTCACACTCCAATTTTGGGCATGCCCAACTTTTCGAAACCCGGTTTTTTGACACTTTTTCTAAAATTTCGAAATCGTGCTATTATTATTTTAACAAGAAAAATGAGACTAACTACTGAACTTAATGATGAACTTTCTATAGTCAAGCAAACAATAATTTATTAATCTTCCTTCATCTTTTGTTTCGATTTGACCGCATCCAAACCAATCCAAGTTGCAAATCCATAAATCTTCATTGTTGGCCCAAGTACTATGATCATTGCGCAATAACCTGTAATAAAAGCTGAGAAAATTACTAAACCATTTGTACCAAATAACTCCATAAACAAACTTCCAACAAATGGAGAGATGATCCTTGCCGCACGATCTGCTGCTGCACTGAGTCCAAAGATAGCACTAATATGCTTCATCTTCTTCGTCGATTTTCTTTGAGATGAAATCCCATTATTATTGATACTCTTATCACTATTTTCACGATAGATAGTACTAAAATTATGGTTGTGCTCTTCAGAACTTTTCTGGCTCACGCCATTTTCAAGTTGTGACTCTGTGGCATTTGTTGGGGTTTGCGGTCTCGTGTTACTAGGACTTGTCACATCGACGTAAGTGCTATCGATTGTTGGATCAAAGATTTGGCGTATTAACTTAATATTCCGAGGTGTGGAACATCGCGATGAAGTATTAATGTCGAGCAGTCCAATAGTCTTATCAGGACTAGCGTACGGATCACCTCGTATCTTTACCGAGGAAGGCGAGGAAGGCGGTGTTTTCTCGACATTTTTCATGATCATTTCAAGATCTTTATCTTGATCGTCAAATGCACTCTCTTTGTCATCTTTCTTATTCTTAAGCTGATTCATTCTTTCGTGATCTTTAATCTCCTTTAATAACATCTCTTTCTCTTTCTTCTTCTCTTCATCTTGTGTCATACCAATCCGATTTTGTATGACACATTGGAATAGATTCCCTGTGATGCCTAATAATAATACACCAAAGATATATAATGGAAAAGATGTTGTCTTGGACCATATTAACATACCTACACCTAATAAACTAACTAAAGGAAGTAACCAAACATCTAATTGACTGGTTGTAGTAAATTTCATTAAAACATTAATTAAGTATAAATTTGTAACAAGTGATAATATGCCATGTATTGATAATAGTGTGCCAATTTGAGGACTTGTTAATCCCATGGAATTACGAGAATGCAACGAGAAGAAAGCTTCAAATAATGATAATCCAACTTGAAAAGAAAATTTTATGTGTAAATAATGTAATAAGAATGGGTTGGATAGGATGTGGAAGGTGTGAGAATTCCTATTGTAGAAGGTGGAAGGTGTGGATGAATTGGAAGTTAATTCGGATGATTTCAATGATGTTGTTGAAGATGCTGTAGTGGTCGGACTTAAGGCACTATTGGAGTCATAAGACGTGAGTATGTCACTGTGGCTTCTTTCTCGATCAGTAGAGGTTGTGAAAGTTGCAGTGGATGTAGCTGACGTTGGTAAGAAATGAAGAAGAACAATGGAACAACCTGACGTAACAATAGCACTCACAAAAGGACTTAACGGATTCACCGTATATAAATAACCTCCAAGAATTGGACCAATAATAAAGGCTAAATTACTAAAAGCATATAATAAACCAAAATCTTGTATGTTATCAGGTCCACTAATATCATAGATCATAGCCTGTGATGCAATCATACCACATTTGAAAAAAGCTGGTAAACAACGTGAAAAAGTATATAATAAAATATGTTTTTGTGTTAATGCAATAATTAATAATAAATTAGCAATAAATTGTGATACAGGTGATAGTAGTAGAACCCCTCGATTACCAAAGAATTCTGTTAGTTTACCTTGTACTGTACTACTAATAAAGGTGAAAAATGAAATTGATGATGAAATTGTACCGATCATAATGGTTGATAATGCTAAACTATCATGAATTTGCGGTAAAGCAGGAATTATCATACTCCATCCTAGACTATCCAAGAGGATATTCAGATAGAGTATGTAACGATAGAGTGTTTTTGACTCTACCATAATCAAAAAGGAATACTACTTGATCAAAGGAGTGTGTGATGATCGTGTGTTAATTTGTTGTTGTTGGTTGTAGTCCTAGCTTTTAAAGGGTTTGAGGAGAAGGATTATAGGATTAGGCTAATGACGACGACATTTGTCGGTTGAATACGTAATTTTTATAAAGAAGACACTGTCTGAACCACACCCTACACACGACTTAAATCATACACATAATTCTTTCAAACGTCAAATGCATCTTCAATGTGAATACTCTTTTTTTTTTTTTTTTTTGTGGATTTTTGTTCTCAGAGAAGTGATCGTATTAAAGTGTCCAGCTTGTACATTCAAGAAGAATCCTAAAAGATTTAAATATCGATACTTATGGCAGATCTCATACATTCGCGACAGTTCAATCCTTTAAGGGCTAAATGAAGAACAACATATTCAGTATTTTCATGCTTTTCTTGCTCATCATTCCAAACAATAAAGAAATAAATAACGAGGAAAATATTTAAATTATATCAACCCAGCTGCTTGCTTGGCTGCAGTGGCTGCTTCTAGCTGTAGTTGCTGTTGTAATTTAGCGATTTCATCCCCTAAGGCCTCTTGCTCCTTCTGTTTGGCTGCGATATTATTGTCAATCTTCTTCAATTCACTCTCAATTAACTGTAAACGTTTTTCAACATTCTGCCTAGAATCCTCTAACTCTACAGCCATTAACAAAGGACCAACAAGCTTATAGACCTTTGAGCTGTTATCGAGTAAGTCTAGTTCCTGCAAGGATTATGGTGAGAAGATGCTTTTAAGGGAAAGCGAAGAAAACCTTACCCCTTTCACAAGTGTATTCTCATTAAATTGGCTTAATACTTGCTGTTTTTGAACAAATAACTTCTGAATATCTGTGACCAATAGACATGTTAGAGAGAGACATGTTAGACATGATGAACAATTCTCTCAAAACACCTTACCATTTTGAACCTCTCCATAGATTTTCAGTTTATCATCGATGAGAGTAACTCCTGCTGATGGTTTGGGCTGGTTAGCTGCCATGATTCTACTTTAACGACTACAAATACAGACAATAAGGGGATGAGCAAAGAGTAAAGGTTTTGAAACTTGCCAAAATCAAAAAGCGCTTTTCAACCAAAAAACACTTTAAATTAACCCGGTTTTTTATGCAACGGTTTGTTTACTTCATTTAAAAACGAAGTATGGTGACTTTGACTTTCTATGCGATATGCGGGTTACTTTTACTTTTCTTCTTGGAAAGCTACGGATATAATGTTTGGAAGATTGAACAATCGCGCTGCTTGCAGCTTCGTTCACAAGGGGTGAGAAATTCACAAAATATCTTCAGACTGAGCCAAACTTCAACAGAGACACGACAAGATCTTCAAAAGATCGAGATCCCATCTTCTCAGAACGAGATTCAAAACATTTTCAACAGAATTATTGACCAAGGCACTAACCTTTTTCCTGTTTGGGTTCTTTCGTTTAGTCTCTTAGGCTTTTACTTCCCTCATTTATTTAAATGGTTTGTCCCCTTCATTACTCCTGCCTTAATGTTCACGATGTTAGGTATGGGAATGACTTTAACAATAGGCGATTTCAAGAGAGTATTGCATTCATGGCCCTATATCCTTGTCGGATTCTTTGCTCAGTACATAATTATGCCTCTGACTGCATACACAGTCACAAAGCTTTTCCCACTTGATGTTGACATTGCTTCAGGCCTGATTCTTGTAGGATGTGCTCCAGGAGGAACAGCATCCAATTTAGTAACGCTAATAGCCAGAGGAGATATTCCTCTGTCCATCTTAATGACAACAGTTTCCACTGTTGCCGCCGTCTTCATGACTCCTCTCCTTGTCACAAAAATCATCGGAAAATCAATTCAATTAAACTCAATGGATTTAGTCTACTCTACAATGAATGTAGTTTTACTGCCAGTATTGCTGGGATTGTTTATTAATACAAATTTTTCTTCTTTAGCAGCAAAAGTGTCGCAGTTCACGCCTTTCCTCTCTGTTCTGCTTGTAGCTTGCATCTGCGGTTCTATTTCCTCCTTAAATCACTCTATATTGCAGAAAATTAATGGAATACAACTGATTACATCAATTGTTCTATTACATGCCATGGGCTTTTTCGCTGGTTACTTATTCGCGAAGTTCTTCAAAGCTAATGAAAATCAAGCTCGAACGATTAGGTATAGGACTCGCGCATTCTATCCTAAAATCTCTAACCTTGATTCTATATTTAGTATTGAAACTGGAATGCAAAACAGTGCCCTAGCTGTGGTTCTGGCAAAACATTTCCCGAATCCTATCCTCAGTGCTTTACCCGGAGCAATTTCTGCAACTTGTCATAGCTTGTTAGGATCAATCCTTGCAGCACTGTGGAGAAAATATGACAATCGAAAAAGTAAACAAAAAGAATTGCCATCAGTTTAGTGTCAGTATTTTAGAATTGTATTAAACGTGCACTTATTTCCTATCATTAAGCCTTGGAGAAACATTCTGCCTCGGTGACGTATTATTATTTGCAATATTTCCTGTAGCTTGCGTATTAGAGGTTTGCTTCATTTGTGTATATAACTTTCGAACTTCCGTTTTCAGAGTTCGTATATATTTCATCATCTCACTCGTTTCCGTGTAAAGATGTTTCATTGATAATTCCTCCATCTCCTCTTGATACTCCCATGGTTGATAGAAAAACAATCGAGGAAGCGGAACAGCAGGTCGTCCTTGTTCTGCTAAGGATGCTGATCCCAAAGTATGATCATCACCACCACTAAGACTTGCTTCTTCCCTTTTCACCTTCTCGTAAGATAAAATCGCCACATTATCGGTGATAATTTGCTTCAACTCATCAGGCCCTGGCTCTTCCTCTTTCTGCTTCGAATCTACAGATTTCTTTGTATCTGATGCTTTGCTAGCTTTGCTGCTATTTGTATTAGTATTTGTATTGGACGTTTTTTGTACTAATGGATTCGAATTTAAACTTTGGTCAGCAGAGATCATTGCATTAACTTCCTCCATATTTTCTTCTAAATTAGCATCTTGAATCGGATCATTTTGAATTACTAATAAGTCATTATCATCAGGTTCTTCGCTAAGTTCTTCGTCTCTTCCTTCCTCATATCCATCATCGGATGGCTCTTTATCTTGCAGTCTTTGTTTTATTACATCCTCAACTTCGAATTCAATATGATTATTTAAATATTGACAATGTATGGCATAATCCGTTGCACGATCAAGATTTGTATGAGTGAAAGGAATAATTGCATAACGACCTGGAAATAATTGTAAAACAACAGAAATTGATGAAGAAAAACTAATATATTGACTTGTATAAGATATTTTCTTCAATCTAAATTCTGTTGTACGAATTTTTAAACCTGATAATCTTGTTAATAAAAATCCTATACCAAGTGAATATTTCATTACTGATTCATACTTTTGTTTTCTTGAATAAAATTGTGATGTTAGTACTTTAGTTGGATCTTGACCATATCGTCCTATACTATTCCATCGTTTATCATATTGATACAAGGTAAGTATCATGGTTGTGGGCTCTGTTACTGCAAAGGGGTACATTGGATTATCTGTAAACAGTTCATTGATAAGAGGAGTTTTCTCATATTTAATAGGCTTTGGAGCATCACTGTTACTCTTCTTATTCTCTTCATCCCCTTCATCATCCACTTCTTTCTCCTCTTCATCGTCTTCTTCAACTGGTTCTTTTGATATGATGACAGGTGGTCCTGCAGCACCAGCAAGATAATCCCCGGGAAGCCATTTGGACACGAATCTCTTGCAGGCAGCTCTTTTATCAAAGGAAATGTCAGTAACTAAATAAACACGATTAAATACTTCCACAAAATCTTCGATTTGAATCCAAAACAAGTCTTCAGCAATAGGCTGAACAACCTTATTTCCGAGATTCTTCTCTATGTAGCGCATGTCAAGCGTATCCGGTTCATCACCATTGAGGATATTGTCATCATAGTTAATCCGATTGCTGATTGGTTTGGCATAATTAATCGATGTCTTTGTTTGGTCGCTGATTCCTCGATCCTTTTGTATTTGTTTTGTTCGATCAGCTAGTTCTTGGGCAATCTGCTTGTAATCTGACCAAAGATAATTGCCAAAACTCCATCTTCCGTTGAATCTTCCAGTATCATTCTAAAGAGCATGGGAATAAAGAGTACAATGATTCAGACTGACCCCATACCTGTAAGTTTCGCACGCAGATCATTCCAACAGTCAAAGCATCAAAGTCTTCTGTTGGATCAGCCGATACTATCTGCAGGTCGATCACCTGATATATTTCACCTATTGATCAAGCTTAAGATTAACGAAGCAAAGAATATACACAAAAAGCCATACTGAGTGTTATTCCTTGTCTGAGTGCCGGGTTTTCAGCGAAAGGGTCTTTAGTGAATCGACCACAACCTACGATACAACCCTTTGACAAAGATTTATCCAATCTTTCCCAAATTTCATCGCAAATTGTTTTCCGATTAAATCTTTCCATTCGTAAGCACTCAGCCCCAGATGCTGGAGTAAGATCAAGGACGGCTTTCTCTATCATCCCGTAAGTTAAAGCTTCATAACAACCATGAAGTTTAGCATATGCCTTCTCAATTAACATAGCATATGTTTCATTGGGATTCATATTTCGACAAAAATGTACTTTTCCACTTTGTCGACAAGGAATATAGTCATCAATATGAACATATCTCCATTTCCCGGCCTTATAGAACTTCAATGTATATAGTCCCTTATCAGCATACTTGGTCGAAACAAAAAGTCTTTTTAAGTATTTTATATCGAGGGAAAGTAAGGTAAGAGCGTTTAAGAAATATTTGTCGCCTAATGCACCATGCACGATTTGGCAAGAAGAAAGATCATCTTGGAACAGGATTGGTTTCTCACAACCTAAAATATCGTTTTCACTTATCCTAAACCATTTAATACATTCATTAGGTAATGAACCCTTTGGTGGGTTCAGAGGATCAAAGTATAAACTTCTCGCGTTCGGCGGGAAAAGGTCGTCAATAAATTGTCCTTGCAATAATGATTCGCCAATTTCGACCTCACGTTGAACAGCAATTTCGTCATCAACATAGTCAAAATAATTTCCTGGGAAAAGTCCTTGATCCATCATTTGTCTTATGATGCCTTATATCTTCTCTCTGAGGAGGAAAAGGTAAAAATTGCAAATAATAGAAAGAAGACAAATTTGAAACGAATGATAACCTGTCAATTATGAATAACCTCTCATTTCCAAACTGGCAAGTTCCCTCCCAACAATGAATTTATCCGTTCGAAAAAAGTTTTGAGAAAGTGCAGTTTGTAGTTTAATCTTCACATCAACTTACTTCATTGATCTAGCCTCTTCTTATTGCAATGCGTTAATAGAAGAAACAACTGTGAGTTGTAGTCGAAGAAAAACGTGTTGTACAGAGAAACCAGACTGCGAGAACAATGTCCTTCCAATTTGATCATTGGGAAATTGATGATAATTATTTAAATATAATAGAAAGAAATAAATCACGAAGTAAATCATTTGATTCCACAAATCAATATTCGAATAACAATAATACCAACATTACCCCCCGAGATAGCCCTCAAGTTACACCAACATCCCAATCCAGTAAAGAAGGAGAATCTCGAACGAAAAAACGTCAAAAAACTGTAAAATTCAATGAAAAGGCCAAAATTATATTAATCCCATGTCGTAAAGAATATGATGAAGCAGGTATTGATCTGTGGTATCATCGTCAAGATCAGATTTTAGCTCAGAATGAATTACATCAAGAAATTAATGATATGAAGATACATCATCCACAATTATCTTTTAGAAGTATTTTAGATTATTTA
>VFQN01001589.1_pt1 | contig 37378 bp, 53 predicted proteins | sample 3512371 | NCBI WGS metagenome assembly VFQN01 (sample SAMN10412370, study PRJNA504923) | tailings metagenome | isolation source: Replicate 2 from Balatoc abandoned mine | place: Philippines: Itogon, Benguet | collected 2017-08-28
CTTGCAACGTACGGCAGTGATCTCGCATGCACCACCGATTGCAGCTCTACCTCCATGGCTCATGCTCGCAGCACCCAAAACACAACACAAAAAAGGCAGCAAAACACTGTATGCTACACTCTGCCGGCACCGTGCCGCTGACGGTGATAGACCGTGACACTGGGCTGTCCCTTCCCCTCCCTGTACGTATAAAGAGAGAAGAGTCAGAGAGGCGGCCCTGGGGGCCCAAAACCTTTCCACAGGAAAAAAGCATGGCAGCGCTGACATTTTGCTCCGGAGCCTTGACTTACGATTCTCCATCCACCCGCCTGTTAATCGGTGAGGTTGGGGCGGACAATGCCGCTGATGCCAACAGGCTCGGCTCGGTTACCGGTTTACCAACAAGCGGTGTCAGCTTTTCAACTGCTGGGAAAATGGGCCGAGCCCTGTGTCTGATGTTTAAGTGCCAACTCCCACGGGCGGGCCCAGTCCTCCGTCTCGTGCCATGTGCAATACACATGGCTGGGGCACTTTGTTGTTCGCTCCACAGATCAACGAACTACAAGTGACTGTCGCCAGGACCCCCCTACGCCCTAGGAACTCAGCATACGACCGGCGGGACGAGCACCCCAGGAACCGGCACCCAGGAACTCCCTAGGAACCTCGCGGCCGTCCGGGGCTATTGAACCCGAGGGAAACTAGTCTCCGTTCCAGCCCTATCGAGGAGCCTCCGTGCCTCCTACAAGCCCAACTGGCTCAATGTGCGAACAGTTACGGACCAGCTAGGTCCCTCCCAAGCAACCATCTACAACAGGGACTTCCTTGCTTTAGTGCTCCAAACTTCACCATCCTCCACCACTCCCAGCGCGCAGCAGCGAGGGCGAAAACGGGTGGTACCGCACCACCCCGTCTGACCCGCAGGTAACAACGCCGCCGCCGTCTAGGCATGCAAGACCGCCCACGGCCACCCCAGAAGCTTGTGGTGGACGCATCCGCCGTACAATCGCCCGGTCCACCTGGCGCCCGCCGCCCGATGCACTTGCCGCCGCCGCCGCCAGCAGGCCGGGCAGCCCAGTGCGCGTGGAGCTGTGCGCCCGGTACAGGTAGGACACCACCTGCGCGGGCATGCGGACATGCAAGTGGTCCAACGGGGCATGCAGTGAGGTGCGTTGAGGTGCCTGCCTTGGACACATGCGGACTGGGGTCCGAAGGCATCGTGAACGACACGTGAAGCCCATAAGGGTGCGTATCGCCAACATGCAGGTGGGCTCTGTGCAAACAGCACATCAGCGCCCTGGCTTGCAGAGTGCAGGCCCTTTTCAAGGCAGGATGCCAGCACGCCCCGGAGCATGCCGTGAGCCGGCAGGCCAACGTCTCAGCCCCCAAAGGCCGGGCAAGAGCTGCGCGCCGCCCTACCTTTCCGGCGCTGATGTCCACAAGGGCCAGGCTGCCGTCCTTCCCGCCCGACACCAGCAGGTTGCACATCTTGGCCTCCGAGGCCTGCTGCTGCTGGTGCAGGTGCGGGTGTGGGTGGCCCGCGGGCGCTGGGCCCTGCAGGGGCGGCAGCTGCAGCGTGCCGTCCGCTGTGTGGCCCCACTGCGCCAGCGCCGTGACGGGGCTGGACCCGTGGGTCCGCGGGATGGTCCATATGAACTGCCGCGCGGACATCATGCGCAGGTCGGTCGCCACCAGCTCGCCTGCATGCGAAGGGGTGCCACAGGTAGGAGGGAGGTTGGCACAGGCCACGCCGTTGACACGTTTGAAAGCTGCATGCCTCACTAGCGAAATGAAAGCATCAGGAGCCGAACCTGCTTCCAGAGCTGAACCATGTAGGCTTCCGACGTACTAACAGGCGCCAGTCCAGGGCCCCAACTACTCGAATATGATTCGAGCGGTCCATGGGCAACCCACCTTTGGGGCCCAGCAGGCCATGACCGTGTAGGCAAAACCCATATGGAAACAGTTCCGTGACTTCGATTTAGAACTGTAAGGTGCAACTCGACCTTGAGAGACATGGATCTGGCACTGATCTTGACATACCTCCCCTCCCTGCTGAGCAGCCCTGCTGAGCAGCCCCCATCGAGGACCTTGCCACGTATGTGCCTGTAACGGTGTTTACCCACCGGCCTCGTCCCCGAAGACCAGGATGCCTCCCGCGTCCGGCCGCAGCAGCGTCAGCGTGCAGGGCACCGCCCGCCGGCCGCGCACCTCCGCCACGCAGGCGGCGGACGAGGGGCTGAGGCTGTCCCACCAGCCCACCAGCCCGCCGCGGTCGCCCTGTCCCGCCACCAGCAGCTGGCTGCCGCTGTCGCCCACGAAGGACACCGCGTGGCCATGCTTGCCCACGCACTGCCCACAGCACGGGGAAGAGCACGCCACAAGGGGCAGCATGCGTTGGCAAATAGAACAGGCGGCAGCGACCAGAGATATCATCTGCACAACCAACGGCAATGCGCTGTCCTGCATCCGCGTCGTACAGCACGCACTCGGAAGGTCGAAGAATGTCCGGTGCTAGTCTTTTTGCGGTTGCTCAAGCTGCACCCAAGCCAGGTCTAGTGGTCCCGAACAGCCGCGCCACTTACGTGGTGCGTCCAGTCTGCGTACCCCAGGCCTCCGAGGCCCAGCACGTCCGTGCGCCATAGCGCCACTGTACCGCCCTCCCCAATGCCTGCAAAGCGCCCGCCCCCGGCCGCGCTGAAGCATAGCGCCGTAGCATAGCCCCAGTGGGGCGCGTACAGCTCCATGGAAGAGGACGCCTGTACGGCGCTGGATGTCGTACCGCCGTACGACCCGTATGCGCCACCGCCGCTGGCACGTGCGGCGTTCCGCACGGCTGCCGCCGCGGCGCCCGTGGGCTCAGCGCAAGGCACGTAGGCGCAGAGGGCGAGGGGGTCTCCGAACCGCCACTGGAACACGTGCATGGAGGAGCTACCTGCGGAAGAAGGTCACAGGAACGACGGGATGCATGTGCCACTGGCTTAAGGTAATGGGCAACACCTTACGGTTATCATGCTCGGCCTCATGAAGGCCTCCCCTTCTGGCGTGTTCAGAAGCCTCAGCTGCAGCAGGGAACGGGACCAGTGGCGACGTGGGACGGATGGACTCCCTAAGTTCGTGCTGCTCCACACCCGCAGCATCGGTCAGCTCAAAACCTATACTCCGATACCTCAGTCGTACCCGACAGGTAGATGTCCCTGTCCGGGTGTGCAGCCAGCGCCGCCGTTGAGGTCGATCCCGCCGCGCCCGGCCCCCCGCCCTCGCGGTCGCGGTGCCCTGAACTCATGGAGGCGCTGCGGCTGCCCACGCCCGCCGCGCCGCCGCCTCCCAGCGCCGCGAACGGGCTGCTGGAGGCAGCCGACGCCGCGGCGGTGGGCGTGGTGGCGCCTGCCGCGAGCTCCGCCTCCCCTGCCATGACGGCCCACGGGTCGGGCGTCCAGCGCACGTGGTGCAGGACGCTCTGTGTGCAGCAAGGTACGTGGGATAACGAGCACCACACCGGTATGTCCTGCTGCGTAGCAGTACCGCTGCACCGTGCCATGCGGCAACGGCAGGCCCAGCGATGCAATGACGGAAATACCACAGGAAAGCGCAGCCAGAGCCATGCTGGTGGTCAGGGACAGAGGTCAATGGGTCCGCATAGACATGGCGCACACCAGTCAGTGGCGCAGCGCAAATCGTGATGATTGTACTCCAGTCGCGGTCTCCGCTTTCACGTCTACGGTACAGCGCACGCCCAGCTTACCTGCATGAGCCCCAGAAACAGCGACGAAGGCCCAAATGAAGCTCGTGCAGGCGGTGGAGGAAGCGCGGGCGGGCCAAGAGTCCCGGACAGCACGCCACTCTTGGCTGCAACGCACAATAAGATCGAAGCACATAAGCAAAACTCTCTGAACGGCGCGTGGCAGATAGCCACACCCTATTCAGAAACATTGTGAACCCCATATTATATGGCATGGAAAGGGTGCATACTAAACGCCACAAGTACAGTGCGTATTGCAGGTAATCCAGCCGTACCAGACGCCTGTACTAGACAATCCGCCTGGAGGACCCACCTGTAGCCACAGCGAAAGGCAGCTGTGACTCTGGCTCAGACGTTCCCCGCAGCCGCGCCCGCAGCGCCACCGCACGGCAGCGGTCGCCCTCCACCGCCAGCAGGTCCCAGGCGGGCTCGAACACGTTGTTGCCGGACCCGTTGCCCACCGCTGCAGGAGGTAAAAAGTGGGCGTCGTACTGATCATGCACCACGGCGCAAGCGGAAGTAGCCAGGATATAGCCATGCGGTACGTGATAGTGGACACAGGCAAAATGCAATACAAGTATTCGGCACGACAAAACAACGTGCAGGTAGCCTGTCGGAGGCATAATGCGTGAGCCCTTGGCCAATTCATACATAACAAGACAGAGATCATCGACGTCAACGGCCCGCACCTTCTGTCCTACTCCGGTCGCCGGCCCCTGTCCCGCCCTCGTACGATAGCGGGCTCGCAGGCGGAGTGAGGGCCGCAGTGCTGGTCCTCACCGCCTGCCCCGGGTGCGCGGGCCGAGGTTGCGGTGCCCCGATGGCCGCCTGCTGCTGATGAGGCGGTTCCTGTGTGCGGGCGGGCCCCTGCATGTGCGGCGGCACGGCCCCGGCACCGCCTGTGGCCGCGGATGGCACGCCCCGCACCGAGCCTTCCCGTACGGGAAGCTGCTGTGCGGCGGTGTTGACGGTGGCCCCGCCACCAATGTGCGGGATGCTGCCTGAGGAAGACGCAGGAGATAACGGGCCGTTGAGGCCGTGTGCCAGGCTTGCTGGTGCCGCTGCGCCTGGGACTGCAGAAACGGGTGCACCTGCTGGCGCCGAGCCGATGGACGGCAGGGCGGTGACGTCAGCTGCGGCCGCACTTTCGCAAGGACCAGAGCTACCCGAAACCCCCAAGGGTGGGGCTTGCTGCTCCTGCTGTTGGTGGCCTTGGTGGGCATCGGGCTGGGCCGGGATCTGGCCGTGAGGCGCATGTGTGGCTGACGGCGTGGCGTGGTTAGTCCCAGGCAAGTATGAGCTGGCGCTGCGGGCTGCTGCAGCAGCGGCAGACTCGGCGCGTGCAGCGGCATGCTGTCCCCCGGGCCGGGGCGGCGACGCCGCGTGTGTGGGCAGCGGCCGGCACACGAGCAGGTCAGGCGGCACCAGCGGCTGCTTCCGCGCTGGCCGCAGGGCCCGCACGTGTCGGCCCAGCAGGCGCAGCACAGCACGGTGGTCAACCGGAGGCCCCAGCACGCCGCCCAGCCGAGACAGCGCCCGAAGCGCCTCGCGGCGCCATGCGGCGTCACCACCGTCTGCACAGGCCGCAACGCCGCTGCCACATGTTCCTGAGCGACCGAGGTGCTGCTCCTGCTGTTGCTGCCGCCGCTGCGCCTCAAACAAGCTGAAGCTGAGGCAACCTGCGAGCAGGCGTGCGTAGCGCCTGTTGAACGCAGGCCATGCAGCGACCTGCCCCTCACGCCGCCTGCCGTCCTCCGAGTTCCAGGCCTGCCAGTTGAGTCCTGAGGCCGGACCAGGTCTTGCGCCCAGTCCATACCCCGCCCCCGCACTGACGTCACCCTGGGGTGCCGGCCGCAGCGCAGCGCCTACCAGGAGTGCCTCCAGCGCCGCCGCAGTCAGCCCTGCCCGCTCCAGCATGAGGCTGTTGGCAAAGGCCAGGCGCCGCAAGGCCCCCACCGCCCAGCTGGGCACTGGCCGCCCCGACAGGCTCTGCACCCCCAGCTGCAGGCACACGTCCAGGACCACCGCGTCCGCACGCTGGCCCCCACCAGCGGCAAGGATGCCGGCAGGACAGGCGCCAGGGGCCCCATCGCCCGGCTCCAGGCCGCAGCTGAGCAGGTGCGTGACGGCGTCCACGGGCCGCCCCGCGAGGTGCAGCAGGGCGGCCACGGCGCAGGGGTCGCGGGAGGCACGTGCCAGCGGCAGGAGCTCCTGCACCGCAGGTACCGCGAACGGCGTAAGCGTTCAAGAGAGTACAGGCTCAGTCCGTGAAGAGGACAAATTTATTTGGTTTGTAACAGAAAGGTCTGGTGAGCTTGACACTGTGAACTCTCAGTCTGGCAGGCAGGCAAACGGCGTATGCAAGCAACTAGCGCCCCTCATCCCGGTGCCCAACCTACCCGCTCCACGAGGCGCCTTGATACGGGCCCCCCGGTGGCGCCGCCGTCCAGCAGGCGAGCGACCAGCAGCGCCAGCTGGGGGTCACGGCGCTCGCGGACCAGCACGCTGACCGCCTCGTGGTGCTGCCCCGCCAGGATGAAGAACGCGGACGCAAGCTCGTACCTGCGATCGTGGGAGGAGGGAAATGAGGGATGCGTTACAGCAGGGCCGCGTACGATGTACTGGCACTGGTCTGAGCATACAGCATGGTACCGACGGTATGACAAAGCCAGTAAGGCCTGATACCGGTATTGTGACGAGGAACTGCGTTTACGATGGAAGTCTGCACGGCACTGTCGTTTGGACCTAGCTCCGCAGTGGTGTCCCACACAGAGTCATGGTCCTTGACGAAGTCTTGACAGTTGCGGGGCGTACCGGTGCTGGCCCAGCAGAGCAAAGGCGTTCTTGGCTGCACTCCTGCGGGGCTCCTCCTGGTTAAAGTCGCGCAGCAGGAAGTCCGCAATCTTCAAGTTGCTGGCCTGCCTGCATGGGCATTCGCAGGACACAGTCTTGGCGGAAGACTTGTGCAAAGGCCATGGTACGATAAGCAGCAACGCGTCGCGCCACCACTCGGATCCACCGAAGTTTGCAAACCCATACAGCGCAGGCACTGCGCCCCTAAAGCCCCACCGCACAGCGTCGCAGCCTCCATATGCCCACCAGCTGACCTGAACAGGCTGAGCAGCAGCGCCTTCCTGCCCAGCGCCAGGTACAGCAGCGCGCAGTCGTACGGCTCCTTGCGCCGGGCAAACTGCGCTCGGGCGAGAGCCTCCGCCTGGTCGCGAACCACCTGCATACGGTCGGACGGGACCGAGACGGCGTCAATCGGACCATGAGTGCGCTAGTGAGAGGCCGCCAAGCTGTTCGTGCGGGTGGAGCAATTAGTGAACAGGTCCTGGCCATTAACGCCCCACCTGCGGGTCGCCAGCCAGCCAGAAGCCTGCGCCCACTTTGCGCAGCAGAGGCCATGCCAGGGACGGCCGCGGCTGTTGCTGGCTCGCGCTTGCCGCGCCACCTGGACCATAGGACAGCAAATGCAGGGGTACAGGCCATGTAGGCATGCGGTACGATTGCTCTTCCCGCGAGGCGGGTCAGCGACTATCGGCGCACGGAAAGCACTATCAAGACAGAACCACACCCCCACGTGTAGATATCAGCTCTACGCGCATTGCTAAGGCTGCATGACCGCAGGACCTGCGTTGCGTGCTTTGGTGTAATCAACCTGCACTTCCTTGCTACCGGTTCTTTGTCCTTACCGTACTGCCTGCAGTGCTGCTGCACAGCACTGCAGCCAAGAACGGATTGCATCTTTCCAACCACGCCAGCACATACACCACCAACCCACAGCTACCTGCCGCCGTAGAGCGGCCCATGAGCCCCATGGCCCCTCCCCGCGCGTCCGGCGGCGCGCCCGCCATCTCGTCCGCCGCCGACGCCCAGGGCACCTCCGGCAACACCGCCTCCAGCAGCCGCGCCTGCGTGCCGCTGGCCTGCGCACACAGGCAGCTGCGCATGTCCAGGCCGGGCAGCAGGCCGCACAGCCGCCACCAGGAGTCCGTGCCTGAAGGCCACCAGGGAAACAAGCGCATGTGTCAGGAGCATGTACATTATGCTCCCTAGGTTACGTAAAAAACACTAGCATGGGGTAAGAGAAGGTCAGTACCTTTATTGCTGATTTAGGCCGTGAGCTCTCCTACCTTGCGGTTCGTCGTCGCCTTCCGCGCCAGACTCCGACACCCGTGCGGCAACCACCGCGTCGGGCAGCGATGCAAAGGACAGCACGCTCATCACGCTGCGCACGCTGCGGCTGCGCCCGCCCAGCCATGCGCCTGCCTCCGCAGCTGCAACACGGCCAGGAAGCCCGCGACGACGCCCCAAGCCCAAAGCTCCCGTACGGCCTCCGGGCTGGGCGAGGCCAGATGCACTGTGGCGCGGCGGGGGAGCGACCTGCACAAGGAGGACATGGTATGGCATGTCATTCAAGTAATAGGCAAAAGCAGGTGTGGCAATATGGGTACTGGTGATTGCACTTGCGGTAGCGTAGGCCATTGCATGGGTAGGGTCAACTGGGAAGATTAGGTTCGCCGTGCGCCCAACAGGATGACATTGGGTCCCAAGAGTGTGCAGCTCCTGTAGCCGGCGTGCCAGCAACCCATTTGAACAACATAGACCCATCTGCTTTAACCAGAACGCGAAGGCCATCATGTCCCCGTCCTCTCCGTCACACCCTACCTGCACACGGCCCAAGGCGGTGGCCGATGGTGATGGGCCCATGCCGTGGCGCATGCCAGCAACGCCGCTACCCAGCATCCCTTGTCCACGCTGCTGTGGCTGCAGCTGCTGCAACTGCGGAGGCGCACGCCCCGAAAGCGTTCCACCATGGCCGCTGCTGTCGGCGCTGGCGGGTTGTAGGGGTGACCCCACTCCCCCAGGCAGCGTGAGGGTGGAGGAGGCCGAGGAGGAGACCACCTCAGAAGGTGCAGGGGCTGCGGCGCGGCTCACGGACACTGGCCTGTGGACCGGCGCGAGGGGAATACGCAAGTTGATACGTGGACTATGCACACGGCGGCAGAGAAAGCTACCAGTTGCCGGCGAGTACAATCATGAGCTTGTAGCAGCTGTGAAAATTCGCACCTGAAGAGCCGCGCCACCGCGGCTGCAAACGCGCCGTCGTCCTTCCCCGCCTCCGCCGCCGTCGCCGCCGCGTGCGCCCCCAGCGCCGCCAGCCGTGCCTGCACCAAGAAACACCGAGCCGCAAAGTCCAGGCCCACAGTCACATCCGTAGTACCACTCCCGCCGCCAGCTCCATTGACGTCACCACCAGCGGCCCCCGCCCCGGCCCCCGCTCCCGCTGCTGCACCCGCTGCTGCCGTCAGCTGCTCTACCGATTTGCGGCTGAGCGCCAGCGCCAGGCGGCACAGCTCCAGCCCGTCCTCTGGCGTCAGACCCAGCGCATTCAGTGACGCCACGGCCTCCACCGCGGCCGCTGCATCGCGCTCGGCCTTGATGTCGCTGTCGGGGTCTTCGGAGGGAAGCGGTCGAGCGGGGGCTCCGCTGCCGCGGCGAGCGGCGGCGGCGGCAGCGGCGGCGGCAGCCGCTGCCGGCGGCAGGTCTTGGCCCAGCAGCCGGTGCAGCTCCGCCACCTCCTCGGGGTCCAGGAGCAGCTCAGGCAGCACCGGCTCGGGCGGAGTAGCCGGCTCCGGGACACGCGGGAACTGCACCCAAGTTTGCACGTTGTGTGCACTTGAGGCGGAGGAGTCGGGGATAGCAGCTGCGGTTGGCGCGGCCGTGGCGGTGTTGGCTGCGCCTCCCAAGCGGGTGGCTGGGTTGAAGGATGAGGCCCGGGATGGCGGGGCCGGGCCGTGCGTCGATTGGCTTTGGGAGGAAGGGGACGGGGCCGGGAGTGTCCCGTGAGGTGAGGGCAGCTGCGAGGAGCCGTAGGGTGTGAAGAGAAGCGTGGAGCTGGGGGCGTTGGTGAGGCTGCCGGTCTCTGGCACGGGCTCCAGCTCGCGAGACGGCTCAGCGGTGTGCTGATGTGAGGACTGCGGCACGACGCTTGGCGTGCCGGCGCCGCTGCCAGCCCCTGGGGACGGCAGCCCTTCCGCACCGCCCTGCATGTGCTGCGAAGGCGGCGGCGGCTGGGCGAAGCCAGAGTGTGCATACGACGTCGCTGCGAAGGCCCGATACGGGTAGGCGGCTTGGGGCTGAGCCGCAGGCTGTTGCGGTGCTTGAGCTGTGTGTGCCCCGCCAAAGTCGCCAAAAGCTGACACGTCGAGCATGCCACTCTCAAGGGCCGATGGCGCAGCAGGTCGCAGCGCTGGCGGTGGCGGCGGCTCTGCTGCTTGCTGCTGCACCAAAGGAGCCGCCTCCTCCGCCTCCTGTGCCGCTGTGCCAAAGCCGCTGAAGTCCCCAAAAGCAGACAAGTCTAGCATGCCCGTATGGAGAGCGGCCTGCGCAGCGGGCCGAGGTGCTGGCGCGGAAGGCACAGGATCCATGCCAGGGAAAGAGGACCAGTCCAGCGTTCCAGTGGCCATGGGATCTGCTGCAGCGGGAGCAGGAGGCGGCGCCGTCGATTGGCCCTGGTCCTGGGGCTGCATGGGAGGCGGGGCTGGAGGAGGCGGTGGCGGGGCGGGGGGCGGTGGTGGCGGCGGCAACCCTCCGAAGCCACCGAAGTCCCCGAAGGCCGACATGTCCAGCATGCCGCTCTCCAGCAGGTTGGCCGCTGGTTCGCTTGGGAGTGGTTGGGGCTCCGGCTCGGGTGCGGGCGCAGGTGCGGACGATGGAGCCCAGGCAACAGCCTGGGCTGACGACCCACCGAAGTCCCCAAAGGCGGACATGTCCAGCATGCCACTCTCCAGCGCTGACTTGGGGGCCGAAGCGGGTTCGGAGGCTGCCGACACGGGCTGCTGCTGTGCCGGTGGCGCTGACACAGGGGCATCACCGAAGCCTCCAAAGCCACTGAAAGCAGACATGTCCAACATGCCGCTCTCTACTGACATATGTCGCGACGGAGGCTGAGGCTGCGTTCCTCCCGCCGCCTCAGCGTGTGCCGGTCGGCCCGCCATTCCACCCGCAAGGCTGATGTCCCCAGACGCTCCTGGGCCTGGCATCCCAGGTGCGCCCCCGGCCGGCTTGGCCGCCGGGGCCGCAAAGGCCGCCACGTCCATGCCACCGAAACCGCCAAAGGCGGACATATCAAGTGCGCCTGAGGCAACCAACGCCGCCGCTGGTTGTGCCGTAGGTACAGCCAGCGTAGGGACACCCACAGTCCCCGACGCAGCGCGAGCTGCACCTGCAGCCGCGAAAGACGGTCGCAATGGGACAGACGGGTCGTCTGCAACCCCTGACCCACGCACGGGGGCCCCTACCGTGTGCGCGCCTGTCGGTGCCGCCACGCTTAGAGCGGGCGTGCCTGCTGCAGCTTCCGCACCGGCGGCCATAGTGTGCCCGTGGCCGTGGCGGTGTGCACTACTGCTCCCTGCCGCAGCAGCAGGCGGCGGCACCACAACCGGTGCCATGAGCACCTGCTGGAACGCCCCCAGCCCGCGCGACGCCAGCAGCCCTCCCGTAAGCCACTCGTCCACATCTACCACCAGCGGCTCACGGCGTGCCCCGGAAGCCGTCGCCTTCGCCACCGCCCTGGCTGCTGTGTCCTCCTGCCCCTCTGCGCCCGCCTCCTGCTCAATCGTTCCCTCGGCCCCGCCAGCCGTACTCCCCGTATACCTCGCCGCTGCCCGCAACCACTCCAGCAGCTGCCGTAGCACCTTGCACGCCGGTCCCAGCCTCCCTTTCGCCACCAGGCCATGCAGCGGCCCAGGGTGGTACGGCGCAAGAGGCCCCGAAACCTCCGCCGCCACCGCTGCCAGCGTCGGCCGCGACCCGCACTGCTGCAGCCCGTCCCGGTCAGCGCCCGGCTCAAGGCAGTTGGACAAGCACACCAGGTGGTTGCCGACCGCAACCGCAACAGAGCCGTTGACGGTTGAGCCGAAGGCTGTCACAGGGGCGCAGCCGTGGTGCGAGGCTACCTCGGCCCAGCCGCCGTCACGGTCACGGCACATCAGTGCAACGCGGCCCGAAGCAAAGCCCACGGCCAGGCATGCGCTGATGCCCCCCGCCGAGAGCCACGACAGCGCACTAACCGTGTCGTCCACAGGCACCACCGCCTCCAGCGCGTACCGCCCGGTTGCTGCTCTTCCGGGCTCCGGCCCCGACCCTGGCCCGGGTTCCCCGCCTGCAGCAGCTTGCCGCTGCGCCGCGTCACCGCCACCCTCACCGCCCCCATCCGCGTCGTCCGCGTCCTGCAGGCGCCACACGTACAGGGCCTCCTCCACACTCCCCTCCCCGCACGTCGTGGCGGCCGCTGCGTAGCCCGCCATCGCGTCTAGCGCGACCGCCACCACCATGCCCGAAACGGGCCCATGGCTGCCGTCAGCGCCCTCGCCGTTGTCGCTTGCCCCGCTGTCGCTAACCCCGCGACGTCCCCTGCGCCGTCCGGGGCTACCGCTGGTGCCATCAGCAGCTTCCCCTGTTCCCGCAGCCCCTGACTGCGGCACCCAGTCCGGGTTACAGCGCAAGCGCTGGAACAGCTCCATTCCCCCGCTGGGGAGGCACTGCGGGGGGTCGGCTGCGGTCTCCCCTCCTCGCCGTGGCCGCCACAACTGCACATAACCGTCCGCGGTGCCGCACAGCAGGCGGGGGAGGCCGTCATCCGGTGTGCTGCGGACACCGCTGCCGCTACCAATACTGCTGCCGCTGCTGCTGTCATCGCCTGTGCCGCTTCCGGCATCGCTGTCGCTCCACGTGGCATCCCCTGGGGTCGCCAAGCTGGCGGAGCAGCAGGTAATGAGCGACGCGCTGGAAGGCACGTAAACTTGGCCTGGCGCACGGGTCATGGCTGCTGCGCCTTCCTGTGCCGCTGTGCCTGTGCCCACTGGTGCCCCCGTCGCGTTGTCCGAGTGGTGCGACAGAAGAGAGCACGCAGCGACACCGGTCTCAGGGCAGGGCGGGCCCAGCCGCACCCGCCACGTCAGGATGACCTGCTGTGGCTGCGGCTGCGCCTGTGGCACAGCACTAGTCGGCATGGAGCCCGAGGCTGTGGGCGACATCTGCAATGAAGGGGCCGCCTGCGCTGCAGCAGCCCAGGCCCCGGCGGCTGCACCACCTGGGGAAGCCCCGGGCGACAGCGGCCCGGCCCCAGCCGAACCATCGTAGGCACCGCCGCTGCTGCCAGATATGAGGTTGCTGCGGCTTGCTAGTGCGACCAGCGTAGCAACGTCGCCCTCCGTGCTGCCCCCTTGCCCTTGCTGCGCCCCGGCCGCACACCCCTCGTGCGAGACCTCCAGCAGTGACCGCACCGCTCCCAGCCCCGTCGGCAGCTCCACCCGCAACACCTCAGCAAGGAACATCGCCCGCCACGGCTGCCCGGACCCGCTCGCCGCCGCCGCTGCCACCACCGCAGCCGCCTCAGCCTCCCCATCCACACTGCCCTGGCCGCCCACGGCTGCTGCGGGGAGCAGCACGGCGTACACCATCAGTCTGCCGCCGTAGATGCACGCCATGTACGAGATCACCCCCGTGTCGCCGCCTACGCCGTACAGCGAAGGCTCGTCGCCAGGCGGGCGCGACGTGTACGACAGCCACGTGACCGCTGCCAGCTGTCCGACCGACGCCAGCAGCGCACGTGAGGCGGATGAGGCGGCAAGTTTGAACCCCACGGGCAGCTCGCACAGCGGTTGAAGGCCCCACAAGGCAACGCCGCCGGTGCGGTCGCGGATCAGTGCCACGTCAGCGCAGGGGTGGACGAGCATGGTGGATATGACTTCTGGGCTGCCGGTCATTGCCTGGCCGGCCACCTCGCCAATGCGGAGGGAGGTGGCGGTGAGGCCAGAGCCGCCAGGGATGGTGGTGGCGGTGGGAGTGATCTGCGGCGCGGGTTGATAGGGCGTTGGATGACATGTGTCCCACCAGCCACCGATGGCAAATATGCACGCCACTAACGGCTAACCTTCACCGTTTTTCTCCCTGCAATCCTAATTGCATCTGCCTGTGGTCCCTGGCGATCCAGGAACGCATTGTACCCATTCCGGACGAGGTCCAGGGAGGCCGAAAGACGACAGATACTTTGCGTCAGCCCCGGCCACTCTAAACACCCGGCCTAGTAGGTGCTTCCCTGCAGGCTATTGCTCAGCCCAGTTGGAAGCCCACCTGGTACCTCCTGGCCTCCGCGTACGCTCCCTGCATGCCCACGCACGAATCCCCAGCCAGCAGCAGCGGCATGCCGCCAGGGTACAGCACGTAGGCTGATATGGTGTAGTCGTCCGGCCGCGGAGGCCCCGCGGAGGAGGGCAGCAGCTTCGCAGGCTGCAGCCAAGACACACTGCGCTGGTCGCGGCCCCACAGCACAGCCTGGAGGGCGGGGTCAGCGTCCACAGTTACAAGTACGACCTGTCAAGGCCCTGTCGGGGTACAGCAGCAACGCGACGATCTGCAGGCACTCGGCCACAAGCAAGCGTATGCTGTCATTTTGGGGACTCGTACCTTTGGGGACGAGGACGCTGCCTTGGTAGCCGTCGCCGCTCCCCCCGCCATACCCGACAGCACCACGCCGCTGAGGCCGTCCACTGCCCACACGCACACGCTCTCCTCCAGGGGCGGTCCGCCACCCAGACCTGGCCACGAAACATGGGAACGAGGTTTCATGTATCACGCAAGATCGGTTCGAATTCTGTTGCTGACGGGCATGCAAGCGTCCGTAGAGTCTGTAATACGGCCTCAGTCTCCCAGTCCTCGCAGTATACGGGCAACTGAAAGCACCTCACCGTGTGCGGCCATGTCCGCGTCGTCGTGCGAGACCGCCCCTACGCTGGCGACGATCCACTGCAGCCGGCTGCCCGCGCCTGCAGCGGCGCCCTCTGGGCCGCCTGCCTCCCCGCCGCCTTCAGCCCCAGGACCAGCCCCCGCCTCCCCGGTCCCTGCCTCCTTCCCGTCAGCACCCGCGCCTCCAGGCTCCGGCAACGCCCCCGGCACCCCACCTGCTGCGCCTGCCACACCCGCTCCCCCCAACGGCCGCGCCCAGCAGGCGCGCATGCCGGGACGGGACGAGGGCGCGAGGGTTAGGCCAGGAGGCTCGATGACCAGCGTGAGGCAAAACTGGTTTATGGACGTGTTTGGCTGGCCTGCAGCGCCCGCAGCGCCCATGTTCTGCATCACCACCTCCACGTATATGCGGATGACCCAATCGGCACCCAGCGTCATGAGCGCAGGAGCCATGGACGGCGTTGGCGGCGCCGCAGCAAGCGCGCTGCTTGGCGGTGTGGGGCCCGCACCCGGACCCGCCGCTGATGCACCAGCGGCGCCAGCCTTTCCAGCAGCAGCGGCAAGGGGCGCAGAGCCGCCAGGGCCACCGGGGCTTGGCGCCTCCCGGGTAGGCCGTGCTCCGCCGCCGGCCAGCGGCGGGCTCCACTCCAGGGACAGCACCCGCACGGGGTGGCGCACAACCTCCGCACCCACGGAAAACAGCTCCTGCTGCACGTGGTGCTGACTCCCGCTCGCGCCTGGCCCCTGGCCAGGTGCAGCCCCTGGCGACGACGGCCACCAGATGGTCACCTTATGGGGACCGCCGCCGCCGCCCGCCGCGGCGGCAGTGGTGGCGCAGGTGCTGTAGCAGTCGATGCTGGCAGCTGCCAGGGTGTGCGCTGCGTCAGCCCGTACACGCCAGGCCTCGTGCACCGCTAGGGACACCAGCCCTCCTTGCTGCTGCTGCTGATAATGCTGCTGCTGCTGCTGCTGGTGCAGCTGAGATCTTGCAGGCACATCAGCCATACGTGAGGAGGCCGACGCCCCTATGCCCCCGGCCGCCCTGCTGCCGCCGCCGGCAGCTGCTGGTAACGCCAGCGTGTCCTTAGGCACCAATTGCAACATGGTTACATAGTTGCCTGCGTCCGTAATGAGCAAGCCCCTCCCGCTCTGCGTGAAGTCTAACGCCAGCGCCGGCATGGCGGTGCGGTACATCGCTGACAGGGTGTACTGTGTGCTGGGCAGGGGTAGCAGAGGAGGTGCAGCTTGGAGCAGCTCCAGCGCGGGGCCCTGGGGACGTGAAAGCATGGCAAAGGGTCGAGGCGACACAACGGTATGCAACACAGCCTTCCGGGTATGTGCAATAACACCAGAAACAAGTGTTGGCAGTACACGGCCGCGGTGAAGGTCTCACGGCAGCCTGCTCTATTCCCTGCTCGAGTCGCCATGTAACAAGCGCGCTGTAGGGATGCACCCACCCAGTGATACCTGCTCATGGCTTTCCATTCCCCAATCACGAGAGCACCCACACCTGGAAGAAGGGAATCAGCGAGAAGAAGTAGACGTGCTGCTTCGTGGCCGCCGCCAAGAGCAGGTCTGGTCCGCCGCCCCACACCACCCGCGTGAAGCAGTCGGCCGTGCCACGCTCCCGAGCTAAGTGGTCGAGGAGGAGCACGGGGGCGAACTGTCCCCGCCGGGTGCCCCCCGTGGCAGCCGCTGAGGCCGCCGCCGCCGCATGTACCGCGGAGGCATGGGGCTGGGGCGAGCCTTTACTGAGTCGGGATGCGCCAGCAGCGGAGGTGCTTGTGGTGCCCATGGGTTGCGTTTGGAGGGACTGTGCGACAGCGAGGGAGGGTATCATGTTGGAAACGGGGTATTGTGGAAGGTATGGCAAGGCATTCGACGTCACATGCGTGCAAGGTGCGGGCGCAAACTGGCACCCCGTGTGCATACCCTGTTGCATGCATATGTAACTGCTGCTTGATACGTGAGTATTGTGGAGCAAATTGACTCGTGGGATGACAAGGTTGAGTGGCTAGGTGGAGAGGGGGGTAACGGCTCACCTGCTGCACTATGATAGCACCGTCCGAAACCGCGTATGCGCAGAAAGTAGCGCCCGGAAACCCATCCACGCAAAAGGTAATTATGTTGCTGCATGGTGGGCCGGTTGTTCGGCTCAGTACACGAGCTTGATACAGGGCGTCCTCGTCCATCCCCGGCCGATCGACCGAACGGAGACTGTTGCCACAAGGTATATACAACGACGCCACTGTCACCGCATCTAATCCGTGTGTCTTTGCCTAGAGCAGTGCATGAGACCAACGCAACAGGCTCCTGTTCAGACGGATGGGGCCTGCGTCAGCTCCCATTCTCGAATGGTGTTGCATTGCATTTCATTAAAGTATAAGAGCATTGTAATTGCCGGAACATTTGGGTATGTCGGGATTTCGGACAGTTGGCCGTTCTAACCAACAAAAATCGCGACAGGCCGACAGCTGACAAGTTGTGTAGCTCACCGAATTTAATTATCCTTGACAGCACTATGCCAAACCCATAGCAGCGGCATCCACACGGACTGCCTCTTGTCGACGTTGCAGCCACCTTGCAGCCAGGGTTGCTGCTTTGTTGTGCCGTTGTTGCTGGTAGAAACTACGCATTACTGCAAATACGAAACAGTCAAAGCGTTCAGCTAGACATACACAGCTGCAGATACGACTAGAAATTTTGGCCAACAGCGCCGCCGCTTGAACAGCTTTTCCCACAAGAAGTTCCGGTGCAATAAACCTCGCTGAGATCCTTATAGTGCCCTCTGAGGTGTCGTTGGACCAGGAGAATGGATCCCAAGGTGGCGGAGGCCCTTGGGGACTTCAAGGCCTACTTTGAGCCGCAAGCCGACGGGAAGATTAAGTGCGTCATAAATGGGCACTGCTTTCCGGGAAACAGGCCGGAACAGGTGGCGGCGTTCGTCGGGTAGGTGGGGAGGGTATGGGTGTGACGGGGGTGTCGGCCCGCCGCCAGTTGTACGGACCCACTCCCAGCATGGTTCGGTCCCTGGTGGTCCGCCAGGGCGCACGTGGTGTGGCGGGGGTTCCTCATCTGGAACAGCCAACACCAGCGACCAAGACCACTGGGTCATCAGTCAATGTTGCAGTCCAACCAAGCCTAGAACATGAACGTCAAGTGGCATGAGCGGCGGTACACTTGCCCCATGTGCAGGGGTGCACGCTTTGCCAAGCTGAAGGTGCGGTACGATGCGGAGAACGCGCTGGACAAGTACGAGCCCTTCATCGTCGTGTCGAAGAACTTTCCGTGAGTGCGCTGCCAAGGATGGCCTGTTGACCTGGCACATTGACATGCCTGCACCGACGGCAACGTGCGGTGGCTCTGTACAGGCAGTTAGCCTGACACCTGGTGGGTGCCTGTATGACAATTGCTGCGCCCTTGGTCTGGTACCTGGCTCGTGTGGGCTGTTCAGGGGTGACTAAGGCACCTGAGCCGTGGTCTTTCTCTACGCCCCCACCTCTCTGCCCCGCAGCCACATGCTGTACTGCGCGCTGACGGGTCAGCTGCTGGAGAAGGCGCTGGCGGCGGTGAAGAAGCACATGGGCGGGAGGCGCTTTGTGCGCGCCAAGGAGCGCTACCTTACGGACAAGCAGGACCTCAAGCCGGAGCCCAGCCTTAGGGAGTTCGGCATCATCCTGGTAGGTGGGGGCAGGCGGCATCGAAGTTCAAGGCTAGAGGGGCTTGGGGTATGGCGAAGGGACAGCTGTACGCTGGAGCCTCGCAGCCCAAAGTGAAGGGCATGCGCAGGCTTGTGTTGCGTGTGGGCGGCTGACTGCCATGTGCATGCGCTTTGGTATGCCATTCCGCGGGGCCTGGGCCGCGAGTGCGCGTGCGCACGTTGTGGAGCCTGGGCGCTCTCGCGATGTGTGGCTAAGTGATTGTGTTCTTCCCTTGTGTGATGACCCACCCATGCTCGCGCTGCAGCCTGGGGAGGAGGGCGGGCGCAAGAAGAAGAAGGCGCGGCGGGACGCTGACGGGGACGAGGCCATGGCGGACGGCAGCGACCAAGGGGAGGCGGACGAGGATGAAGAGGAGGACGAGGACGAGGTAGGGCGTGCGGCGCATGCGGCAACGCCATGAGAGCTTTGTACTGCAGTAGTCAGGCCTTACATACCGCAAGCTGAGGGCGGCCTTGCGTAGAGGCCATCTTCCGTCCGTTGCATTTTGTAAACATGACACCTAGGATAGCCCGAGTGTCATGGGCACGTGCATGGCTCCAGCTGAAGATATGGCAGCAAACGAACGGTGCTGTCCCACGTGCAGGAGCTTGGCAGCGGGAGCGACGGCGGGGAAGGGGAGGATGCGGACGAGGACGGGGACGGCGAGCTGCCTTTCTGGATGCCGCCGGAAGAGGAGGCGCGGCTGCGGCGACGAGGCCGGGGACGGGGCAAAGGCAGCAAAGGGGGCGAGGGGGACGGGCAGGATGAGGGAGCTGGCGGGCCTGCTGGCGGGGACGACGGGGACCTGGAGATGGAGGACGCAGGTGAGGTGACGGGGCGACGGGGAGGGATGTAAGGCCCAAAGCGGGGTGGGTGGGTGCGGGAGGCAACAGGGGCTTGAGGCTTTGCTGCTGGGGCAGCCCATGCATGGCATGCAAGGCGCAGGAATGTCATGAGGCACCTGGAAGCGCGGAGCCTTGCCACAATTGACCTTTCGCACGTGCCAAGCTGTCCGGAAAGCAGCTCAAGGCGTTGGTCACTCGTCGACTGCCCTTACGTGCGCAGGTGCCGTCGCCAATGGCGCTGGTAAGGGGCACAAGACGGGCCCGAAGGATCGCGGATCTGCAGGAAAGGCGAGGCTGGCGGCTGCAGGCTTGGCAAAGGCGGAAGAGCAGCATAAGAATAAGCAGGCGGGTGCGAAGCACGAGGGTGCGGGCCGGAAGGGCGAGCAGGCTGCCAATGGCAGCACCAACGGCGCTGAGGCGGCGGCCAAGGGCCGGCACCTAAGCAAGAAGGAGAAGCGCAAGCTCAAGGCAGCAGCGGCGGCGGCCCAGGTGCGACGGGTTGCTGTGGGCTAGAGGGTTTATATGTAGCCGGCGTACGACGCCATACTTGGAGCGTTGGCCTTACACGCGGTACACGTGATGACGGGTAGTTTGTTAGCGTGTAGGTCCGTAGCGGGCGGTTGCAACCCCCGCCACAGTCATAGGTTTGGCGTTACACGCGGTATATGTGCATACGACAATCCCACCCGCCAGTACCGCTCCTGCTGCGAGCACTGCGCTTAAGCATACGGTCGCTTGAATGGACCACAGAATGTGCCATACGACTTTGGCCAGACAACGTCCAATCGTGACTTTCAGCTGCACTGTGCTGTTGTCCCCTGTAGGCGGAGCCCGCTTCAGATGACTTCGACTTTGACCTGGACGGGGCGGACGGCGCCATGGCCGGGGAGGAGCAGGCTGAGCAGGCGGGCGCTGGGGGGAGAGAGGCGGCTGGTGCAGGCGGCAAGGCGGGGGGGCCCAAGCCGCAGGGGAAAGGCAGTGCGAAGGGGAAAGGCGCGCAGGGCGCAGGCGGCCAGCCGCAGACCAAGAAGCCGCGCACAGGCTAGGATGGGGGCGCGTGACGCCACGCTTGTAACACCGTAAAGCCTTGTGGCGACGATGCGTCGACTGGGTGCACTCGGCTACTGGGCCCGCAGGCCTGAACAGTGACATACTGTGGTCGTGTTTGGTCAGGTGGTGCCACGACGGTATGACACCCTAACCGGAATGGTTGGCCTTTTAACAAAGCGTTGGAAGCGCACTGCCAGCAAAGCGTCTCGCTGAGCACCACTAGGGAAGTACCTCTCCGAGCTGTGTTGTGTCAGCGCTCAGCGGCTTTCAGGCCAAGCAGCCGTACTGCCGTAGAGGCCATCTGGTCTTGCACTGCTTCAAAATGTCCGCGGCATTGCATCTAGCAGTAAGCAGCAGGCCTCCCAGTGCAAGCGGAGGTGCACAGCTTTGGCCTGCTTCGACACTTCAAACACTTCGTGTCGCCAGGAGATCATGCAACTTTCCAAGGCTGAACTGATCTTACTCGTCACAGTGCAGAAATGTTTACGTTGGGGTCCTGCGCGTCTGGTGCGTGTAATGCTGCCATTCCGCCCAGATTCCGCAACACCCCGCCCCGGATCCAAGCCAAGATGTTCCCCTGCCCGTGTTTCACCTTCAGCAAGTACGGCAGGAGAAGGCTGCATGCTATTACTTTAGACTGTGCCTGCGATCCCACTACGACGGGGTATACTAGACCCCAGGCCGCCCGTCCCACATGCACCAGATCTTGCACTGTGCGTTGTGCTTCCAGGCCACGGCATAAGTTGGGACGGACAGATACATTGCAGCTGCGCAGTCCGTTACATTTTGGTGCACAGAGTACCAAGGCAACATTCCAACCCGTACCCATTGCAGGGTACCGGTACCGACAGAATTCACAGCGAAGTTGTTTTCCTCCGGCCATGCCATGCCATGCCATGCCATGCACATCAGTGTCAGCCAACGCATGCGCGTGGCAACATAGCGCACCTCTGGTGCGACAACAAAATTGCACGTATGTACTGCTCACACATGCATGCTCTCCCTCGCTCGACAACGCCACGTGCGACCTCAACTCCTGCCTGTAACTCTCCTCTCCAGTTCCTTCCACAAGGTATGTTGTTAAGCATGGGCTGCGAGGTGTGCACCGTCCACGTAGCATCTATGAATGGGTATGCTATCGCGCGGAGCATAGTTCGCCTAGATGCCCGGACAAAGGCGGCAACGCAGACACGGCCGCCAGTAAAGCCGCACACTCAGATGCCTACCGCACACTCAGATGCCTACTAGTACAACATAAGCGAATACATCGACAAGCTTGAGCCCTATCAAGTCCAACGACGAGGTACCATACGCTGTTTGCTAGCCATTTACTTCTTCTTGCCCCAGAAGAAGCTGGTGTTGGCGGCCTCCTCCTTGGGGGCGGCGGCGGCCTCGAAGGGGTGGTCCATCTGCGGCACGCCGGGCTTGGTCTCCGGCGCCTCCTTGCGCACGTAGCTGCCCCACACGGGCGAGCCGGCGTCCACGTGCGCCGCCGCCTGCGCCCCGCCCAGGCGCTTCATGAGGTAGTCGCGCGGGATCTCCTGCACCAGCTTGCCGGAGGCGGCGGCGGTGGCGGCCTTGCCCTCGGCGGCGGAGGCAGAGGCCAGAATTTGCAGCTGGCGAGGCGACAGGGCCTGCGGGGAGGGAAAAGGAGGAAGGTGGCAGGGGAACAGACAATAAGTGTATGTGCGGGGCATGCTAGCACTTGGCTGACCTGGGGAATTAGAATACCGTCAAGCCGAAGGACTTGGAGCAGGTAAGCTTCCTTCGGCAATCGAGGAGAGGGACGTGCACATGGCCTGGCACCCACGTTTCCCTGATGACTCCAGCACCGGTCGGTTTGTAAGCTCCCTCACCTGACCCGTGGCCCGCCCGTCCCCGTACTCACCGGCACCTTGGCCAGGTCCAGGTGCACCTGCTCGCCGTTGACCACCACGTAGCTCTTGCCCACGCCCACAAACTCCAGAGACGGCGTGTCGGTGTTGTTCAGGTCGGCCGCCCAGTTGTGGATCTGCACGCCGGTGAACACGGCGTAGTCGGCCTTCGTGGGGTCCACGGCCTTGGAGATGAGGTACTCCAGGTCCTGACGGGGGCAAAGAGGAGAGGGGGGCAGCGGAAGAGTTGAGTGTCACTGGGTGAGTAGGTAGGTGAAGGTTGAAGCACATAACATGGATAGTCCGAAGGCCCGTAGCACTGAACGTGATATGCTGGTTGTTGCACCAGCTGGTTGTTGCATCAGTAAGCATATGACCCTGCTTAGTGGTCGCACAAGGCTCCTGCCCTCCCCTTGTCTCACCGTGCTGATGACCCTCTCCGCGGCCTTGGTGATGTCCACCAGGCTCAGCTGCTGCGGGTCGGCCTTCTCGTAGGCCAGGCGGCGCGCCACGCGCTGCTTGAGGATGCTGTACTCGGGCTCCAGCGGGTCGTGCACGCCGGGCTGCTTGCAGTTGGGCTCCAGGCCGTCCTTCTTCAGGTCGCCCAGGCACTGCGGGGAGGGAGGGAAAGGGGCAGCAGCAGGGCCAGCGGGGTCAGTGTGGTGAGGATGGTGCGCACAATGGCCGCAGGAGAGACGGCCGTGGACAATACAGCCTCGGCCTCCGGCAGTGAGCAGGGGGCCTCCCAGGCGGCAAAGCATGGCATCGTTCTTTGCAGTTTAGAGCCGCAGGGTAACCCTCAACACACGTCAACCCAACCTCACTCACCGCAATGAGGGCACCGCACGCCGCGCTGGCCCCGGGGCGGTTGGGGCGACTGACGGCGCCGACCTTGCCGTCGCTGTCAATGGCAATGTGGGGAAAGGAGAAGAACACATAGCGCTCCTTGCCCTGCGGGGTGGAAGGGAGGGAGACGCGACGGGGAAGTCAGATTGCTGATGTGAGGCGTCATGGCAGGAGGAGCACAGCTGGGCACCGCGTATTAGTTGGCCCTTAGCAACGCTGTGATACTGACCGTTTGCCACGAACACGGGTGCGCCGTCCCCTCTAGGTCGTACGGGTCCCCCCGTGCACTCACCCCCACAACGGGCGAGTGGCTGAGGCCGGCCTTCATGCCGATGACGCCGCACGTGAGCACACCGCCCAGGCCGTGGGTGCTGAAGCACGAGCCGAACGCGGCCTCGATCTTGTCCTCCAGGATCAGGCACGACTCGTCGCGGCACAGGTTGCTCATGGCTGGGGGAGAGAGGGGGCGGTGCGGGATACAGAACGGATAAGGGAGGCCCAGCACGATGCGTTCGGGATGGAGCTGTCTTCGCGAGGCTTGGCGAGACTACCCAACAGTGCTGTTGTTCGGTGCGAAACTGGTCATGCCAGTTGCAAGCACTGCGGACAGTGTATCTGGTTCAGTTGGCCGTTGCAGTTGGCTGTAGCCAGGTTTCACGTGGCATACACCAGCTGACGGGTTAACCCACCAATGGCGTTGTCACCGGTGAAGCCGTAGCCAGCCAGAGCCACCTCAACGCGGGACATGAAGTCGTCAACGGACAGGGCGGTGGGGAAGTGCTTAGTCACCTCCGCGAGGCGCTCAGCCAGGCCGGGGGCGCGCTCATCGGTAGCCCAAGCGGGCTGGGCGTGCGCAGCAGACGCCGAGGTGCTAATGGAGCGAGCATGGCCCTGGCAGAGGATCTTGCCGCAGGCGCAAGGCTTCAGCGCACCGCTGCTAACGGAATTGCGAGCGGCAATGCGCAGCAGGCTGGCACCCTCAGCGCGGGCGACGGTCGACATCATGCGCGGGCGCACAGCAGTCCACAGCTGCTCCATGACGGGCTCGGAGGCCTTAGCATTGGCCTCCAGCGCCGAAGCGAGCTGGGAAGCGACAGAACGGGCGAACGCGGAGCGAGGCATTGTTGCACTTCCTTGAAACCGCAAAGAGAAATACCAATATGTAATGACACTTGGCTGCAGTGATGATGACACAGTTCCTTTGCTCATGGCTTATGTGCAAATGGAAGTCTACTTCCGCGGGTCGTTGGGGCAACGGTATTAGAGGGTGGTTCTCCATCTTCTCTCTACCACACCTGTGCGTGGTGCCATGGCTGTGAGAGTGAACATTAAGGTGGAAAGAAAGTCTGTGTCGGCCACGTATGGACCTTTCGACTCGAAAGAGGTCCGTCGTTGAAAAGGGCGTGCAGAACCGCCGTCATGCTGTTCGCGTGGTTGCGACGTAGACTCGTTGTATATGCTGCCATGTACGAACTTAGAACACATTGACCCTGAGAAGCCTCTGTCGAGGTGTTGGCGTAAGAGCCCTTGTCTAGCCTCATCTTCCCGCCATGTGCATGCGTGCCATGCGATAAGGGGCTCTTGTGCCATGCGTGGTCAGGTTGGCCATGACCCAGACATCGGTGGTCGTTTGCATGTCTGCGCTGGGAGTGTGGATGTGGAGCAGTTCAACCGTGCACGTTGCAGCAGTGGTCACTTTCTTTGGCAGGGGAGCCCCCCTGTCCTTTCATGCTACTTGCAGCAGCCTGCAACAGCCAACGACAGCTTTTGGCCAACTTTCCGGGGCCCCTATTCTCTCTTCTGCTGCAACCTCAGGGGCCCCTTACCAACTCAGGACGGCTTTGGGCAGGGCCCCACGCCACACGGTACCTTCTGCACCCTGTCGTGCACGCTAGTCGCCACGTCCGTCCACGCCTTTTGCCGCAGGAAGTTCTGCAAGGCGTGTTGCCTGGGTTACCCCACTCCATAGAGTATAGCGCCTTTCCCTGCGGCTGTCAGGGAGCGACTAGGGCACAGGATCCAACAGGACCCGCCCCAGCCTGCCCCGGCCGTGTACGGGCACGCCACGGCACGCCACGGCACGCCACTGCATGGCGCCCATGTTACCCAGTGAAGGAACCACTCGTTAACATGCTACAACAGTTGCTCATGTGCGTTAGGCTATGAGCTCGTCACCTACATGCTTACTGCCGCCGTGCAGCGGCTACAGCGTTCGCGTCTTCCTCCTGGGCTGGCAGCACTACCATAGCCCGCATGTGTAGCTATGCGTAGCTGTAAAATACCACGCAGATGCCATACAAAAGTGACAACACGCTCGGCAGGGCTGTTGTGTGTTGCGATTCTCGTAGCCTGCCGCGCGACCTGTTTGGCACAGGAGACGTCAGCTCTGCAGCACGACGATCTTTACAACAGTTTGATCAGGTTTGATGGCAGCGAAAAGGGAATTCAATGTCAACAGGGCGTGGATTCGCGTGTGGCCCACATTTATACCCAGATTAGGAATCAGCTTCAAAACTTGCAGGAGGACCGCAAGCATCAACCTCTTCACATATACATGAGCGGTGACAGTAGTTTCCCCCAGCAGAACATCCTGTGCTCCAAACTGCAACCTGGCTTTAGGAACGACCGAGCAAGTACCCTTGCTGGGCGCCGATTGGTGGGTCACGAGCAGGACAGCTTCCGTGCTCACGACACCCGACAGCCAGAAGAGCTGGGCAGATCCGCACGTGCCCTGTTTAGTCAAGATCTGCAGCAGACTCCAAACAACGGGCTCAGAACACGCAACATGCTGGTGGTGTATGGCTCACAGTGTGCTGTTCAAAGCCCATGCTCTGCACACGACTACCGGTACTGCTCACTTTGTGGCCACGCTGTGTGGCTGACTGCTCGCCGTTGTGCCCCGCGCCATCCTGACCCCCTGCAGACCATAACTGCCTCATAAAAGAGGCAGAAAGCAGCTGCTACAACGGCACATCCGTGTGACATACATTGCGAACACCTGCTGCAGTGTTGAGCGGCTTGCATACCTGTCCACCGCCGCTCAACCACCCCCGATCCTGCCCTTTTTCCCCAATGACTCTGATGACCAGCGGGCCAGCACCAGCAGCAACAGGAACAGCGGGACAAACAGCAATTATACGGATGCGAGGCCGCAGGGCGCCAGTGACCAGCCCCCACTTGACCGACCTGCGGTGCAGCCAGCCGAGAGGAGCCTGGCAGTTTCGCACGCAGGCCTGGGCCCCAACAAGCTGGGCGCCCTAGCGCCCGCAGTCGACCACTGCACAACAAAAGGTAGCCTTGAAGCTCCGGCACCCGCCTGCCCTGGGGGCCCCGGCAACACCACGGTGGTGGCCTACCTACCTCAACTGCGGGTGAGCGGGCGGGTAGTGTGTGTGCAAACCTGATGCAGCCAGCCGCTACACCCTGCGAACCGGCGTAGCCGGTTGCCGTAAGCCGCTGCTTACGCCCCCACCTGCCGGGATCGATCCCTTGCCATGGTAACGGTGTAAGTGGAAGGGCACCACTTCGGCGGCTGTGCACGCCACGGGTCGGAGCCGCTGTAAACACGCGTCAAATACCATGGGTCCATGCGTTGGTCAGCCTTGACTAGGCCCAGTGCTCCCGGGTGCAGGCGGCCAGCAACTTGTGCAGTAAGATTTAGTTGCCCTGTGTCAGGCACCACGGTCAGGGGTCCGTAGTGGCATGGTGTCCAGCTTCTTGCCTGGCATGTCGCGGTGATAGTCCACTGCTTGCAAAGTGCTGCAATATGGGCACCTGAACCTGGGCCAGCCACATTGCGGCCAAGGACGGGATGAGACGTCTCATTTGGAAAGGCACGTTAGGAAGCCTCGTGCACACGGTGCGCCAGGAGTGCAGCAGGTACCGGTAGGCACCCAGCCTCAACGCCTGCGGTGCTCACGCTCCTCCCCCAACCGCACCGCTGCAGGCTGCACATGTACCACTTGGGAGCTGTCCGGCCGTGGGTGTGCATGGTGCAGCACATCAAGTACGAGAAGGTCCTACTGCGGTTTGGCTTGGAGGCGGCCAAGGTGGGGGCTCCTGGGGGCAAGGGGGCAAGGGGCATCCTTGTTCCTCGGTGTGCATGGCAATGTCCATCATCCTGCGGCCAGTGCCTGACGGCACCGAAGCATGGACTGACGGGCACTGGCAGTGTGCATGCATGCTGTTTGCGACGGTGCTGCAGACACCTCTGCAACCGGTCTTGATGTGCGTTGCTCATCGTCGGTACAAATTGTGACCGACCGTGCACGATGCGCCCCTCACCCGCGCCCCAATAGCTGTACCCTGGGGCGCCTCACATCTGGATGACCAGCACCTACGTCTGTGATGGAAGCTTTGGAGGCGTGTACGGCGATGCCTTGCGGCAGTATCGCGCTGACCCCAAGCTTGCCACAGCCAAGTGCGTGAGCGCCACCGGCACAGCCTCCGAGGCCGGGCCGTACGCCAACGACACGGCAGCGCGGGAGCAGGCTTGCCGGCAACGTACGCTTCACTGGGGAGAACTCCAAGCTGCTGCGGGAGCGCATGCTGGCGGCCCTGCAAGACACACGGCTGCGCGGCGCGGCGCGGATGGCGCTGGTCGACGCTTACGCCCTGACGGAGGGGCAGTGCTGGGCCAGCCCGCCGCGGGACGGCCGGCACTTCCACCTGCTGGTGCCGGCCATCGTCATGGACCTGCTGCGGGCCGTACGGGAGCACCTGCTTCCGCCCATGCCCAAGCAGGGTGCGTAGTTGGGGCCCGGAGGACGCGCCTTCTGCCTGGATATGGTGGGAGCTCGATGACCTGCAACCGCTCGCCGCTGCATTGTGGGGCCGGGGGTGGAGTGGGTTGCGGGGTACTTGCAACAGAAGATGAAGTCTAACGCGCTGGGACTGTGCTATGCATGTGGCAGGACACGTCCTATCAATTACCGGCGTGTCCGCCGGGGCTTGCACACGCAACAGCAACTGCTAGCATAGCCACCACGAGTGCCACAGGCGCCATCCCTTGGTGTTATGCACTGCTGTCCTCCAATATGCAGCGTCTTCACTGGCCTCATCCTCACTACTATACCCCTTCCAGGACCTTAGAGCTGCTCGGGCGGTTCGCGGTCAAGAACGAGGCCACGGACCGCAACCACGGGGTGGACCTGCACCCCAGGTGCGAGCGGGGAGCAGCATTGGATAGTGGGAACGGGGGCGAAGCACGGGAGCAAGGGGCTCGGTCCAACGGCCCCAGCCCACGAAACCCGCCAGATTTTTTCCAGACACTGGAAGTCTCTGCAAGCTGGTGTACCTGCTGAGCTGAAGTCGACATTGCGCACTGTCCCGCCTGTGGTCGTCACGGCCGGCCATGAACGCACCTCTGCTGGATCCCCAGGTGGGACCGGCACGGCCGTGCCGTGTGCTTCGACTCGACACACGAGGGCAGCCGCCAGGTGTACGTGGCGCAGCCTGCCTCCACGCCCGTCACGGCGCGTGAGACGCGGCGGCGCTCATGACACGTGGCGGGCGCGTGGCGGCGCGGCACGTAGTAGTGTTCGGCCGGCGGCGGGCGGGCTTCGTGGCCGGGCTGGTCCAGGCAGCGGAAGAGCTGGTGGGCCTGGCAAAAGGTTGTAGCGGTGCGTTCATGTGATACGGAAGCAAATGGTGTACTGGTGCCGTATTGGCTGGAGCAACAATGGTGCATGGGCGCTGTAAAGGGAGGCTGACGGCCAGGTTGGAAGCTGTCGCCCGTGGAACTCTACGACTTGGAAGTATAGTCGCAGGGTATGAATAATGCTTGCAGTGTTGCTGCTGCACTGCTCGCACCGTACGGTGACTATCAGGCCCGAGGTGTTCACGGTAATCGGTACCGGAAATGCTCATGCTTCTGATGCAGGACTTGCAACGTATACGAGGCTTTCCATCGTCGACCTAGTACGGTAGCGGGCCAGGAGCAGCTGCCACAAGTAAGTGCACGCGTACCAAAGGGCAACATCCACGTGAACTCATGCCTCTGCAGCACGTCCTGCTGCTCCACTCTTCGCTGGCCAAAGTTTGCTGTGTTCGTCCAACCACTTCTCCGTTCGCTAAGTAACAGTGTCTGCTGCAGGCTCGCTGTAGCGTGAAACAAGGGATGCCTTGCACGTACTTACGGACACCCCCTGAATGCAATGTGCAGAGCTCCATGCCTGTCTTACTAAGACTTCAAGGCCCTACCATACGTGGAGGACAAGTCGGTCCTGCTGTGCCCTGAAACGGGGCGCCTGGTCCCTTGCCCCTTCGAAGCCGACACACAGCGGCCCGCCCGCCGTGCCGCCGAAAGCAGCACCGGCGGTGGAGGGTCGGCCGGCACCGGTACCTTTGCCAAGCGAAGTGTGCACGCATCTTTGCAAGGCGCTACGCAGCAGCAATCGTTGCAGCCGGATGATCAGGTCCACCACCATCAGGGATTACGTAATTACGCCCGGCAGCTGCTCTGGCTACAGGCACGGCACCGACAGCACTCTGAGCCTTTACAGCCATGGTCGGGTGGCTGTCCGTCCCCGCCACGCACCGCGCGGGCATTGAATGTCAGCGCGTGGATGTACATGCACGCTTTCCTGTACGTCGAGTGCTACTTTGACGGCTTGTACGGCACCCGGGAGGTGCTGCTGCAAATGGTGCGTGACGGCAGTGTGCTGCTGTGTGACCGTGTGGACATGTGGCGGCCTGACGTGATCCGAGGTGCGCCTGGGGCTGGCGACCAGCGTGGACCGACCCATGGGTCGCGTAGTGCGGCCGAGGCGGGGGGAGAAGGCAGGGTAGGAGGCAGGGACCGCCAGCTGGGCAGCGAGCAGACCTGGAGGTGGTGGGATGCGGTGGCGGCGCTCTTAGACAGCGTCATGGTTGCGGTGTCCGAGTCGCACTAGGCAGGGTGAAGCTGGGGAGACTTCCCACGGCTGGCAGCAGCTGGGTTTTACTGGAATGGCAGCCGGGTTGTTTGTGGCTGCTGCCATGGGTTGCCGCTGCCGTCCACGCCCTCCCAACCGTCACCAAAGAAGCCATCATTCCTGTAAGAGCCAGCCCTGTGCGAGCCTGCTGGACAACGTGATCTACAGGAGCAGGATGTGCGTGCGGAGTTTCCGCTAGTGCGCTGTCCGACGTTGCGCCCAACCGTAATACATGCCAACCGCAGCAGCCGAGACGCACAGGCTTGATGACAGGGTAGCAAGCTCGGGTATGCTTGCGACACTGTTTCCTTACATCCAATCAACTCAGCTGCGTAGTCAGCATACATATGTCATAGCCGTGGCTGCGAACGACCGCGAGAGGCCCGCCCCATACGAGGTCAAAAGCTAAAAGAATGGGCTCTCAAGACGCAAGCTGCATGAGATGTGGGCCGAAGACTGCCATGGACTCTTGGCATCCCCGCTGTACCCCCGAAGTCGTGAGCCCCTGCGCACCAGAGAATCGGGCGGTTACATGCTAGTAAACGCACGCCTTATAGCACTGTACCAGCAGGCGCACAATCAGCGCCAGGGAAAGGGCCGCCAACCTCGCCATCCTGTTTATGCTGCTGCTGCGCTGCGCTGCGCTGCATGGAGCAATGGCAGGGGTGCGCCGTACCGTAACCCCGCGGTGTGTAGGCAGTGTAGCAGCGCAGCTGCGTGCTGCATGCCTGCCTTGCCGGAATCGGAGCCAAGGTGACCTGACGCCTGTAACACTGCAAGTTTTACTAACGTTGCAGGATTGGAAGATGAACAGGTGTGGCCTTAAGGGCAGGGCCGCCTTTGAGGTGGGGGCGTGTGCTCCCTGCGACTCATGCTTTTAAGAGGCAGCGGGGAGCAGCTCGGGCGCGGGCTGAGCTCCAAATCTGCACATGTGCGGTCCCGCGCGTGGTGCACTGCCCAGATTGGACAACAATGACCTGTCCTGGCACGATAGCGGGAGGAGGAGGGGCCAAACACGCTGCCTGCAAGGCTGCAAGGGCCGGTGCTTGCCTCGTGGCACATGGACCCTTGACGCTGAGGGCCACAGCGCGAGAAGTGTACCCACTACGTACCGGTGTGCCGGCCTAGACACTGTGCAACGTGTACAGGTGCACAGCTGCATACTCTCCATCACAACAGGGCAGGCTGGTTGCCGTGGCTCTCGCCTTGCACTACACTTGCATGTGCAGCACAGTTCTTGGGGCCAGATAGGGCACGCCATGGGGTCCACGTTATCGTTGGCAGGAGATGCCAAGTTACAGGAGAGTGGCCTTGTGTGGGCATCCGGTAGTTCATGACCGTTTTCTTGCTTCAACCACTACAACAGTTGCCATTATTGCTCTCGCGTAGCTATGACGTCATTGGACACCATAGTGCACGGAGAAGACTTGAACGAAAGGGATGGCGAAGCCCCAGACTTGTGCAGTAGGCGGCGGGAAGAAATCAGTAGCACACCGTTGCTCTGGGCTTGCAAAAACCGCGCTCCCCACCAACAAACACTACCTTGCACCTGATCAGACTCCCCCTTCCCTCACAACGCGTCATTGTTCATACGAAGCTCCGCTAGTAGGCAGTTTATTGCTGGGGTGCAACGTTGCTAGGATGATCACTCCCCAGCGCATTATTGCGCTCCCTGGCGTGCTGCGCGGATCCACATTCAGTGTTACGTCACCAACCCAACAAAATTGTCTCCACTAGCACTGGCGACAGGGCACGCGAACTCTTCGAGACCCACTCCTCTCCCCTCCCCTCCCCTTCCAGTCATGTCTCCCACTCCAGTCACATAAGCCACATTCCTGTTCAAGAACTCAGCTCTCTCCTCTTGCCCCTCCGGGTTCACGTGTCAGTTCAAGATTGAAGCATCCAAGGATTGCCATGGACGCCAAAATGAGGATCAAGTCCGAAGAAGGTAGCGCTGCTCCACGGCGCAGGACGGCACTGATCGCCGCATGCACCAAACAATCCTCTTACTCGGCCTTAGCCGCCTTCACGACACGGCCGTTGATGGGCTGAGGGATGCGGTAGTTGTAACCGTAGGCAGACACCTTGCACTCGTCTGCGAACACCCAGGAACACATAATGCAAGGCAAGCGTTTTAGTGGTACTCAAGAGGGGCCACCTATTCAGCAGAGACATTGCAGCTTTGAGGTCAGGGCCGTAATGCAGTGTTGTCCACAAGGAAGCTAATACCGTATCAGCACGCACGATTGGTGATTTCGGGTTGGTGACGGGCCAAACAAGCCCTTGATATTAATTGGTGACACGAATTGGTGATGGCCACGGCAACCCAAAATGGCTGCAGAATGCCCCATGGCCTGGCACTCGTGTGCCAACGTGTCCCAGGTACCCCAAGCAACCTCCCTGACGTGTCAGATGGTGGTTGTTGCACGGAACAGTGTCCTGGTGGCACCTGACAGCTTCTGCACATTACGCCCTGCTACTGGATTGGTGAATTTCACCAATTCGGTGTCACCAATCGTGCATAGCAGTACGGTACACTGCCTCCACGTCCCCAGGCCACTTCCGTGCCCGGCTGGTTCTGTGCCACGACTCACACTCGTCGGCGTCGTGCTCCTCCTCCGCCAGCATGCGGCGGCTGTGGTTGTGCGCCGCCGTCTCGCCCTTCACGGTGCAGTCCTGGAGGGCGAACGGGGAACGCAGGGCCTTCAGGCTAGGAACCGGAATACGGTGCACCAAAAAATGCGAATCGGTGCTCAAGAAGCACTGGGGGCTACCGCCGTCGCCGCTTCGTATGTCTGTGCCATGTGATTTTGAGCACGGGCAGCTTACTGCCCCATGATAAAGCCCAACGCTTACCTTCATGCCCACAGCCTGTAGGTACTTGCGCCACTGCGAAGCAATAGGTGAACCGGAGGATGGGTGGACGTCAAAGCACAAAGCCAGACTGGTGCAAGGGAAGCACTGATACAGCCGCTTTGCTGGTGAACGACTTGGGTATGGTGCAGGACGCAAGTTAAAACCGCCCATGGCCCATCGCCCTACCTGGTTGACGCTGATGCGCTGCGGCTTGGCCAGCACGTGCCACAGAAGGCCCTCGCTGCAGGGGGGCGTGGTAAGGGAGCCCTCGTAGGTAACGTAGTCGCGCAGGTCCTCGTTGGGCAGCATGTCACCCAGGGGGATCTGGGCGCCGGCGGGCACGAAGTTGATTTGCTGCACGGGCGAGGGAGGGAACACGGGGACCAGGAGGGTGCTTAGGTCAGTGGGGCATGCCACATTTTGGACAGTAGCTGCTTGCTGCCCCAGGGGCATGAACAAGCTGAGTCCGCTCAACCACAAGCGGCATTGGGCGAAGGTGCGCCCCAAGCCTCGGAGTCGATGACATGTTGCACGACGGCCAGTCCCCATCTGTCCTCGGCCCTGGGCCCCAGCCTCACCCCCTCGCGCATGGGCATGTTGTCCCAGATGGTCTTGAGCAGCACGTTGTCGGGGCCGTCGTACACCTCGAACAAGATGCCCAGGACGGAGAAGCAGCCGCCAGCGCAGGCGGGCAGGGCGGGGTCGGTCACGCGGTGCACGATGTGCAGCTCCAGGGGGAAGTAGCGGCCTGGGGCGATACGAGTCCGGGCGGGGTGCAGGAGCGAGTCCGTACGGTGCGCGGCCCGTGGCAGGCGAAGTGGGTGTGCGGCCGACTCACATGCATCATGACGTACAAAGCTGAACCGCTGCACCGATGTCCTATCTTCACAAGATCGGTGCAGAAATGGTAGTACTTCCCACACGCGTTCTTCCCAGTCCTTCCTGCCTCAACTCACAGTCCAGCAGGTGCTCGGTTTGGCTGTGGAAGTGGAACTGCTGGTGCACGTCTGCTAGCTGTGTACTAGCTGCTAACCCACACGAGCACGCGACCTACCGTCCAGCAGGTGCTCGGAGTGGCTGTGGAAGTGGAACTGCAGGGGCACGGCCTTGGCGCGGGCGGCGGCCTCGCCGGCCTTCATGGCCAGAACAGCGGTGACGGGGGTGGAGGCGGTGGCGTTGGCTGCGGGCGAACAGGGGAAAGGCGGGACGCAGGGCAAGATGGCCGTTAGGACGCAGCCATGAGAAGACTTACTATGGTCTGAGGGTGACAAGCTTAACGCGTCAAGGACCGGATGCCGTGAAGGACCTGAGCTACCGTCATGCCGTTGCCACATGTAGCCCCAACAGCCTCGTCCACGCTTTGGAACGCTACGGTAGCGTACCCCACAGAACAGCACCGGTGGATGAAGTGCTGAACACGGTTGCCCCGCTGCCCTCCATACCTGGCACGGCGATAGACACCTCGGCGCCATAGTTGTACAGCCACTCCACCTGGATGGTGTGACCGTTGTTGATCACCTGCACAGGGGCAGCGGAGGTAGCAGTGTTATGGCGAGTGATGTGAGCGGGGTAACGTGTGAACTACATGTGGATGTGTGTGCATGTAATTGAGCAAGGGCACACCCAAGGCACACCCAGGGGAACAGGAGTACAGACAACGGCGCCTGGCATGTAGAAAGTCAAATACGATAGTGCTATGCCATGAGCGTCAACCCCGGCGATGGATGGGGCCGTCCGGACCTGCTGGACGGTAGTCCACTTCCCTAAACCCGCCTTGATGCTTCCTTGCCTTTCACGTGCAACCCCTTAACCTGGCCGAAACAGCAACGAGACGGACCTGCACGTCCAGTACCGAACGACACGCCCGCGATCAGGAGCCCCCTGCCCCGCAACCCGTGCCGCAACCCCCCACGCCTCACCTCCAGGTTGGAGCCGTTAGACACAAGGTCAGGGAAGTACCACTGGGTCTGGAGCTCAGGGGCAACCTTGTTGGCAGCGCCAGCTGCGGAGGGCAGCGGTTGGCGCGCGTCGCTGCGAGGTTAATACTTACCACGGCAGAGTGGCACGGCACTGTACAGCTGGCGGTACAAAGCGAAAAAGCGCAAGCCCGGCAACCTCACCAAGCTTGGATGCCGCAGGAATGTTAATCGGCGACTGCTTCTTGCCGGTCAGGCAAACCCAGGGCTTGCCGCTGCCGTCCACGCCCTCCCAATCGTCGCCGAAGAAGCCGTGGTTCCAGAGAGTGCCAGCCGGGTGCGGGGCCTGTTGAGCAAAATAACTTATGTTAGTGTACCACTAGCAATGCGTAAAGAAGTTCTGCTAATGCGCTTTCCCAGCAGAGGTACTAACAAGCCAACCGCAGCAGCCAAGAGAGCCAATAAGGCTGCAAGGTAACAGGGTAGCATCATTGGACCGCACTGTGGCAATGTTTCCTTCCGCCAACGGAATAAGCAAGTCACTTGCGTAGCATACATGTCATGGCTGTGACTGCGAACTGACTCGAGGGTCCGCCCCATTGAGGACAACCAAGACTTAGGTTTGCCCAGGATGCTGTAGGAATGGGCTTTCAAGACGCAAGCTGCATGAGCTGTGGGCCGACAACTCCTCTGGACCCTTGGCTCCCCGCCGATTGCCCGAAGCCGTGAGCCCCTGCTCACCAAGGAGTCCTTTGAGGTCCCGAATTTGTAGATGCACGCCTCGGAGCACTGTGCCAGCAGGCACACAGCCAGCGCCAGAGAGAGGGCCGCCAACTTCGCCATCCTGTTGACAGCGGCACTGCGCTGAATCGGCAGCGAGCTAGGGGTTGCAAGGTTATGTAGTGACGACTGCGAGCAGCATGCCTGCTTATATGTGCTGGCTATGGCTGGGATCAGCATCGCTTTCCGTTGGCCCTCTCCTGCAACCAACTGTGCGCTTTACATTTCCATGTCTGACACGCCGACTGGGTCTGCGTGTGCTAGCAAATGCAGTGCAACTCTTAACTTGAAAGACATGTTGCGCCTGCGCAAGGTCATTCTTTCCACACCTCCTTCACTCACTGTCACACCAGGGAAACTCTTGCTGCTCCTTTCTCGAATTGTAGGATCCTACCATTCCCACATACTACAACACCCAAGGTACAACATGTTCATCTTAGATAGATATTTCATAATAGTGTGGTGTGGAGATGTGGCGTGGTCAGCGAGTGGCGCGGATCGGCGGTTGATGGTCAAGGTGACCCGTGTGCGTGCTGCTGCTGCGCATTTCTCAGTCCGGTGAAGTTGTGACCGCCAGTCGTACCCGCTTTACACTTATGCGTGCATATACAGCGCAGGGTTAAGCGTGAAGCCCACACGCCACAGGAACAAGACCGACTTCCTTGCAGCAACGAGTAACAAGTAAGGCTGCCCTGGCTAGCCTCAACGGCAACACGTTGCTAGCAGTGTGGTTATGAAGGGCCTGGGGTGATTAAGGGGTTGGCAGGAAGGAATAACGCCCATATCACACTCAGGGCTTGCAGGTGCGTGCCCAGCTGTGGTCTTGGCAGATCTTGGCCAGGTGTCACCCTGTTTGGCACTGCACCCGTGCACATCCCATGGCCCCATCCCGCACCCGCAACCTTACAGCAGACCAACTTGGCCCAGGACAACTTGCAGCAGACCAACTTATATCCCTACAGGTGCTCCCCTCACGCCTCGGCACACCCGCCCTTACCGCGAGGTCAGAGCCCAAACCGTTTCTTTCGTGCTGCTGCCTTCAGGCCTTTGCCTGCCTCCGTTGGCCGACAAGGAAGGGGGTCAGAAGGGTCGCCAGTTGTCAGGTGACGAGTGTCACAGGGACGACGGATTGACTCGGCTGCCGTTGCAACGGCAATTGCCCCTGGCAGACACGGAGTCTTACGCCTGACCCCACTTTTTTTTCAACGATCGACAAAGCAAGCAGTAGCAAGTGGAGCAACACTTCTGCCAAGGAGGCACACCTTGTACCTACCGCACGCCACACCGGACCCCTCCTTTGTGGACTGCCGCAGGGTAGGTTCAACACGTGCATCCTGCATCGCGCTTTCGGCTTCAGGCAAACGATCGAATGCACTCAGTGACATGTACCACAACGCAGGGCAAGGCAACGACGAATAGCAGTACGGGTAGCTTTGCGACAGCTGTACACACGCCTGCCCACCGTTCCGGTCCACAAACGCCACGCGCTCAGCTGCTTCGAGGCGTGCACCCCTGCTCCTCCTCCTGCACGGGAGACACAAGCATGGGATGCGGATAGGGTAAGCTGCCTGCAGCGTCCAGGTTCGTTGCGGAGATGCGGAGGTGGACAACTGTAATAAGCCTCAAGGGGCCATGCCTTGGTGCACTGATGCACATGGCTGGCTTGCTGCAACGCACCCGTTCTAGGCCCGCAGACACGCACTTGCCCAGACATTGTGCAGGAATGTGCGGATCTGCCGTCGAGGGATGCCGCCGCTGGACGGCAGTGACTTGCGGTGGCAACTAACCCACGAAGCTGCTGCCCAGCGCTCCAGGCAGCTCCATCCAGGGCCACATGAGGCACCGATGGGCATGCCTGCCGCGCTACCGGACGGACCTGCACACGCGTCACACCGCTGACCGTGGCCAGTAACTGGAGTGCCACCTGAATACCTGAGCTTCCTTCCCGGGTGTGGGGCGGCCGGGGTGACCCGACCATGCCAGCCGGGGAGACCCGAGTGGCAGCCGGAAAGCAATGCAACAGAAGGGTGCAGGTGCAAAGACATAGTTGTCAAGGGACGGATTTGCTGCACCTGCCTGCACCTGCCTGCACCTGCCTGCACCTGCCTGCACCTGCCTGCACC
>VFQN01001590.1_pt1 | contig 37376 bp, 51 predicted proteins | sample 3512371 | NCBI WGS metagenome assembly VFQN01 (sample SAMN10412370, study PRJNA504923) | tailings metagenome | isolation source: Replicate 2 from Balatoc abandoned mine | place: Philippines: Itogon, Benguet | collected 2017-08-28
TTTTTTCGGTGGAAAGGTTTACAGGTAAGGAGACGGGAAGGGACAGGCCAGCGGGGGTGCTCTGGCGAACGGGGTACCGCCTGTGTGGGACTCAAAAAGCCTGGGTGGTGCCTGCTGAGGATCAGGGGAGGCTAGGGGCATGACCTGCGTGACCGTTTACTCGCAGCCTAAAGCATAAGAGCCTGTAGCAAGTGCATATACGTACCGGTGGTCCCTGTATGATCTACTGAAGTTGCACCGGGGGCTCGCTGTTTTGTGTGTGCCGGCACTAACATGGTCCCACCACGGCCTTGACACAGCCCAAGCCTGGGCCCAAGTGCCTCGGGCCTCGAGTACGCCGTCGAGGCAGGCATGGTACCGGATTTTACCAGGCAGCTTGTTGTACGCGTTCAACATTTGTGTGTAAAACTTCGCCACTGCGCTTCGAACGTGTTTCACAATAAGTTGATCGCTGCCGCTGGCGCGAAACCACCGTACCTGGACCGGGAAGCAGACTAGCAATTGCGCCCCGAGGCGGCAAGTCCCTAGCTGGAGCTCCTCATGACAACCTTAGATTGGAATGCATGCAGTGCAGGAAGACCAGATGGCATTTCAATGCGGCCACCCTGCCAATGGTCGGGTCTCAGTGCCCTGAAAGCGTTCTATACAGGGACCAGCTGCGGCAATGCAGAGGACTTGACTACAACAATGCACAGGGATGGGATGTCTGCGTAGACTGCCCTCAACAGCGGTCGCCCGCCAATATGCGTAAGGCGAGTTACCAGCAGCTACCCAGGATCATACAGACATACCCTGTGCAAGTAACGTGACAAGATGTCACATATTATCTATTTTCATTGCTACCTGAACTGAGCTACCTGACGGACACGCAGACATCAACTGGCCAAGTTCGCCATCGTTCCCAAGGCGCTCACAAGGGGTTTTGCTGGGCAGTCCTTCTACTACATACTCTTTTGGTGACATGCAATTCCTGTAAGTTTCATGCTGCGACTCATTCTGACCTCCAAGTTGAGACGCCACGGAAGCTGACAGTCGTTGCGGGTGTTCGGGGGATTGGCTGGGGTGGCTTCCCAGGAGGGAAGCCTAAGCGCTAAGGGTGACTACGGCTGGCACGCCGCGCAGAGCAGTTTCTATGGTGTCCAGACAGCATACATTCTAGACGGACTACAGGCCTAGAGTGTATTTCGCAGGGGAGTGCGACTCCTTTACCCCGCCTGCTCCATTCCTTCCACCTTCCGCTGCCTGCCTCTCCACTGCACAATCACATTGCGCGCCACTGTGACTGCCTTACACCGCAATCCCCCCCTGCCGCAGCCACTGCCGCAGCTGCAGCGGCCAACAGCAACGGCAACGGCAACGGCAGTGCGAACGGTGCTGGCAACGGTGTCGGAAACGGTGGCGGCGGGGGCAACCCCCGGTGCGCGGTGAGCTACACGGCGGCCGAGGGCGAGGACTGCACGCGCATTGCCGTGGCGCGGGGGCTCTCCCCTGACACGCTGGCGCGCATCAACCCAGGGGTGGACTGCAGCAACGTGACGCCCGGCACCGTGTTCTGTTTGGCAGAGGGTGAGCGCGCGCCGTTGCGGAGAGCCGGGGCTGAGGTGGGGGCGCGGGGGCGGGGCTGAGGCGGGGCCGGGTGGGCTAGGGGCCGGGCGCCGTTCTGGGCCGTTGATCTTGGCCCCTATCGGCGAGCCTATCAGGCTCTGGTCCGGGGGGTAAATGCTTCGCAGAAAGGGCATACCGGTATGCGAGAGGGGTTGCGAGGGTATGGCACTTGGGGGAGCTCGCTAGATCACCAGGCTTGCCAGGGCTGTCCCGGCAACAGGCCCCATGCCCAGTTCGCCACACTGTACCCCTGCCCACTCAGCACGACGCATCCATGCCGAAACACCATGCCTCAGCAGACCGGTAACCAACTGCGCGCGCACTCCGTTCCAGGCCCTATCACACACCTGAAGCCAGCCGGAACGGCCCCCTGCCGCTTACCCCCTAACCCTGACTCCCTCACCCGCTGCCCGTGCAAACCCTGCCCTTCCTCCGCCCCTCCCCTGCCTCCTTCTCCCCCGCAGCGCTGCCCCCTCCCCCTCCCCGCGCCTGCACGTGGTACGTGACGCGCCCCGGCGACAACTGCTACACGCTGACACGCGACCGCCCCGAGCTCAGCGTGGCTGCGCTGCTGGGCCTCAACCCGGGGCTCAGCTGCCAGGGACAGCTGCCGCCGCTGGTGTGCATTGCGGCAGGTGGGCGGGAGCGGCGCCTGTCTTTGGGGGGTGTTGTGGATGGTGTATTGGTGATGGGGCCCGCTGCCGCCCGCTGGTGGCAGATGGCGGCCTGGTCCATCGGCTCCGGGCTCAATGCAGCGGTCTCGACCCTATCGGCATCTTCCCTTGCCCGCTTTCCTTAGCCCCAACTGCACAAGACGCACACGTGGCAGACACATGCACATGCACGAACCTGGACCACAATGCCCAAACCTGTCATCAGCTCATCCTCAGCTCCTCGCTTCCCTCCTGTGGTCTCCCCACCCCATGCCCGCAGCCTCGCCTCCTCCTCCCCCCTCGACGCCTCGGCCCCCACCCGCCCCTCCCCCGTCGCCCGGGCTACCCGCCATCCCCGCCCAGCCCCCGCCGCCCTCCCCCGAGCCCCCACCAATGGAGCCAAACTCCCCCCCGCCGCCTCCGCCACCGCCTCCCCCACCCCCTTCTCCCTTTCCCAAAGCGGACTCCTCACCCCCGGCGTACCCCCCTACGTACCCGGCACCCCTGGCCCCCTCGCCTCCGCCCCCCGCCCTCCCGCCCCCGCCCCGCTTCCCCCCGCCCACGCTACCCTCCTCCCCCAGCGCCCCACCCCCCATGAGGCCCCTGGAGCCTCTGCAGCCCGCATCGCCGCCAAGCACCGTACCCGATGCACCCCCGTCCCCCGTAGCCCCTCCCCCTCCTGAGCCGCCCCCACCACCCCCTCCACCCCCGCTTCCTCCCCTCCCGCCACCCTCTCCCCGCCCGCCACAACCCCCATCCCCCAGCCCACCACCGCCCAGCCCAACCCCACCCAATCCACCGCCCCCGCCGCCCCCTCCGCCCCCTCCGCCCTCGCCCTCACCCCGTCCCCCGCCCCCGTCCCCTCTCCCTCCCTCTCCCCCACCCCCGCCACCATTCGCGGTCCCACCTGTGACGTTCACCTGTAGAGTGCTGCTGCAAGGCACCCCCAACACCGCTAGCCCAGCCCTAAACACAAGCACTTTCGACGCCCTGCCAGCTTCTCCTTCCCTCGCCTGCGTGCCCGGGGCGGGTGACCCTGCCACGTGTCAGGGCGGCACGCAGGGCCCCCGCCTGCGGGTGTGGGTAAGCAGCGCCCTGGCCCGCGACCTCAATGCCAACCCTGGAGCGGCCTGCGGCATTGACCCCCTGGTCCTCAACACCACCACCAGCAGCAGCACAAGTGCTTCCCCTGCCCAGTCCGGCAACAGTGTTGTAAACTTCACCAGCAGTACCGCTGCTTTGGACTGGCGCGTCATCTTCGCCCACGTGCCCCACCTGCGGCTGGTGGACTCGGTCCTCTCCGACCTGCCGCTCAGCCCCGCCGGCCCCCTGCTGCAGTGCCGCAACTGCAGCTACCTAACCGTCAGCAACCTCACGCTCCGGAACCTAACAGGCCGACCCGCCGGGTCGGCACCAGCAGCCGCACCGGCGGCCGGCGGCGGCAGCGGCGGCTACGGAGCCGTGTTTGCGTTGGGGCTGCAGGGCGCGGACGTGCAGGGCCTCCGTTGCAGCGGCGTGCAGTTCGCGTGGGCGTGGGCATGCATGCTGCTACGCTACCAGGCAGCACCCACACCCGCACCCGCACCTGCACCCGCACCCGCACCCGCACCCACACCCACACCAACATCAGCGTCGTCACAACCGCCGCCCTCACCTTCGGGCAGTGTGCCCCCAGCGGCTGTGGCGTCTGCCACGCTGCGCATCAGCGGCGCCGCCCTGGAGGGCAACAGCGTGGTGGGCATGGGCCCGCCGCCGCCGCAGGGCGCCGCCTACACCTCGGTGTGGGCGGAGGGCGGTTTCGGAGCCCTGGCGGTGGACGGCCCCGGCGCCAGCCTGGGGGCGCTGGACGTGGGCGACACCGCGGCGGTGGGCAACGCAGGAGGCTCGGGCGCAGCGCTGGCGCTGCTGAGCCTTGCACTGGTGGGTGGCTGGGACGCTTTGGCTTCGTCCTCGCAGCGTTCTGCCGTGTACATCCTGGCGGAAGCGCACGAGGAGCTGGTCCTCGGGGTGCTTGTACTGCACTTGTCGTTGCGCCTGTGTAGGACTTGTCCTGGCTAAGACACACGTGTCAGTTTCCGGCGTTCGGCGTCCGGTGCCCACCCGTAGCCCACACTGTCCTTTCCTGCCTTGCAGGGCCGCGCGTCCCTGGCCAACGTGACCCTGGCCAACAACGCCGCCTCGCAGCACGGCGGGGCGGTGTTCCTGCACGGCCCCGCCCGCGAGGTGCTGCTGGGCTCCGGAACCACCGCAACTGCCAACAGTGCCACGTGGGGCGGCGGCTTCCTGGCCGCCAACGCCTCCCTGGACCGGCTGCTGCTCACAGGGGGCAGCACAGCCTCCAAGAACAGGGCCACAGTCTTCGCCTCAGCGAGCATGCCTGGCGTTGGTACCGGCGGGGGTGGGGGTGATAGTGTAGCCCCAGGAGGCCTGGGAGGAGCGGTGTATGTGGTGGGCAGCCTGCGGTCCCTGGAGCTGGTGGGCTCGGGCAGCTTGAGCGACAACAGCGCAGGGGGCTCGGGGGGAGCGGTGTATGCCAGCGGGCAGGTCGGGGCTGTGGAGGTGCGTGGCGGCGGCGCAGGGATGCTGAGGAACGGGGCCAGCGGCGGCAGCGGAGGCGCCGTGTGCAGCGCGGGAGGCGGCGTGGGCAGCATCCTGATAGATGGAGGGGCAAGGGTCGCGTCCAACTTCGCCGCCCGGGACGGCGGCGCGGTGTACGGCAACGGCGGGCTGGGGAGCCTGCGGGTGGCGGGCGCGGGGAGCGGCATGACAGGGAATGTTGCGCTGGCGGGGAATGGCGGCGCGGTGTGTGCGGCGGCTGGAGGGGTGGATCTGGTGTCGGTGACGGGGGGCGCGCAGGTGTCGCAGAACGACGCTGTGGTGGGCAGCGGCGGGGCCGTGTTTGCAAACGGACCCGTGGGACGGTTCACGTTGGCGGACGCAGCCGTGCTGTCGCGCAACACGGCGTCCTTTGGCGGAGCGCTGTTCGCGGCTGCGTCTGCGGACGCGATTGAGGTCCTCGGCGGGAGCGTGGTCACCGGCAACAAGGCCAGCGGCGGCTTTGGCGGCGCGTTTTGCGTTGGGACGACTGCGTCTGCGGTGCTGGGTAGCCTGGAGGTGGACGGGGCAGTGGTGTCCCTCAACACCGCCAAGGCCGACGGAGGCGCGGTCAGCTGCGGGGGCACCATCAGCAGCGTGATGATCAGCAACGGGGCGGCCGTGGCCAACAATACGGCAGAGGACAGCGGGGGCGCCATAGCCGCCGGCGTGCGCGTCGGTACGGTGCACGTGGCCAACGGCAGCTCGCTGGCCGGCAACACCGCCAAGTCAAACGGCGGCGCCGTGGCGGCCGCAACAGCCATGTACGGGCTGTACGTCAGCAGCGGCAGTACGCTGTCGTACAACCGGGCGGGCGTGCAGCGGTTGGTGCCGGCGCAGAGGATCGGCGGGCGCAACGTCAGCACGCTGTTGGCGGACGGCAGCGGAGGCGTGCTGTACGTGGGCACCAACCTCACGTGCGTACGGCAGGACAGTCTCCTTTTGTGTGGTTGGTCCGGAAGCCCCAGGGGCCCAGAGCAAAAGTCCATAGCCCAAACAAGGGAGGCGCAAACCCCATTTGCGTACCGTTGGCAAGAAACATGCCTACCGGTGACGTTTCACAGGCCGCGGCTTGAGCTGTCTTCAACCACTGGAATTTCGTTTGGCGTCTTTACACCAATCGCCTGCTCTGCTGTCCGGCCCGCACGGATACGCCAAACCCCGCCTGTGCCCCGTCAAAACCTCAACCCTCCACAGGTTCTTGAACGTGCGCGACAGCACCCTGGACTCCAACAGCGCCGAGATCGACGGCGGAGCAGTGGCGGCACCCCACATCTTCAACCTCGCCGTCGCCGCCTCCAACGTCACCGCCAACCGCGCACGCCGCGGCAGCGGCGGCGCCTTCGCCGTCGCCGGCCACTCCTACAGCAGCCCCAGCACGGACAGGCTGGCAGACTGCGGGACCCTTGTAACTCCTTCCGGTGCAGGTACAGACAACAGCAGCAGCAGCAGCGGTGCAAGCACCAGCTACATGTGGGCGTTGGGTCCGGGTGCACGCCTGGTGGGCAACCAGGCCGGCGGGGGGGACGGCGGCGCCATTGCGCTATCCGTAGGCCTTGCCTGCACCAACCCCGACGCATCCCTGGCCCGCCACGCCTCTCTCCAGCTGAGCATCCTCGGCAGTGAGGTCTCGGGCAACACCGCATACGGTGCCGGCGGGGCACTTGCCGTGCAGAACCCCTTCGATGCATCCGTCATCTCGTACTCGATCGACCAGCAGCAGATCGCCGTACAGATCAGTAGTACGGTGCTGTCCGGTAACCGGGCCGGGCGGCGGCGGGGCGGTACGGCGTTTGAGAGCACGGGCAGCGGCCTGGGCGGGGCAGTGTACATGCGCGCCCCGCCCGCCATTCCGTGGGGCAGCGGCAGCGGCGCGGACGCAGACCTGAACGGCGCGAACGCGAGCTGTACGGCACGTGTGTACGACAACTCGAGCTTCGTGGACAACACGGCGAGCGACTTTGGCGGCGGCCTGGCGCTGCTGTGGTGCTCCGTGGACGTGCGGTCCAGCCGCTTCGTGGGCAACCGGGCGGCTGCCAGCGGCGGGGCCATGGCTGTGGTGCAGGACGGTGACGTGGTCACCGGCTTCCTGCCGCCGGACAGCACAGGTGGGGCCCTGTGCAAAGTCATATACAGTATCGGCTTCCGGAAGCCCTTTCCGGAGAACCTAACGCGAGCCGCTACTCGTGTGCGTTCGGACAGCCCTTGGCCCGCATCGCACTACCCAGACCCTCTGCCTGGACCCGTCAGCAGCTCATTATGGCTCTACCGTGCATGTCTCATGCCCCTCGGACCTGACCTTGCATCCCTGCCGCCAGCAACCCTTCCCGTCTCCCAGGCGCTCCCGGCTGGCTGGCCTCCGTGTCCGGCAGCCTTGCACATGCCCCTCTGGCCTTACCTTCCACCTTTCCGCCCGCAGCATTTCCCGCATCCTAGGCTCTCCAGGCAGGCTGGCTTCTAAGCAGCCAATCTCCCCTACGCTTACCTGGCCCATGCTGCAGGCTCTCCCGGCTGGCTGGCCTCCGTGTCCGGCAGCTCCTTCCGCCGCAACAGCGCGGGCGGCTCCGGAGGCGCCCTGTTCCTGCAGTCGCGCCTGGTGCCACCAGACGGCTCACCCGCCAACACACTGCGACTGCTGCCCGCCCCCGCCGCCTCTTCCCCTCCTCCTCCTACACCTGCCTTGGCACCTCAGAGCCCCGCAGACGGCACCAGCACCAGCAGCAACGCAACCAGTACCTCCACCAGCTTCAACACCAGCCTGCGTGACAACTCCGCGGCCTCTGACGGCGGCGCCATCTACGCCGACGTGCCCCCCGGCGGCCGCCTGCTGCTGTACGGCACAGACCTGACCAGCAACAGCGCCACGAATGGAGGAGCCCTGTGTGCGACCATGGGCGTGGGCAGCAGGCTGGAGGCCAGCGGCACACGCATGCGGGCCAACGCCGCCAGGGGCAGCGGCGGCGCCGTACAGGTGACGGCGGCGGGCGGCGGCGGTGCTGTGGTGCTCAGCGATAGCGTGCTGCGGGAGAACAGCGCGCTGGGCCGCGGGGGCGCCTTGTCGGTGCTGCTGCTGAGTAATGGCAGCAGTGCCGCAAGCGATAGCAGTGGTGCGGTTAGCAGCAGCGTGGTGTCGCTGGTGGCGGCACTGACGGCGGTGGTGCTCGACAGCAACAGCGCGGGGCAGGGCGGAGGAGGGGCGGACCTGGGGCCGGGCGTTGCGGCCGACCTGGCCAGCTGCACCGTGATCAACAACGTGGCGCTGGGGGGCGCGGGCGGCGGCATCTGTGCCACGGGCTGCCCCTGGCTGTCGCTGACGGGCGGCACCGCGCTGAAGCTCAACAGCGCAATGCAGGGCACGGGCGGTGGCCTATGCGCGGGCGGCTGCGCCCGGGTGCTGCTGGACGGCGCGATCGTGTACGACAATTACGCGCTGGTGGCGGGCGGCGGGCTGCATCTTGTGGCGGGCGATGATGATGCGAGCGGTGCGGATTCGGGCGATGCGGATGATGCTCTTCCGAGCCCTAGCAGTGCAGCTGGAAACAGCAGTAGCAGCAGCAGCGGGGCCAGGAGGATGGCCCTTGCAGGTGCGACCGATGGCACCTGGGGCAGGCTGGTGCTAATCCACAACAGCAGCTTTGACGGCAACAGGGCTGCCAGGCAGCCTGGCAGCACAGGCGCGATGTCCGCGGGTGCCACTGCAGCAGCCGGCACTGCTGCCACCGCCAGCAGCGGCAATGCCACCACTACCACCACTGCCACCACGGTGTGGGGCATGGGCGGGGCGCTGTTCATGACGGACGGCGTGGTGGCCGCAGTCAGCAGCAGCACCTTCGGCGTGTGGAACAGCGCGCCCTTTGGGTGGGCCATCTCCACACAAGGAGAATGCAGCAGCAGCACTAACGGCAACGGCAGCGGCACCGGTGGCGCGACGGTGCCCTTCGGTCAGCTCCGAGGCCCGGCCCCGCCTCCGGTGCTGTCCGTGCCCCAGGAGGCTAGCGGCAGTGCGGTGGCGCTGCAGGGCTCTGTGGCGGCCTGGGCGGAGGTGTGGGAGTCGCTGGCGGCGGCGGCGGCCCAGGGCTGCTCCATGCTTGCGCTGGTGGGCGGCACCCGGCTGGCGCCCGGGCCGGAGGACACGGAGGCAGCCGCGCAGCTGGCGTCAAAGGTAAGCCTTGAAGCACGGTGTGTGGTACCTAAGGCAAGGTACAGGTCACAGAAAGAGTGGCTGTCAGGGCGGCACGCATTCTTTGCAGCAGGGGTGGGCAGGTAGTGCAAGGAGTCGGCGAACAAGGAGTCATGAGCCCTGTGTGGATAGAATGTGGTTATCCCCTGGTGGATACGACCTTGCCGTTGCGCTCTGTTCCACCGCAGACCGGCTCAGCGCTCTTCCTCAGCGACACAGTCGCCTTCAGCCCCCTGAGGGTCAACTGTACGCCGCCCGCCAGTAGCACACCCGCTCGCTCTCCTGCGGGTGCGACAGCCTCCAACAGTGCGCCTGCAACAGCCGCCCCAGCCTGGTCGCCTCGCGAGCTGGCGACCGTCATTGAGGCCGCACGGACACAGCGCGTTGGTGGCGGGTGGGAGAGGGCACGGGCCCTCCAGGCGCTGCTGTCCCAGTGCACGGGGCCGGTAGTGCCGTTCCCAACCAACAAGGCTTTGCCTGTCACTCCTGCTGGGAACAGCAGCAGCGGCAGCGGTGGAGGCAGCGGCAGCACAGCGGCTGCTGTCCGCATTGCGTTCCTGTCCGTGCGGCCGAAGGGCATGTGGCTGGCGGCGGTGCAGTCCGCCACCGTGTCGCCCTCGGGCGCCGTTGTGGCGGCCGCGCAGGGCAGTGCCGGCGGCGGCGGCGGCGGCGGAGGCATTAGGGCGCTGCAGCTGCTGCCTGGCGTGCCCTTCAACGTCAGCGTGCAGCTGTACGACGACAACAACCAATCCGTCACGGCGGGTGCGTACGCGCGTGGGTTCAGGGCCTCGGGGTTGCGTTGAGTGCGCGGCAGTGTACCGCTATGGTCTTGAGAGCGGACTGCAGCGGGAGCAGTAGGAGGAGGTTGGGGGCCTCGCCGAAGGACGTCACCAGATGCCACGCAGATTGTAGTGAATTGCCTGCTGGCCCATATCCGCAACCGTGGACTTCCCTCGCTCACAGCTATGCATGCATGCTTGCGTGCTAGGTTCAAGTGCCGGCGTCCGTCCCTCCTCCTGCAGACATGGCCGACATCGACATCACCATGAGCCTTGAGCCCTCCGCCAGCTCCCTGGACCCCAACACCACCACCGCTGCGTGGCTGGTGCGGCTGGAGTCGGGGCTGGTGCAGGGCACGCAGCTGGTGCAGCGCGTGCGGGGCGGCAGGGCGGCGTGGGACCAGGTGGGCGGCAGGGCGGGGGGCGAGGCAACTGGGGTGGTGGGCGGGCGAAGGGGCAGGTGGCGAGACCAAGTTCCCATTGGCATGGGCCGCCTGATGTGCGGTGTCCTTTTCGGCATTGTCCCCACTCCCCTACGGCGCTCACCTGCGTGCCGCTGGGCTGCAGGTGGTGGCGCGCGGGTGGCCCGGGGCCTACCGGCTGGTGTTCAGGGCGGACGCAGGGGAGGCACGCGGGCTGTACAAGGTGGGTGGGCCTGCTGGGCGTTGGTGCGGTGGTTATGCGGTACAGCATATTGTCGGAAAGAAAGCATATTACCCTTGCTGAAAGCTGGATGCTCCTGCTGTCTTCCGCAAACCGCCGCGACGCCTACGGCTAAAGCTTTGCCCCAAGGTCACCCGGTGGGCTGTGGGTACCGTAGACCGCATTGCAAACGTCAGGCTCGAGGGACATTACTTACGGTACCCCATGCAGCATCCCGCCAGACTCTGTTGGCCCAGACCGCAGTGCTGCATGCCGGTACATCAATGTCGAGGTCCGTACGCTTGATCGCGCCCACCGACTGTGCCCTACCACCAGTTTCATCTTGCGCATACCGTTGCTGTTAAAAGAGCACACCAACTGTGCCCTGCCATTACAGATGGACGACATCTCTGCGGCCGTGACGCTGCTGCCCTGCGGCCGCGGCCAGCGCCTTGCGCCCAGCCCCGACCCCTCGGGCCACGCCGCCTGGACCAGCTGCTCGTCCTGCAGCCAGGAAGAGGTCGGCCAGTGGATCGACGCCCGCCAACCCCTGTCGTACTTCAACACCTCGTCGTACGGCACGGCCAACGCAGACATGGCGGGCGTTGCCGCCGGCCTGACCGCCGGCGGAGACGACGCGTCTGCCACATGCCGCGCGTGCCCGCGAAACGCCTACTGCCCCGGCGGCGCGCTGATGATCCCCCGCCAGGGCTACTGGCACAGCGCCGCCAACTCCACCGCCATGCACCGCTGCCCCCTGCCCGCCGCCTGCAACGGCACGGCGGGCGGCGACGGAGGCGACCCGTTGGGCTTCTGGCCGCGTGCGGACGCCGGTGCAGCAGGCGGCGGCGGCGGGCCCGCCTCCGTCGCCGCCGCCATTAACGCGACGGTTGAGCTGCCGCTGCTGGTCAACGACACGAGGGGCCAGATCCTGGCGGCGTGCCAGGCGGCTTGGTACTCCAGCAGCTGGAGCCCTGGGGAGTGGACCGTGGGACAGGCGGTGGCAGCTGGAAAGCTGCCGCTCCTCGCAGACAGCAACAACAAGAGCTCGCTTGCGGGCGGCACGGCAGTGCCCCTACCGCCGCCACCGCCGTTCCCTCTTGTGCCAAGCAATGGCTCACCCGAAGCGGCTGCAGGACCCGCAACGGCAGCGAACCCGCCCGACTGGCAGCCGTGCCTGCTGTGGTACCAAACCGCCTTCTCATTGACCATCCAGACCGACGGCGCCTCCGGAACCGCTACCCCCGCAACCGCAACCACAACAGTCACGCTCCCGCGCAGCAGCGACCCCGCGCTGGCCCAGCTGTCGTACATGCAGCAGCAGTGCGCGCCCGGCTACACCGGCCACCTGTGCGCCGTGTGCCAGGCGGGGCACTACGGCAACGCCAACTTCCAGTGCAGCAGCTGCCCGCCGCTGGGCCGCTCCGTGGCGCTGGGGCTGCTGGCCTTCCTGGGCAGCGTGGTGCTGGTGGTGGTGGCCACCACAGCCAACCTGCGGCAGGACTACACGGTGGACTCGGAGACCGTGAACCAGGCGGAGGCGTCCGAGGTCATGAAGGTGGGTGGGGTCAAGCTTCCTACACTTCTTGCTGCCTCCAACAACGGCTATCACTGGACGCGGTAGCAGCTAGTAGTACAGCTGGCTTCACAGCACAATTACCTTACTGTTTGCCGACCACTGATGGCCATGTGCTCCTAATCCGCTTGTCCCACTGATGGCCCTGTGCTCCTATTCATGGGCTCCTGGCCTGACGACTCCCGCCCTGTGTGCCTCCCCGCCCCCCAGGCCCTCATCATCCACCTGCAGTACTTTGTGATCATCGCGCGCTTGGACGTGGCCTACCCGGGTGCCATCACCGCCTGCATGTCGGCCTTCAGCTCCCTGACGTGGGCGGGCGACCTGCTGGGCTTCTCCCCCGCCTGCCTGGCCAGGGACCTGGACAGCGGCAGCCAGGCGGCGGCGCAGCTGCTGGGCGGCCTGCTCATGCCCTGCGTGGTGGTGCTGCTCAGCCTGGCGCTGTGGGCGCTGAGGTGGGCAGGACAAGCGGATGAGCGCTTTGCTGTTCGCGTGGGTTGGGGTGGACTGTGCTGTGCTGTGCGCGGGTTGACCACGTTACAAATTCAATGAAGAATATACAATCGGCCCCCGGCTTCGACTTGTGAACGTAGGTGGCACTTCTTCCGCACCAAGGCTCTGGCCAGGTCCAGCCTGGTCACCCGCAACCTGCGCGGGGAGGACTTGGGCTCTGGCGCTGTGTCCCCCACCTCAACCGTCCCGCCCAACGGCTTCAACGGCCTCAACGGCTTCTACGACCCCCAGCTCCACGACCTGCAGTACCCCGCAAAACAGCAGCCACAACTGCCGCTGTACGGCGTGAACCCCCACCGTCGGCGTACAACCACCAGCCTGTCTGACTTCAGCGCCCTGCTGCCAGACGGTACCACCGAGCCCGGGTCGGTGGCCTGTATCAGCGGCATGCACCCGGGCCCAGGGGACATGGTGGCGCGGGACACCTTCGCGGCAGCTGCCGATGCGTACGGCAACAACGCCACCGCCGCCGTCAGCAGCAGCTCTCCCCTGCAGCAGCAGCTGCTGCCAGCCCACGGCGGCGAGGGCAGCAGCGGAAGCCCCAGCCCCGGCAAGCCGCACAGGTCTCCCCTGTACCAGCAGGCCCCAGCCGACGGCATGCCCGCTGCTGGCAGGGAGTCCAGCGGAGGCGATGGTCACAGTTACACCGGGGCGGGCTCTCAGGCGCTGCTGCCGCGGCAGGGCGGACGGGTGCGCAGTAGCAGCAGCGGCGGCGGCGGCGGTGGCGGCGCTTCTGGAACGGGGTCAGGGGAGGTCCCGTCCAAGCACCGCCGGGGCAGGTCAGGGAGCTCGTTTGGCGGGAGCAGCAGCGGCGGCGGTGGTAAGGCCGGCGTCAGCAGGCGCTCGGCGGTTGCAACCACCATCCGTACGGCGACGTCAGTGACCCTCGGGTCGGCCAAGCAGTCGTTGAAGGCGCTGGTAAAGGGCAGCAGCGCCTCCGCGCTGGTGTACGTGGACCGCACCGTGCCCCTGGCGCACCAGCTGGGCCTGGTGCTGCTGGTGGCGGTGTTCATCATGTACCCCAGCTGGGCGCAGGCGGCGCTGAGCGTGTTTGCGTGCTACAAGATTGACGACGGCACAGGGGACTTCCCAGAGAACCAGCGGGTGGGTGACTTCCCCTGGCTATGCCTACCCTGCGACATCTCGATCGCAAACTTGGGCGTGTTGCGCACGCCTCTGCTTTCCGCCTTTGATGAATACCGCCCGAATGAAGAGTGTCGGGTATACCTTATACCGTTATACGTCGTGGTGCCCTTCGTCTTCGCAGGCCACGTGGCTGCACGGCTACTGGGTGCGCAACATGGACCAGGAGTGCTACGCCGGCGTCCACCAGCACGTGTACCTGCCGGTGGGCGTCGTGGCATTCCTGCTCTTCTGCATCGCGCCCCCGGTGGCCTCGGTGCTGCTGCTGTGGCTGGCGCGGCGGCGGCGCTTCAGGTACCTTGTGTCCAAGCCGGGACCGCCCCTGGTCAGCGGGCCCAAGGACGACCCGCTGCAGTACGACACGCACCTGCGGCAGGTGTACGGCTTCCTGTACAGCCGGTACTGGTGAGTCATGGTGTAAACATATGCATGGCTGGAATATCACGTACGTGCTAGGGCATGCCGCAGGTACTGATATGTTTGCTGTTGTTTGGAATGCCCCCACGCCATCCGCTTGACCCACTGCGCTCCTCTGCGCAATCACAGGCCGCGCTACTGGTGGTGGGAGAGCGTGCTTCAGCTGCAGACGCTGGCGCTGGTGGCGGCCGAGGTGTTCGGTCGCGCCATGCCAGTGATGCACCAGGCGCTGCTGCTGGCGGCGGTGCTCCTGGCCATCGCGTGTATTAACACGGTGTGCTCGCCCATCCGCGTGCGGGCGCTGGTGCTGCTGGAGTTCATGTCCCTGACGGTGCTGGGCCTCACCATCACGCTGGGGCTGTATTTCGTGGGGGACGACCCCGTGCATGGAGCCGAAGGGGTAAGCCGGCAGATCACAGTGGCCCACGCAGGACTTGCTGCTTAGCACTTGTTCAAGGCATCATCCGGGCGAGAAAAGGCGGGCAATTGCTGGTGCCGCAGGTGGCTTCGTAGCCATACAACCATACGCCTGCAGCACTAAGCTGGTTATCGCTACCCGCTGCAGGACGCTGTCGGTGCGCTCATCCTGCTGATCAACGCCGGCATGATCGCCGCCTTTGCCTACCTCATGCTGCGCCCGCTGTGGCAGCGCGCGAGGCGCAAGGCCAGCAGCCTGGCGCACGCCATCAGCGCCGCGTCATCCCAGAAGCTGCTGCAGCTGGAGCAGCAGGAGCAGGAGCGGCAGCGGCGGCTGAAGGAGCTGTCCGACATGGAGCTGGTGCCTGTGGGGCTAGGGGGCGGGGGCGCGGGCCCTGGCGTTGGTGGGGTCAGGGGCGGGGAAGACGGTGCAGGTGCCGGCGGCAGGAGCAGTAGACCGGGTAGCAGGGCGCCTTCAAACGGGGGCTCGGTCGTGCTGCCGCCGCCGCCGGAGCAGCAGCAGCAGCAACTGCTGTCGCGGGTGCAGTCTCTGCGACAGGGACCTGCGTCCATGCGCCGGGTTGGCGCACAAGCGGCGTACGGCACAGCGGGGACGCTGGCTCCTTCAGCGCTGCCGCCGGCACCAGACGTTGGGCCGCCTTCCTCGCCCGTGTCTCCGGGTGTCGCCGCTGTCAGCTCCGAGGAGGTGCAACTGACGGTTCGCACGACGGGTGCAGGGTAACGTATGGATGCGTTGTTACGTTTTGCAGTAGGCAAAGTAGGTAAGCAGGTTGTGGTTGTGCCTGTGTTTGGCTCAGAAGGACCTTCTGGTTCGGCTTGTTTGCGCTTGCCGTTGGCCGCAATCCTGCGTCCCAGAGGAATGACAGAGGTAGTACTCCCGTTGAGTCTCGATGACTTTGTCGTTTTGGCGCTTGTGTGCGGCCAAGGACCGGGGTGAAGTCGTATGACCATGGCGTGTGCCATGAGCTCAACTGGGGCCTGGGCAGCTGGTCAATGCGGATGAGGGCCTGCCGACATTGAGTCAGAAGGGTACTCACCGTTTTATCAATGACAACGTCATTATCAGCGCTGAAATATGGTATGTAATTGGGGCTAGGTGTCACTAACAAGGAGTTGAGGAGGAGGGGTAGGTAGAGCCGTACGAGGCGCAGCTGGTGAGCAGCAGGTTTTGAGGGATGCCCAAGTACCAAGTAGGCATTTTCAGGTTGGTAGCATACTGATGGGATTCTTCTTCGACCTGCCATGCGCTTCGCTTCTGCAAGCTCGAGACAGGAAAGCCGAACGAAGCCGAACGCTGCCCAGAAGGCAAGGCCGTAGCAGCGCTGTTGGGTGTGGGTACTCGCAAGCATGCGGCGGGCAACCTGGCATGCGCAATTGCATCCACAAGCAAACTACCGTGCTGCATTGCGTCTTTTCGTGTAGTAGGAGAGGAGACGTTGCATTCTTTGTGACCATGGCTCGTACTGTACGACGTACTGGCTGGACTTGCTTTACCAGTTTATGCGGTCGCGGTGATGCGCGTGGTGCGTGGTGGGCCCTGTGGGACTTGTTGATGCAGAGTCGATATCTCTCTCGATACAGCAACAGGACTGGGACATGTTCGGCGGCACCAGCAGCCTTTCCGACAGGCCTTTAGTGAGACTGTCTAACTCCTGACGAGCAGTGCCTAATAGCCGAGCACTCTGTTACTTACTGTGATACCGGTATCCGGCAACGACTGCTGGGCGCCTGGGCCCACGGGCAAGCGTGTGCCACCGGCCGTGGCCGTTGCAATAGTCCAAACCCCGTATCCGCCCAGCATGAACACAGGCAAAAGCTTACCATACTGTATCCGCACCAACTCCACCAACCTGAGCAACACGCCCGTGGCAGCACATGTTGCATGCAAGAACTGAAGCCCCGAACACAGGCGCAGACCCCGTCCTAACGACGCTGTGCTCGAGCAGCTTAATCGATATCAAGTCTGCCACGCCGAAAGGGGTTCGGTAGGGGTACGCCGTTGCCCTTTATCCGCGCCAGGCAGGAGAAGCTTCCCTACCGTACAAGTCCGTACTGTGCATACCGCCTCCCACGGTAGGAGCCGTTCCCATGGAAGTTCAGACACACGTGGCCCATGTGGATGCGACATCCCTGCACCGCACACCTATATTTCGAGAGAGCTCACGACCACCAACGTACGCCACTGGCCCGCTCACCACCAACGTACGCCGCTGGCCCGCCGCCACCACGATGCATGCTACCAGTCCCCTCAGCCTGCAACCCATACGTACAGTGCTGGTACTTGTCAAGTCAACATGTGCATCACACCAACCCACGTCCATTCACCTGGTAACGGCCAAACTACCCAGTGCTCAGGGCGCTAGATAGCTGGCCACCAGGTGGTCAGTCGGCACCGTGCATTAGCCCGTCGTGTGGCTCCTCCCTCTCAGGGTGGCCGGCCCGGGCTGCCTGGGGTGTTGCTGCTGACCGCACTGCCGCTGCTGATGAGCAGCCGGGGCAGCTTGCGTCCGCATACACCACGGCGTTGGCGGTTGGGTCCGGGGGTCCAAGGAGCAGGGCCCCACCGTTGGCCACTGCGCAGGTGGCGCTTAGGGCGGAGCTGCCGATTAGCGTGTCGCCAATGCCCCGCGCAGCGTAGGGCATGCCTGCGGTGTTGGGTGCGTGCAGAATCAACGGCAGTGTTGAGGGGCTTTGGTTTGGTACCAAGGCGGGAATTGGACACAATGCTCGTGCTGGTTGCAGAGGAGTGCAGATCGCCGTATGCCATGACCATGCGAGCGGAGGGGCACGCGTGGGGGAAGTAGGGCCGTGGGGCCAGAGGGGCCGTGGGGCAACTGTAGTGGTCTAACAAGGTAACCGCGGGAGCGGAGGGCGTGCACTGCCGTGGAACGGTGAAAAAAGGAGTCAGTATCCAGCATCCAACCTTTGTGAACCGCACTCCCCAACACACCAACCCGACGACTCACCTCCGTGCGGCTGTGTTGTTTTGTACCGTCGTACCGCCGACCTGAAACCGGCTGACCATGCGTGCCACATACAGACACCACACCGCCGTGCCCAGAAGCAGTTTCTACAGGCAACCAATGAGCCTGTAGGTCCCTAGGCCCGAGGCCACTACCTGAAGGCTCAAATAGACAACAGATTACAAGCTCAAACGAAAGCAGATTCAAAGTAAGCATGGCACAAACAACTGCAAGGACAAATCGTCTGCTCAGCGTGTAGCCAACGATGCATTGCGCTTGCGTTGCAAACCGTAGGGCACCCGCGCAAACAAACGCTGATTGCTGATACTCATGATATCCTTCACTTCCGACAGTTGCAACAGGTCATCTGTAAACAGCAACGACCTCTCCGCAGCGTGAAACGGACACACCAACAGCACGTGGTCCTCCTCCCCACTAAGGCCCACAGACACTCCTAGCACGCGTAAATTCCTATCAAGGATACCAGGACGGCTAACTTCCAAAGGGGAGCAGCCGAGGATAAGATGTCCGAGTAATTCCACATCGCCATTGTGGCGATGAAGAGACCAGCGCATTTGAGGAGTATCTGCGCAGCACACACAACCGGACAGGACAAATCAACCAGAGCTCTGCGCTCAGGTTCCTCGGCGCACCTTGTTACCCATGTCTTGCCGTAGGTACACACACATCTGGTGCTGTCTGCTGGGGGGCTGCTGGGGGGCTCTCTGCCCGTACAGGGGGTGTGCGTCAAGGAGCGATTCAGGCGCGCCCTTGCCCTGAGGCTTTTTGCGGGCCTCCGTGCATTGAGCCTGCTCCACTGTGCCATACTCGTACTGCTTTCCCCTGCACTGCGCCCTGCAACACACATGCACACACCTTGGTACCCTCGGCCTTCCACTCGGCCTCTTTGGCCCAGAGCACCTCCACGAGCTGCTCCTTCGTCATGTGCTTGTAGGCCTGTCAGCAAGTCAGGATAGGGAAATTTTAGGATAGAACGCAGTTGCAATGAATGCTATACAGAAACAGACACGCGAGGAAGCAACCGCCAGGATGCACACGAACTGCACTCACGCGAGCGGAAGCGCCAGATTTCTCAGCTGCCTTCAACCTCGCAGGCAGGCATAGAGGGATAATCACCGCTAGCCTACATGCGCGGAGCGCAGGGCGGGGCCAACTAGGTTGGGCCCCAAGTCTCATTTGTTCGAGCTATCGAAGAAGAAGCTAAGTGTTATAGAGCAAAGATGTATAGGTCAGAAGCTCTTAGAACCACCCCAACGGATGGCACGATGGCACGCAAGGATGCAGGTTTTCCGACCGATGTTCGTGTACCCCTTCTGCGCCGACAATATAGCACTTGAGGTATAATCCAAATTTATTGCATAGGTGTTGGGGCGTCGGTCGTCACCACAAGGGCACGACACATTCTGTCCCGTCAGTGAGTGTACTACACATCGCAGAACGCAGCGGTATGTCATGTAGCAAGCAAGGCAGGCCCATGCTCTCAGTCCTAACCGTTTGCACACGCTGTGCTCAACCAGGCAGTCCCAGGGGAACTCCTGCGCCGTGCACAGCACCTCATAAAGTCGTAATCGCTCCCAGCTGGTCCCACGAAAGTCCATGCACGAATGGCCTACACCATGATTGGCCCTGGCAACTTGACAAGCATATCATCCGCGCAACACCACAGGTCCACACAGGTCCACAACTGGTCCACACGCACTCTCTCAGCCGTGGAGTTTCGCTGCGTCGCTTGCAGCCCACGGTTGCAGCCACAGCTGCTGCCCTAGCCAAGACAGGTTGAGAGACTACCCTACGGTACCTGCTCAGCAGCAGCCAATCCTGCGCTAAGCTGCAATGAAGGGAAGGTGTACTGAGCCCTCGGAGCAAGCCCTCCTGCCGCCTCAGGGTACGGTTGCCAGCTGCATGCTGATGGGCCGCCTCCGCACCGCACGCTGCCAACCACCCACGTAAAGCTCCCGCCGGTCATACTGCGCCCTACTACGCTACCAGCCACCTCAGCCTGCAACCCACATACAGCACCCGTGCCCACATACAGCTCCCATGACAAAGCTCGCACGTCACCATCTGCATCATGCCATTCCGCTGCTAGGCCTAGCTAGAATTTGCTCCCTTAGCTCAGGAGCGTGTGTGTTAGCTGGCTGGTCACGTGGTCAGTCGGCGCCGTGCATTAGCCCATCGTGGTGCTCCTCCCTCCTGCGCAGGGTGGCCGGCCCGGGCCGCCTGGGGCTGCTGCCCCGTGCCCCCAGCCGCACGAAGGGGCGCACCAGGAAGAACGCGTAGGCCGCCACCACCGCCAGGTTCAGTAGCACCACGAATAAGCCTCCAGATGCACCGTCCTGTCATCGTGTTTGCCACAGGATACAAACGCGGATGTCAGGTAAAAGCGTAGCAAGCGAGAGCGGCGTAGTGGCACAGCTGTAGTGAAGCAGGTCACGTGGGTGCGAAGCAGGACATGGTGGACGGTCCCTGCCCGTCAACAGTCCACAAGTACGCACGCGTGCTGCCTCCGCATCGTGTTGCAGTTGGTAACAGCGCGTCCATCTGCCACGCGCGGAAGCTGACACTCACCGACTCGGCCCCAGTTGCTGCCGCATAGGGCTCCTCGGCCGCCTTGCCGGCAAGCCCCAGCGTCACCGTCAGGCCCAGCACGCCGAGAGCCACAAACTCCAGCAGCGCCAGCACCCGCAGCCGGTTCGGCGAGCACGTGTTGTTGACCACCGCCATGGTCAGCAGCACCGCCGCCAGCAGCAGCGCCTGGTGCATCACCGGCAGCGTGCGGCCAAACACCTCGGCCGCCACCAGCGCCAGGGTCTCCAGCAGCACCACGCTCTCCCACCACCAGTACCGTTGCCTGTAGTGGGCAGCACGCAATCCAACAGTTGGTACAACTTAAGGACAAGTATGTTCACTCCTCTGCAGGGTCGCATGCAGAGTATTGTATGGGCCCTGGCACTACGTATGCCGTAGGCAAGCTACTAACCTGACTCAGGCAAGCCATGGTGCTGCTTATTGGCGCGGAAGCACTCACGTAAATCTGTCGTACAGGAAGCCCAAGGTCAGGCGCAGCTGCGGCTCGTGCTGCAGGGGGTCCGCCTCCTCTTGCAGCTGCCCCTTGGCCTGCCGCCCCGCGAAGCGGCCCAGCACGCCGCGCCGCCACCTGTTGCGCGCCAGCCACAGCAGCACGGCCGAGCCCACGGGCGGCGCCAGGCACAGGGCCAGCAGCGCCAGCACGCCCAGCGGCAGGAAGGCGAGCAGGTGCACGCCCGCGTAGCACCGCTGGTTCATGTTGAGCACCCAGTAGCCGTGCGGCCAGGCGGCCTGTGCGCGGGGCAGGGGCGAAGGCGGGGACCAGCACGTGAGCAAAAAACGGAGTACCGTGGCAACTGCATGCTTGGTTTGTGCGAGTGATCACCGCGAAGCCACGGTGCGGCAGACCGTGCACTCAACAAACGTCATTACCGGTAAGGCCCCGGTGCCCGGTCCCCACCCACCCGCCGGTTCCTCGCGTCCTACGCGTACCCACCCGCTGGTTCTCTGGGTAGAACCCAGCACCGTCATCAATCTCGTAGCACGCAAACACGCTCAGCGCCGCCTGCGCCCAGCTGGGGTACATGATGAACACCGCCACCAGCAGCACCAGGCCCAGCTGGTGCGCCAGCGGCAGCTTCCGGTCGGTGTGTGTTAGCGCCTCGTGCGGGAAGCGCTGCAGGAACGCCTCCCGCGCCACCAGCCAAGCCCAGTGGGCCTTGGCAGACACAGCGCTCACGAACGCATCCCAAGGCCCCGGTGCGCCCGCCCGATACACCCTCCTCTTAGGTTTGCTGCGTATGTCATCCAGCTCCGCAGCAGTCTCCGTGTCCGTCACCGCGGCAGCCGGCGGCTGCAGGCGCGTGTCCGGGCCTCCGTCCGGGGGCTCGCTGGTAAGCAGGCTGTTTGTGGCTAAGCTGCCGCCATCCGCGCGGGAGAAGGGCCCGGTGGAGAAGTGCCCCCGGCGGCCTGGGGTCGAACGGATGGAGAACTGCGGTCCGCCGCCCTCTGCCATGAGAGGGGTGGACTCGTCCGCGGGTGCGGCGGAGGCGCTGACGGTTGGGTCGGCCCAGGGGTGGTGCGGGTCCGCGGCGCCGGTCCCGGTGGGCGAGGCTAGGGAGCCGTCCTTGTGAATGGTTGGCGACAGCTCTAGGGACACGCGGCGGCGGTCGCGGTCTCGCTCACGGGACGCGCCGTCTGCCCGGGAGGTGGTGAGGTAGCGGTGCCTGTTTCAAGGGCGGCAGAGGGGCGCACAGGGACAGGAGCGCGATGAGATACAGATTTTACGTCCAGGGTTGTCCTAGGCACACCTATCAACGTTGCAGTCACGCCCCCGCGCATGCACAAACATGAGTGGACATCCTCCGTCCTGTGCATAGCATCTCGGCAGTAGCATGCAGCACCGACCCGCGCAGACGCGCTGAACCATAACAAACAGCCACCCCGCCCCCACCTGAGTGCCCACAGCCCAACACTGGCCGCCGCCACTAGGCCCGGCAGCAGCAGGCCGCCCAGCAGCTGCCCCGCGGCCTGGCCCCCAGCGCCCACGCCCCGCCGCAGGCAGGCGGCGGCGGGGCCCGCCGTGTCCCCGGAGGCCAGCAGCCAGCCGGACAGGGCGGACACGCCGCGCAGGAAGGGCGGGTGGGACAGGCCCAGGCGCATGACGATGACCAGGTACTGGAGGTAGACGATGAGACCCTGCGGGCAGCGTAGGTTGGCGTTCGGGGTGTTGCCATGGCAAGCACAGCAATCTTGGGAGGCGTGCAGGGTGCAGGAGGCTGCGGAAACCGATGCATGCCAGCTCAAAGGCATGTAAAATTACCGGTATGCATATACGAGGAACGTGTGCCGACAGCCGCTGGCCCTGCTGTAGTCCTGTAGGCTAAGCACCTTCACACCCGTCTGATGTAAGTCAATCGCAACGCAGCCCGAGGACAGGAACCAGCCAACCGGGAACTACTTGTGACCGCCCCGCCCCATCTCCGTGGTTGCTGCCGCACCTGTTCTTTGCCCATTGATTGCTACCCCGCCCACCTTGATGAGATCCACCACGGCGCCCTTCCCGTTGTCCTCCGCCTCATCGCTGACCGCGTAGCTAACCCACAGGTTGGCCGTCACGACGCCCAGCACCACCACCACACTGGCCACTATGGAGAAGAAGCCCCGCGCGAACGCCCCGACAGGGCTGGGGCACGGCTCGCACTTGAAGCTCGGCGTGTTGTAGTGCCCCGGCTCACAGACGGAGCAGAGGTTGCCCGTGTAGCCAGGCGCGCACTGCAGCTCAGTGTACGACAGCTGTGCGCCACTCGGAGCCTCTGACTTGGAGCCGCCGCCACCGACACTCCCACCAGCTACGCCAGCGGTTGTTGCAGGAGCAGCGGTGTCGCTCGGCAGTGCAGGCGGGAGCAGGCTGGCGTCGTCCCACAGGACGCAAGCCCACGCTCCCAACGGTGCACCAGCCTCGTCGCCGCTGCTGCCGCTGTAGCTAGTGCCAGGAAGGAGGCCCAGCCTTGCAGCCTCGGCCATCACCCAGGCTCCCGGGTGGGTGCTGCTGGCGTACCATGTGCCCTGGCAGGCCGCCAGCAGACGAGAGCGAGGATCCGCCATGGAGCTGACTGTCACACCCACTGGAAGCGCACCCAAGAGGGCACCATACCCCTCGACCCTGGTGTCAAGCTTCCAAGGGTTCAGGGGGTACACCTGGGAGGGGCTGGGCGCCCTAGTGCAGGCCTGGGGGTAGGGGCAGCGGTGCACGAGCATCGAGTTGGCGGCGCTGTGCCAGTAGCCCGGCCAGGGGACCACGATTGCGCCGCCGGGGCAGGAGGCGTGCGCGGGGCAGGCGCGGCAGGCGGCTGACCCGCTGCCGCTGTGTCTTAGGAGCTCCCCGTCGGCTGCAGCTGTGGCTCGGGCGATCTGCTGAAGGGAGCTGTTGGCGTTGAGGCCGGGGAGGGCGAGGAGGGCGGGGCGGCCGTCCCTCCAGAAGCCCACGTGGTCGGGGCGGCAGGGCTCGCAGGTGGTGAGCCACGTGTGGTTTGCGAAGCTGCCGGCGGCCAGGGGCGCGGGGGCCAGGGCCGTGCCGACGCCGCAGGGGAGGAGCTGCAGGTCGGCGGTGTACTCCAGCGCCTGTGGTCGATACAGGGGAAGACAAACAAGGCAAGTGTCGAGCCGTCACTGAAACTGGGTCGAGGAGCCTGTGGCGCCAAGCACACTAGCTCTCGCAGCAATGCCTCGTTTTTACGGTGGTGTGCGTCAAGACTCGTATACGTCCATGCATGGAGCACCGGAACCGGTTATCAGCGCACCCCCGCCAGCGTAACACAATGCTCAACCCCCCTGCTCACCGCCACGTTTGCAGCCTTCGCCGTCGCCCTGAAGGCCAGCTTGTACGCCCCCGGCCAGCCCACCACCGACACGCCGTGCCACGTGGCCGTGCCGCCAGAGGCCCGCCTGCTGCCGTCGGCACCCAGGTTGAGCAGCACGGCCATGGCGGCCTTGGCGGCGTCGGGGTGGGAGGAGGCGGTGCTGCCCGGCACCCCGTGCACGGCCACGGTGACGCGGACGTCCAGCGAGTCTGCACACCAGAAACAGGTGGACAGGAGGTAGCAGGCAGGCAGCCCTTGCTTGGCAGCTATAACACGTTATCGTGCACAGGGCCTTAGGATAAGCTACAGATGACAGCACGCCCAGGCGCGTTCAATATCTTCATGGGCCCGTTCCGGAGCCTGGTTGTTTCTGCTGCGGAAGCGACAGAACTTGATGCGTCGCCTAGTTTGTGCTGAATGCATCGTGCAGCCGTACGGACATGCCCTACCTGTATCAATCGGCGCGCCAAATGCGTCGTACAGCCGTACAGACATGTCGTACAGTTCCCCCGGCACCAGCCGTACACCGCGGCCGTTGTTTGCCTCCTGCTGCTCCTGCGTGCCCAGCGCTGTCACCGCCAGGCCGCCCAGCCGCTTGGGCAGCACGGACAGGGCGACGGTCGCAGCCGCCCCGCCCTCTGCGCTGCTGCTGCTCGGTGCCATGCAGTAAGTGAGCGCGTTCCTCAGCTTCAGCTGCCGCTGACTCCCGGCCTTTGAGAGCGCGGCATCAGTTGCTGCCGCCGCGGCTGCAGGCTGGCCGGACGGTGCTGCTGATAGGAGCGACCTGCGCTTGGCGTTGCTGCTGGCTGCGGCTGCGGCTGGGGCTTGCAGCTGCTTGCTGCTCGCCGAGCAGTTGACCACCAGGGCGCTCAGCCAGGGGTCTTCCAGCCACAGCGCGGCACCAGCAGTGGCCTGGGGGGTGGGGGAAAGTACATAATTCAGTAGTTAGAAATTGTAGTGCTCCACATTGAGCACGGGAAGGTGGCGGGGGAAGGAGTTAAAGTGCGCACAGCGCGGGGCTGGTCGCCTGCGGGGGCGCAAGGCGGGGAAGGCAGTGAACGAAGGGCGTAGGTAAGGCGGTTCGGAGGCGGCTGTGGGCAGGGTCCCCTTGGCATCCACAGCAATCAAAGAAAAGCTTGCAACCCATGATGCCAGTAAGGGTACCGTACGTTGGTCTGCAATCGCTGCCCAAAACCCACAGCCACAAATTATTTGAACCGCTTTGCCCGTCGTACTGCTTACCCCAGTTGCATCATCTTCGGTGCGCGCAACCTGCCCGGCGAGCCTCGTCTCGGGTAGGAGGGCCAGCACCGAGCACCCGGGGCCAGCCGTGGCGTTGAGTTGAGCCAGCGCGGCTTCCGCAGACCCGCCAGCAGCAGCAAAACTCAGTTCTGCCGGGCCTGGGCACACCTGGTCCGAGGCTATGGACCAGCCGTACTGTGCGTCATTGCCTGGGCCGAACGAGCTCTTCCCGCCCACCGCCACCGACACCCTGTTGGCAACGAAGAGAGCTCCGCCCCGCCCAGGCCGTGGCATGCCCAACGCCGCTGCTCCCTGCCCCGTGGCAGCTGTGTTGCCGTCAAACCTTGAGTTCCACACCACAGCCACTGAGGTGCTGTTCACCCCGTCAGGTGTCCCAGCGGCACGACCGTGGGTCCGCCCCGCTGCCGGGGCTGACAAGAACACTGCCCCACCAGACAACGCTGCGTTGTCCGTCAAGGTAGAGTCAAGCAGCAGCACCTGGCCGCAGCCGCCCGAGCTTAACCCCCCGCCGGCGCCCGCTGTCGCCCCATTCCCCACAACGCTGCATCCCTTCAGCGACAGCCGCAAGCAACCATCTGCAAGGATCCCCCCACCAGGCCCCGACGTGGCGCTGTTGCCCTTGAGCGTACACGCAGTCAGCGCCGCCCCAGTTCCAGCCCCCAGCTGCAACGCACCGCCCGCAACCGCGGTGTTGTTCTCCAGGATCACGCCCGCGAAAGCGGCGTACGCAGCCGCCCCAGCATCCCCATCTGCCGCTGCTGCAACGGCCGACTCCCCCGCCTGCAGCAGCACACCCCCGCCTCCTCCAGCAGCAGCCGTGTTGCCCACCAGCTGGCTGTTCGCCAGCGTGAGGTTGTAGCCTTTATCACTTTGGACATGAATTGCGCCGCCTCCGGAACCCAGAGCCACGTTGCCCTCCAGCCGGGTCTTGGAGAGGGCGAGGCGGAAGGGTGCAGAGGCGGCCACGCCCAGGCCCCCTCCGGAGCCGGCCGTGTTGCGCTCCAGGGTGCATGACGCCATGTCCAGCAGCTGGGAGGTGCGGGGCTGCACGGCGGCGGCCCCCAGCCGCAGGTGCAGGGCGCCGCCGGACCCACCCGCCGTGTTGCCCTCGAAGGTGGAGCCGCTCACTGCAACCATGGCAACATCAGAACACCCAAGGATGTGGGTTTCTTGTATGCTCGTGACAGCATCGGCAAGGCCCCCTGAGCGGTTCTCGCGCCTTACGTGTACCCTTCTGCAACTATACATGTCTCCGCAAGCCTAGAGCGGTAGCACCCTTTGCGCAGCCCACGTCGTTCTGCGGCCCTCCAGGTCAGGGCCGGAACTTCCGCACCGGTCTCCAACAAGACCCCAACAGCCATACACTACTCACCGCTCGCAGTCGGCGTGCTCCCCGTGCAACCGGGGCCAGCGCACTCAAGGTCCACGGAAGAGTCCAGCACCGCAAGTGCCCCTCCGTCCGTGCCGGCCTGGTTTCCAGCGAAGTAGGCGTCCTTGATGGCCGAGCTGCACCCGACCACGGCCAGCGCGCCGCCCGCGGTGCTCGCCGCGTTCGACATGAAGTTCGAGGTCCCGCGGATGCTGACAGAGCAGCTAGAGACCGGCTGCGTTGCAGACTGCGGAACAGCTACGTACACGCTACCACCGCGAGCGCTGCCGTGCGCCGCCTCCGCCACCTCCTCCGGCCCAACGCCCTGCTTCTCGCCGGCAACGTTACCCACAAAGGTGGAGGACTCGATGCTGACGTTGAGCGCCTGCTGGTCAAGGCGAGCTGGTGCTGCTGTCGGGTCAAACGGGTTGACCACCGCCAAGGCCCCGCCTGAGCCTGTAGCCACGTTGCCGTCAAAGCTGGAATTAGACACGCGCAGGTCGAGGGACGCATGCCTGGCCTCCGTGCCCAGCCCCGTCCGGCCTAGGGCATCGAGGCAGGCAAGCCCGAAAGCCGCCATCACCGCGCCCCCACTGGCACCCGCGCTGTTGTTCTTCCACACGGCCTGGGGGCCAATGGTCCAGTTGTAGTGGTGGTGGTACGCTTGCGTGGACGGGTCACAGAGGGGCAGGGCTGCTACCCCATCGGCGGCGGTGGCGGCGTAGGGGTAGCCGCTGTTTACAATCGCGCCGCCGCTACCGCGCCGCGCGGTGTTGCCGGCGACCGTGGCCTGGCTGAGCTGCAGCTGTTTGATGTAAGAGGCCCGCAGGAAGCCGCCGTCCAGGTCTGCGTAGTTGTCCCTGACCTGGCTACCGCCGCTGACCTGGACCAGCCCCACGCTGCCGCCGACCCAAATCGCACCGCCGCTGGCATCAAACAACATGGGGCTGCTCGTCGTGTTTTGCTGATTCCAAAGCGGCAGCTGCACGCCAGCGGTGTTGCCCGAGATGGAGGACCCCTGCACCGCCCGTAGGGACGCCACGGACCCGCGACAGTACACAGCGCCACCAGAGCCCTGCGCTTTGTTGCTCTTCCAGCTGCTGCCACCTGCCACCTGGACGCTGCCGATGCTGCCGTACGCATACACCGCACCGCCCGACGCCTTGGCGGCATTCCCTTCAAGCGTGCTGGCGCCAGCAAGCTGCAGCGAGGCCAGAAGGGGTCCAGCAAAGTAGAAGGCGCCACCGTCCAGGTCTGCGCGGTTGGCATCAATGCTGCTGCCTCCGGTGATGGTAATGGTGGTCTCCACCGCTGTGCTGCCACTGCTGCTGCTGGGCGCGCCCAAGTAGATGGCGCCCCCGCTCTGGACCGCCACGTTGTCCGTGACTGTGGAGCTGTCGAACGACAAGCTCTCTATGCTGCTCATCACTGCCACAGCGCCCCCGGAACCGAGCGTCGCCCGGTTCTCAGTAAGCAAGGAGCCGTTGCCAACGCCCAGATGACCCTGCACAAGCAGCAGCACAGCCAGGTATCGGCAAAGGGGCCTACGCCAAACGGGGCACAGGCACACTGGCCATCAAGATCCGTTGCCGATGCGTCAGGTGGCCGTGCACAACCAAGCAGTACAGCGGCGTAGAAGGCAAGAGGCCCAGGCCATACAGCGCGCAGTCACATGCGCGCACCGGCAGACAGCCCACACAGCCAGGAGCGCGCTGCCCAGGCCTGCATGTGGTTCACACACTCGGCACGTACTCAACGCATCCGACACCGCAAGGTACCCTCAGTCCACCCGCTCTGCTCAGCACCTCGTCCCCGCAACGCAAAGCCTACGCCCGGTTGCAGTGCACCACGGGTCACCACCATGGCACCTCACCACGTGTACGTCCAGCACCGTCAGGGCTGCGCCCCAGCCGCCCGCGTTGCCCTCCGCGCTCCAGCGCACGGCGTCCAACACGTCCAGCGCATGCAGGGCCCCGGCGGTTCCGCCATCCTCCCCAGCGGCGGGCACATCCGCGTCCACGACGACGGCCCCGCCCCCGCCGTCCAGCTGCTCCACGCCTCCTAGCGACTGGTTCGTAGGCGCCCGCCATACCACCGCGTTACCCAAGAAGGTGCTATCCATGATGGTTAGGAAAGTGCCGTTAAACGCCTTGCTAGAGGCTCCCGGGCCTGGCTTCCAGGCGCTAGCCCCGCTGCCGCCGCCGCCGCTGCTGCTGCTGCCGCCTTTGCTCCCGCTGGGGTGCTGCTTGTACTGCAGGAGCACGCATGCCCAGCCGTGCGACTGCTCAACACCAAGGCACACAAACCCCGTCAAGTGCGCGCCCACCAGGCCGGAGGCATGCAACGGCCCGTAAATGCCGTAATCAGGCCGCCGCTGCGGTGAGGACGCTGCTGCTGTGGCTACGCCGGCGCCGTGCGTGGGGTCCGGCAGGGCTGCCAACACCGGCCGACCGCGCAGCCGCTCCACCCGCACGTTCTCCACCGTGAGGTGGCCGCACCCACGGCACTGCACCAGCGGCCCCACGGGGCTTAGCGGCAGGTCGGCCACCAGGCTGTCCACCAGCCGCAGGTGGGGCACGGACTGAAAGGTGATGCCCCAGTCCTCCGCGCCCAGGGCCGCGCCGTCCAGGGTGCCCGCGCTGCGCAGCTGCAGCTTGACGCCGCACACGGGCGGCTGGTGCCCGGCAATGTGGTCAAACAGGTTGCGGCCGACCCACGCTGTCAGCCCCGCGTCGTGGTCGCCGCTGCAGTTGAAGCGCCGCTCCTTCACGTTGCCGCCAAACGCCCAGCAGTTTATAGATACCATGGCTGGGCTGTCAGTGCTGTCGGGGTTACCCTGCAGGTGAATGCTGCAGCTGTGGGACCAGGTGGGCATGGGCAGCTGGCTGGGTGGGGCGGGTGGCGCGGGCGGCCACAGCGGGTCGCGGGGCGCTCGGGGGGCCGGCGGTGGAGGGCTGGGGGCCACCTGTCGCCGCGTGGTTGGCAACGCTGCAGTCCCGGGCGGCGGGGGATCTGGAGAGCAAGTAGGAAAGTAGGGAGCACGCGTGAGGCATGGAACATACGGTTGCACGCTCTGAAGGAAGCGTACGGCATGCCGAGCACTACCGTGCAATGCACCCACCCTTCATGCGCAGGCACAGCTGGTCGCCGCTGATCAGCGCCGTACAGTCGTACTGCGCATTGGTGACGCTGTCTGTGTTGAGGCGCAGCAGCTCGCCCAGCGATAGCCCGAAGCGGGAGGCGATGAGCGCGCAGGACTCGCTGCCGCGCACCTTGTACTGCTGCGCGCAGGCGTCTGTGCCGAGGCGTCGTAAGAGCCATGGGCGCAAGATGCAAGCGGCAGGGGCAAAGGGTCACAACGATGCTAACAGGGAGGGAAGTATCAATGGGCCCTACGTGGATGCCGTGCGTACTGGCCACACGCCGGCAGCGGTTTGGCCCAGGGCCTTCCCTCCCCTTTCCCCCATCACGCCCTCACTGGAGAGCTCTTGCATGCGCAGCAGGGCCATACCTGGGTCAAAGAACTGTTGGCTCGCAGTTGACGAGTGCAACGCGATGACGAGGAGCAAAGTGGCCAGCCAGGTGGCCAGAGACGGGCAGGCAGCACGCCTTCCGTCTAGGCAAAAGGTGCGGGCCTGTGCAAGGGGATTGAGAACTTAAGAGTTTCCAGTACACTTGCCCATACTCGCGTATTGTGACAGCGCGCAAAAGTGCATTTAGCCTGTGTCGAGCCCCCGCTGTGTCGAGCCCACGCTACACCCAGTTCCAGCGACATCTGTGATTAGTCCCAAACGACTTTCTTCATATTCAGCCGTAACTGCAATTCTGTGCCTTTTTAGGGCGTGCAGACAAAGGCACGGTGCGAGGGCGTAGCTGCACTGCAGCGCACAGCCTCAGCCAGATTGAAGTGCGACGCCTGGTTGTGACCCTACTGCGTATATCAAATTGGTGCACTGATCCCATCTGAAAACAGCGCGGGCTTACCATGGGTGTTGCGTCCGCAACTGCAGGAGAGTCAAGCAGTCTCCTTTCATCCAGCCCCCACAAAATGCATGTTATCAATCAAATGTCAGCAAAGGATTCATTGGCAGGCATAAGAGAGGTGAAGACTTCAAGCCATAGAAGCGAGTGGATGGTCGTAAAGGCTGGTGTCAAGTTCCGAGGAGTCTGCTATAACGACGTTACAGACGTCCTCCGCAGACTCCAATGGCAGCAACGTCATTATCGCGTCAGGCTTAACCGTCTCGCATCCGATTTGCCCTTCGTACTGGTCAGTTGGCGGCAGGGGAGCCCCCGAGCTACGCTCCTTGCACGCCTGCCCCAAGCCCAGGGCGATGACGCCTGTGTATACCCCTGGCATCCTGCACGCCGATGTGGATGGCTCTTGTTGCCCTGCATGCCCGCTGAGGCCCCAGGAAGCTTTGGTCGTAAAACCCTTGACCGCCAGCCTCCCGCCAGCCCGAAACATCCACAGGCCACACAGCGGCACGCATGCAGTTGGCCGAACGTGCAGCAGGCACGGCACCCATTGTACGGTACCTGAGGGTTACCTGAAACACAACGCAAATGTCCCTTCCAAGGGCCGCCTGCATGGGAAGCGGGGTGTCCCCCCATGCTCGCAGCCAACTACCGTAAGTGCCTGCAACTGGCCTGCACAGAGCACACCCTGGTGCACACACGCCTTGACCTTTGCAAGGGAGAGGGTCCACAGGTCGACAGGTGGGTCCCACGCGTCAGCCGTGCCACCGACCAGGAGCTGACTGTTGCCGGCGATGCCGGCCCGGCAACAGTCAGCGACAACTTTGTCGACTCCTGACCCCTTGTGTCCACTATTCATCGTGACGCGCTGCATTACGCCAGGTACTTCGCTACCGGTATCCCACGGTCTGTCCCAGAGGCTTGCTCACACACTCAGTGCTCCCCGTTCTGGATTCTTGTCCTTCCAACTCAGCCCCAGCCAGCATACAGGGACAGTGCAATGCACACGCATACGCAACGCTGCATGGTCCAAGGGACGAAGTACCATGCAAGCTTCTAGGAAAGATCGTGGGGTTTCACATGTCTTGGGTTTCCAGCACGACCCACCGGTTGCGTGCATGGAAGGCCGGGGCGCAGCAGGGGGCCCCTATGGGGCGCAAGGGGGCCACCCGTAGGGGCCACCCCACGGGGCCACCAGGTGGGCGAGCCCCGCCCACGACCCTGTCCCTGCTTCCCAAATGCGTGCCAAACATGTCTTTATGGATGTATGACATGTCATGCACTAAAGAATCTCTTGTGCACCATCTAGGCAACGGCATGCATGAGCGTTCATCATCAGCATGGCGCGGCGCCATGCAGACACGTGGCATGCGCAGCGCGATGCACGAACTGCTGCCGTTTCCGGGACACTGCAGCCCCATACCTGCCATCGACTTTTGCGACATACCTTATCGCCATATTTGCACTTGTGCTTCGCTGAGTTGGCCGACTGGCCGCCGAAACAGAACCCTGAAGACTAATCGACGCGCGTCTCCTCCTAAGGCATTCAGCTGCAGAATAGCATTGCATTTAACTGTGCTGCCATATAGTTAATCATAGTGTGCCTTTCGCGGACTGTAGACCTATAGGGGCCGCGTATCACCATGCGCCGCAAGAAGCACAAGCAGACGCGGCGGGCTACCAACTATTACCGCATCAATTACGGATTTCATGAGCCCTACAAGGTCTTGCTGGATGGCAACTTCATCCATGCCACCCGCGCCATCAAGTGCGTGGGTGTCTCGGTGACCGTGGCATGGAAGGGTGTGCCAGGGGGAAGTTGTGCGGCCAGGGAAAGGGCCACCTGGCACCTAATGCCAATGTCACGTATGGAGTTCCCTTGCCATGCTCCAGCTCCCAACGGGAGGCGGAGGCGGCCACACCGCCGGGAGGCATGTGCCACCTGACGGCTTGGCCCTCCCGTCCTGCCATGCCTCACCGAAAGCCAGTGGTGCCTTAACCACCTTGCCACGTAAACAAGTGGAACTGACAAAATGAGGAGGCCATTCGCTATTTGGCGTGGAGTCGCGGAGGAGAGTTGCCCTGTGGCTACGTCTACCCCCCAACCACACCGCCTGTCCTGCTGCCCCACCCTACAGCATGGGAGACCTGGCCAACCACATCCCAAAGCTCCTGGGAGGCACCTGCAAGCTGTACACAACAAAGTAAGCAGCGGCACTGTACTCTATCCTTCACCACGCACTCCGTCCGCACGTCTGCCTTGTAAGCCGAACTGCTTCTGGGTGTTGCCCCTCAGCAGTCTTCCAGTTAGCTGCGATCAAAGCAAAATTGCAATCGCGCGTGCTCGAATGTAGCTACCCCTGCGTCGCCCTCTTTTGTACACCAGGTGCGTGTCCCGGGAGCTCAAGGCCATGGGCAAGGACTTTGCCGCGTCGGCCGCCATGGCACGTGCCTTCCCGCTGCACCACTGCTCCCACGGCGGAGGCGGCGGCGGGGAGGGCGGCGAGGGGCAGGGCGCCACGGTGCCGGCGGCGCAGTGCATCCGGGAGTGCATAGGTGAGTGCAGATGGTGGGTTAGGCAGATGGGATGACGGTCAAGGTCCATGCGTAGGCAGAACGTAGGGGTCAGGTAGGCTACGCGGCTCAATGGCCAGGGGCAGGGGGGCACGGTGCCCGCAGCGCACTGCGTCTGGGAGTGCTTAGGTGCATGTTGACGATGGGCAGGTCGCAGGGGCAAAGCAAGCTACGCTGTTCAAAGACAAGCAGCAGGGCGCCACGGTGCCGGCGGCGCAGTGCATCCGGGAGTGCATGTGCTGGTGGTGGTGTTAGGCAACAAGAGTTATAGCAACAAGAGTTTCATGTGTAGGCAGAATGTTAGGGGTCCTAAAGGGTCATGGAGCTGGTGGCGCGGTGCACCCGGGAGTGCATACGGTATGTGGGTGAGGGCCGGGTAGGTGCAGGGCGGGGGTCAAGCCTGCTTCCACCTGTGGGGAAGCCACCTAGCTGAATGCCATGGGTTGGAAAGGGCCATGCCGGCCAGCAACGGGCTGGGAGAGCATGAACCACGGATGCGCCTTAACGCCATATCCAAATGCAAGCACTTTGCTAAGCGGCATGCTTGCAGCAATGCGCGTGTGGGCTTGACCTGCGCGTGCATCCAGTATGCGCCAACCAAGGCCCCTGGTTTTCTGGAGTGTTCTAAGTGCACCACCTACCTGTATGCGCCCGCCAGTCAACTCGTCTTTGCATGGCATCCCATGTCCTACTGTGTACCTCTCGTAGGGTTACAAGTGGCATGTTTACCGCCTGTCCCTGGTCGTTCCCCCGTCAGGCTCCCGCAACGAGCACCACTTCCAGTCCTGCGGAACCGCAAGCCTTAGCCATGCCACACAGCAACTTGGCGCCTAGTGACACGTGGCACGACCTCATGCCCCGTTGTCCCCCTTCCAGGCTCCCGCAACGATCACCACTGGTTTGTGGCCACACAGGACTCGGCGCTGCGGCAGGAGTTGGGCAAGGTGAGGGCGGCGTGGGTATGGGGCTAGGGCTGGAGGTTGCGCGGGGATGGAGTTGAGGCGGCGCGGTAAGACACGTGCTTAGGCACGGTACTGCGGCACGAGCTGGACAAGGTGGGCTTGGTAAGGGTGGGGGGCACAGCGTGGGGCTACGGCGTAGGGGTGGAGCGGAGCGGAGCAGCTGCATACGTGCTAGGGGTAGGGCGCGCTGCTGCGTACGAAGCGAGGGAATGAAGTAGATGCAGTGCGGGGTGGGTTTCACGGTAGGGGAGGAAGCTGATTCTTGAGGGTACCGTTTGTTGCACAACAGCATGAGGGGGCTGCGGCTTTACCTCGGACAAGGTGGCCCTGTGGAGCGTCGAAGAGCTATGGTTTGGCTGAATGTGCGACATTGCCTTGTGCCAAAAAAGAAGTCAAGCAGTAGCGTTGGGGTGACTGCATGGCGGGGCGCATGGGTCGCTCGCGGAGGCTGGCTGTTTGCTCTGCCAAGCGTTCGTTTAAGAAGCAATACCAGTAGCCACACGCACTTGTGTTGTGGTGCTGCGGTAGAAATTGTCACGCTGCGCACCTCAATCAATGAAGGAGAGCCAAGCGCTCTCCCTTTGCACATTGCGGAGCCGCGCACAGAGCGCGGCGGCCAAGACGAATTCCGGTGTCCGCCATGTAACGCCCCCCAATGCCGATACGGTTACTCCCTGCCCCCAGTCCGCCTGCCTCCGCTTGCTGGTCACTGCTGTCCCACCGCTCTCCTGCCTTTTTGCCGACGTTGACTTCCCCTGCCTGCTCCGTGGCACCTTCCTTCTACGTCATCCCCACGTGGTTTTTACGGTGCACTCTCCGACCCCTCCCTGCCGCTGCACCCCAGATCCCCGGCTGCCCGCTGGTGTTCGCCACCGTCAACGGGGTGCACCTGGAGACGCCCAGCGAGGTGACCAAGCAGAAGGCAAAGGAGGTGCGCGGGCCGAGGCCGCCACGCAGCACGAGCTTGCGCCAGTGCTTACACCTTGGCCTTTCTTCTCCACATGTACCTGACGTGCAGAACTGCACAAGAGCGGTTGTGGTACTCGCACTTCCCTCCCCACACATTGTCCACGGTTGCACACGCAACAAACTTTCCAAGCTTCCTCTCTCCATACGCTGTTTACACACACGCGCAGGCTGAGGCGGCCACGCAGCAGCTGCAGCAGCACGAGGTGGCTGCCGCCCCGCTGCTGGCGGAGGTGGAGGCGCTGCGGCCCAAGCTCACCACCAGCGTGCGGTTCAGGAAGCAGAAGGCAAAGGTGGGGCGGGTACCGGGACCGTGAGCTTATGGAAAGCAATGAAAAGCAAGAGAAATGATGTAACGGGGCTGGCTCTGGGGTCCATCAGTGGCACGACGACTCTTAGCCCCTAGAATCCGTGGCCTAGAAAGCCCATTGCGCCACGGCTCGCGTGAGGATATGTGGTTTATTTCTAAATGTGCTGTTCCTCCGGTACAGGGGCCCAACCCGCTGTCCATAAAGAAGAAGGCCAAGAAACCCCAACAGCAGCAGCAGGGCTCGAAGGGCAAGGCGGCAGAGGGGGGCGCTGCGGAGGGGCCCAAGCGGAAGCGGCTAGAAGGCGCACAGACGGAGGCCCCCGGGGGCGGGCAGGTGAGCCGTGGGGTAGGGGTGCGCATTGTGGTACTTGGCACGTGGGCCGTGAACGGCAGACTTGGGACCTCATGCTGGAGGGTTGCGCACCGCAGCTTGCATCAATGGCTCCCGGCAACGCACTGTGCTGCACACGCTGCGATCCAGGGCCGCTCAGGGCGCTCAGGCTTCAATTGCCACCACCGTGAAATGCCTGTATGATGAACATTCACACGCTGCTGGACGCCCAAAATGGTCCTCCCTAATGCCCGCAGGCTGCGGACCAGCAGCAACAAAAGCGGCGGCGGAAGCGGGCCAAGGGAGCCGGGGACGGTGGAGGCAGCGACTGACAGGGGGCCATGCAGCTGCGAACCAAGAAAGTGGACACATCTCCTCATGTGTGACCGCAGATGGTCGTGGAGTGTTGATGTGCTGCCGCTTCCATCCGTTGGCGCATTCAGGCACTACACTGCGCCTGGTGCTACATGAGTCGAGTGTCGAGTGCATTGCACGGTGGTAGGTGTGCCTGCAGCGTAAAGCCCGGGGCACCTTGCTGGTTGTTGATGTCATATCTCCAAGTGCATATGGCTGGGAGTGAGGACGTCGAGGTTTGGGCTAAGTAGGGGGTGGAAGCAGGCTTGGAGGGCTGACCGTCAAGTTCCAGCCCTAGGCGCCAGAGGAGCTCTCTCACCCACAGTGCTCAATACCGAGCCGAGGTGATTCATGGCTATCAGCGCATTGCCGCCGCCGCGGGGTACCTATTTGTAATTCTTAAAATGTAACGGTATATTGGACGGCTTGCCGTGGCAACATGTCTGTCAACCGAGCGTAAAATCTCTCTGGGTTTGAGCCCTTGCCTCGGCCTGCTAGGCCCGTCACAAACACAATCGGTTTGCGCCACACGAGCAAGACTACTACTATGTATTACAATCTACATTACGAGCTGTAAGGAGGCGACGCGGCTCTCCGACGGACAGGCAGGATGGCAAGGGTTTCCAAAACGCGCGCAAGACGCGCATGCCACTGCATTGTGCTCAACGACACCACGCATAGTATGAGCGCAGCGGTCTTCGCTACAACATACTTTCGATTGTGACTGGGTGGCCAGCCACTCTGTCCTGTGTGCGTGTCGGGCAGCCACCTCTAGCCAAAACGAGGTGCACTGCACTTCAGTCATGCAGCTCCTCCGAACACCAGTGCAAATAGGATTCAGCTGTGCAGTCGCTGCGTGCAGTGCAGCACGGAGCAGGGAGTGCACGCAACTCCTTCCGCACCAACCTGCTCCCCTTTCCCCGCTCCCCTTTCTCCCCACACTGATGCATGCAGGAAGACAAGAACACATGATCAAGGCTGAGTGCATCTCCGACCTCCCATCTGAGCTGCGCCTGCGCGTCCTGTCCCTCCTGCCGCCCAACGAGCTGGCCCTGGCTGGCCGCCTGTCGTCCAGGGACGCCGCCCAGCGCTTCAGCTCCCCCGACCACCGCACCGCCCGCCTACGCCAGCCGCTGCCGGGCCATGTGACAGCCGCGGGAACGGTTCCTGGAGAGGGCGTGGCACAGGAAACGGAAACCAGTTTGGGGCCTATTGTGCAGCATGCGTCAAGGTTCCTATTCCATCTGACCTTCAAGCGCAAGCTGATGCTCCTCAGCACGGCGGCCGCCAGCGGCTGCGCGGCCAACGTGGAGTTTGCGTGGCAGCTGCTGCAGCCGCACGTGTTCCCGGAGCTG
>VFQN01001591.1_pt1 | contig 37370 bp, 42 predicted proteins | sample 3512371 | NCBI WGS metagenome assembly VFQN01 (sample SAMN10412370, study PRJNA504923) | tailings metagenome | isolation source: Replicate 2 from Balatoc abandoned mine | place: Philippines: Itogon, Benguet | collected 2017-08-28
AATGGTGGGTGGGGGGGGGGACTTTGTAGGGCTTACCCCCCCCCCCCCCCCCTACTGCCTAACCCTCCCCCCCCCCGCCAAACCCTCTACCGCCAAAGAAAATTGCGTCGTTATTGGCGCCAGCCCATGCCTAGCACCCTTCGGACACGTGCTGCAAGTTGCTCACTGCTCGTGCCCTGTTGGCTCCCACCTCAGGCCACACGCGAGCTGGTCCTTTGGGACGTGGACGAGGCGAGGCGTGCCGTGGGTGTCCTCAGCGCCTGGCCGCGGGGGCTGCCGCAGGCCGCCCGCCTTACCCTCGTGGAGGTGGGCAGCATCAGCGGCACAGCTGTGGACAAGCTGGAGGACCTCCTCACGCTGCTGGGCCGGGTGGAGCGCGTGCAGTGCCACACGGTCAAGGGGCGCTGCACGGACCTGCTGGGGCTGATCCCGCTGCTGCCTACGGCGCCCGGGAAGGTCTTACTGGAGGTGCCCTTCGAGGGCGACCAACAGTCGTCCATGACGTTACGGCTGGTGGTCGGGGCGGAGCCCTCTGGCGGCGGTGGCCGGGGCAGCGGCCAGGGGACGAGCATGGGTGATGGCGGCGAGGGATGTGCGCAGGCGGGTGGTGGTGTGGGGCAGCAGCAGCCGAGGGAGGCAGGAGGGGCAGGCATACAGCTGCCGACCGCTGAGGGGTTGCTGGCGCGGGCGCTGCAGGCGATGGAGGCGCGGGCCTTGAGCAAGGAGGAAGAGGAGGAGGATGAAGAGCAGGAGGAGGAGGAAGAGGAGGAGGGCGAGGAGCAGGAGGAGGAGGGCGAGGATGAGGAGGCGGCCTGGGGTGTGTTGCTGCTGGCTGGCCCGGGGGTGTCAGCCGTGGCCGTGCACACGGCAGAGGGTGAGACGGTGCTGGAGTGCGCTTTGGCCGAGCTGCAGAGGACGTACAGGGATGGGAACCAGTACAGCGAGCACGGACCGTGGGAGTACGTGGTGCTGCCCGGGGACGGCTTCATTCTGCTCTGCTGGAACGGAGGAGAGGTGGTGGAAGCAGCTGTGCAGGCGGTCAGGGGCGCAGCGGAGAAAGCGCTGGGGCGGGGGGTGCCGGCCGAGGACGTGAGGGCGGTGGCGTTGCCGCACTGCAGCTTCGAGAGTGCGTGGGAGGAGCTGAGCGCCTGTGCCCGCGAGGTGAGGCGCATGGGCTGCGCTGTGTGCTGTACCGTGCTGGTGCGGAACCCTGTGTGTGGGCGGAGGCGGGGGTGCACACGTCAACAGTGTGGAGCGCTGGTGGACCACTGGGGGACGGCAGGGGTGTCTGTCGGTGGTCGACGCACTACCTCGTGTGGAGTTTTGGAGTGCCCCGTTGTACTGTCAGCCCGCAGTGTGGTCCATGCACCACGCCTACGCTGATGTGCCTGTGATCCATTTCTACACTGTGGGCAAAACCCGGGGGTCCCTTCCTGTGTCGCACACCCATTACAGCACGGCTGCCAATGGCCCCTGCAGCACACCTATGCTGCCCCTCCCTGGACGGAGTGGCGCACCCCTCGTTCACTGGTATGCAATCCTTGTTAACACGCACACGCAGGTGCTGCAGTCGGAGGTGCGGCTGCGCGGAGGCTGTGCGGACCTGTTGGGGCAGCTGCAGGCGGTGGCGGAGCTGTGGGACGAGCTGCAGGCGGTGTGGGACAGCCCGTACTGCGCCGCCAGGCCAGTGCCTGTACCCGTGCCCGTACCGGCGCCAGCCCCAGAGGCAATGGAGGAGGACGCTGGGCCTGGGCCAAGCAGGTGAGCCCCGTCCGTGGCGCCGGGGTACGTGGTCTTTGTATGCGTGCGGATTACAGGGTGTGCGTCGGCGCAAATTAGGGCCGGGGCCCACCAAGATATGTTACCTGGACGTGCGTGTGCTCGCCAGCGTGCATGGGACCCTTGGCTCCCGCAGGCCCAGGTGGTGAGCCTGTACAACGTTTGGTGAACAAACGTGCATGTTGCTAGGCTTCACACCACCGGTGGTGTGCCCTGTTGTGGTACGCTGTGCTGCCTGGCGGGTCGTGCCAGCAGCCCGGGTGATGCACAACGCTTCCACCTTTCATGGTCTGCTGTGTGCCCACACACAACCCCCACGTCCCCGCCCACGCAGCCACCCTGGCCTCGGGTCATAGCTCGTGCCATGCGGGCGGCGGCCGCTGCGGCGGAGAAAGCGGCAGTGGTGGGCGCCGGTGCGGCCTCGGGTGTATTGAAGTGGTGGGGGGAGCGATGGAGGGATGCACCAGCACCGGAGAGCTAGGGTTGGCAGCAGGCCTGGAAGCGAGACAATAAGGAGGCGTAAGGGCGGCAGGCGGGCGGCAGGCGGGCGGGCGTGCGGCGGAGCAAGATGCAGTGGCGTGAATGTTAAAGGGAGGCCGGAGGCAGCCGCGGGGGTTCGCGGTGAGAGGGCGCCGCAGCTGAGCAGGCAATAGGCGTTGGGCGGCGGGGCAAAGGTTGGAGGACGAGCAGGGGGGGGAGAGGGCGCGACGGCCGGCCCCAGCAGCCCTCGGGTGGGGGGCGGAAGGCAGCTGGCCGGCAGGAGCACTCGGCAGCGGGGATCGCAGTGTGTTGGCCAGGGGTGTTCGGGTTCGTGGAGTGACAGGTGACGGGGTGGTACTGGTGCGTGTGCAGGTACTGCGCGGGAGGGACAGGCGACCTTGCGCCCAGCCTGGTTGTTGCGTGCGGCCTAAGGATAATTTGCGCTAGCCGTACTTGTTTCGTGTGTCAGGGCCTCGAATTGTTGTGGCCGCCTTGACGGGACACACGGTGCTGCAGCCGTGCTTCCTTTTTATAGAACAGAAGCATCAAGCGTTTTTTGGAGATGTCAATTGCTAATGGTTACACGACCATTCGGGCCGGTCAGGCTTCACAGTATTCATCATCATGGTAGACTGCTTCATAACTCCGCTGATTGGGCGATGACTGGATTGGAACAGGCCCCCTGCTGCACATTCCGGGGCTTAGGGCTTTGTGCAGCACTGCTGCGGCCGCGGCCGCTATTGTTGTTGGTGGCAGCATGACATCGTGGCTACATGCGAATAGCAAGCTGGTGCAAAGCACAATGGCCGTAGGGTAGTGCCGGTTGCCTGAGGTATGATGCGGAGAGCCTGGCCGGTGGCTTTGCGTTGGATTGTGTGTGGGTTTGGGCAGGCTCGAAGCGGCACACAACAACACCAACAATACTTTCTCGGCGATCGCTTTGGGCGGCACACTAAAACAACAGTACAGTAGAGGCTGCGAGCAGGCGGTATACTACTCAAGGTTATGCTGGTACGCATGCCCTGGTTGGATCTGTGCAGCTGGACAGCCATATGTATGGCGTGTCTGTGACCACCACTCGTTATCATTATTATTATTACCATCTAGAACAATTTTGCCGGGATGCTGTCCTGAGTCTTGCAGTGCTCGACTACATCAAGAAATACAACGCAATACTTTTTGTGCTTCGCTTTGGCATGAGGCGATGCCGGCTACGGCTGGGGCGCCGAGCGGCGGACGGGCCTGATATGGCGGTAGACTGAAGGCTGAGACTTCGTGCATGGATGTCTGTTGGGTGGCATACGGCTAAGAAGGCGAGTCCTGCAGGGCGACTGGATGCGGTGAGGTACATGCATTGATTATGCGGTGATGTCCTGCGGCCGCAGGAGTAGTGTTCAGGGGGCGCCATGCGTGCCGACTTGCCCTGATGCCTACTGTTGCTTGGCCGTCCTTGTGAAAGCATGCGACATCCGGTGATATATAAGTATTGTCCTGTTGAATGTATCGTGAATACATTGTTGCAAGTACGCTGGCGTGCGCCTGGATACCGGTAGTAGTTGACCCATGGGTCGTTACAGCGTCTCAGCGTACGCAACTGCCACCAACGGCGTTGCCGCTGCAGTACTCTGTATACGACGATGATATGGAGAGGACCTGTACATAAGACTTTTTACAGACAAGAGGGACAACAGATGTTGAGCTTGTTCATAGAGACGCGGTGAGGCTTGAGGAGACTTGTTGGCCACGCGTCGGCCTGCCGCAAGGGAACGCCTTTTGGATTGTGGGGTGTGAGTTGGACGCTTTCTCGTGCGCCTTCATCGAGTAGCATTGCACAGCTGCACATGGCTCAGCCGGTGGATAAGTCCTTATGCCATACGGTTTGTTCCTGTATTACGCAGCAGTTATAATGGGCGTACTGACTTGCCGCACCAGTACTGTGGAGCGAGCCACTTGCCGTGCTTGCCCTGTGCACCTGCTGTTATTGGTGTGAATAAGCGTGCGGCAGAAATTTACCGCCTGGAGCGGTTAGCAGGTACCATGCGTATCCGTCAGGGCCGCGCATTTTTTTGTATCGGAAGGCTTGTATGCCCTTGGTGGCGCCTACCGGTACTTCTCTCCGCCGGCTGCCACAGTCGTGCTCTGCTTCTGTGTGGCCTTTATGCGTCTCGGTCTGTGCCAGGGCCTTTTCGGTGTGGCCCCACGGCCATGACATCGCCCTGGCGGTCTGCGGTTTGCGGGGGCTGTCTCGTTGCCCTCTTGGGGTGGAGGATGTGGTGAGACACCTCGACCGGAAGACATCCCCTGTAAGCAACGTAACCTAATACACAGTAACGCCGGAAAGCAACCAGCAGCGCCGCTCGAGTCAGCTAAGGCCACCTGGGTCGTACGGTGTCCGCCCAAGCCTTTGTACAGCGGCTGTTGTACCTTCTGCTGCAGTTGCTGCTCGCATGTGTTCCCACATACGTGCTGGTACCCGCCCACCCATCGGCATAATGACCTCTGTTCCCTTCACGACCCCTCCGCAGCCGCCCCGACCTCGGGCCCCAACGGCCGTCATGACACGTGCCTCGCAGGCGGCAGCGGCGGCGCCCGAGGTGGCCCCGTGCACTGGCGCGGGTTCAGGCAGCCGGAAGCGGACTGGTGGAGGCAGTGGCAACGGCAGCAAACGACGAAGAGAGCCGGAGGCGGCAGCGGGGCCGGGATGGGGAGGCCGAGGCGGTATCGCAGCACAGTTGGGCGCGGGGCAAGGGGCGGCGGCGGAGGGACGGGCAGAGAGGGGGGCGGCAGCGGGGCCTGGAGCGGCGGCGGCGGCATCATCGCAGCGCGGTAGTAAAAGGTGGCGGGGGACACAGCAGGGGCCGGCGGTGGAGGGGCGGGCAGGGACGGGGGCCGGCAGAGGAGGGGGCGGCGGGCCCAACAGCCCTCCGGTGGGGGATAGAAAACAGCTGGCCAGCCGGAGGACGCGGCAGCGGGAGCGATAGTGGGACAGAAGTGAAGGGTGTCTAAGCGGCGAGTGAGTATGCTGCGCCTATTGCAGTAGCGCTCGTGCCAAGAGTACCGGTAGGCTGGTTGGAGCGCATGGGGCAGTGCCAACACGGCAGCAGCCTGGCTGTCGATTAGCGTACGGCGCGTTGACCAAGGTGAACTAGCTGCACTTCGCTGTGGTACTACAGTATTGGTGCAACTATAGTAGTAATCTGGGCAACCTTGGCAGCTTTCGCTTCGTGCCGTTGCCTGCAAACATGTGTCGCGTTTTAAAGTGCTGCCACGTGTGCTGCCCTAAGGGTGCTGGTCCATGCAATCCCAGGGTCGCATGGGCGCCAGGATCGGCTTACCCAAGCGACCCGGGACCCGCTGGCCATAGCTCCGCCTATCATAGAACAAGGCCACAGGCGCGTTCGAGCGCAAGGCATCCTAGGGTTCTATAACCTTCCGGCAAAACCGAACTCACTACATCATGCAAAGTACCGTACCACTAGTTCTGCCCACAGCGCAGTACGACGGACTGCCAACACAAACCACCCGTACGATACACCCGTGATACAGTCACGCCAGCAGCTTAACGACTCCCTGGAGTGCCTGCGAGACAAGTGAGCGGATACGGTACATGCCCGACCTGGCCAGACGCCTTGCACATGGCGGGGTGCTGAGCTCAGGTTCCCCGCTGGTGTAGCCGCAGGGGAAGAGCCTTCCGCTGAGCATATGGCGCCCAGACCGACGAGTGGTTCCCAGATGTCAGCACCAGCAGTGGCGCCAGAGGCCACGCTGACCCGGAGCGAGATATCCTCCCAACCTTCCCAACCCTCCCAACCCAACGCAGCCCCCGGCAGCAGCAACGGTCAACGGAACTAACACCAGCACCGCACCAACATCCCGTCCATCATGCTTAACACCTAATTAGTTAAAGGCATGTGCACTAGGATCCAAAGTCTTCTTACACGCAACGCTCGTAACTCCTGAGCCCGTACTGTCCCAGCAGGTCCCGGCACTGGCCTCGCCCGATTTGCTTCGCTTTCCCAGAAACGCCTTCGACCCGTACTTCTTTGTTACATTTATCGCTATCTTAGGGCATGGCTAGGACTAAGCAGTCGGCTCGGAAGGGATCCAGATGGACTCGTCCTCCTTACCCATGGACCAGCTCGCAGTGCGCTGGTGCTTGTGTTACAACAATTGTGACCGGAGAAGCGCCAGCTCTAGCAGCAGGTGTTTCGCAGAATGCCTTTCAACCGCCGGGACATGGAACGAGCGCTTTCGAGCGTATGCTCCTGGCGCTCCCGTTCGATGCGCGCTCACAGCTCGCTGGCGCCCTATTAGACGGGCTGGATGTAAGGGCCGGAAGCCAGCCGGCGTTGGCTGCTGGACGCCTTGGCTGCAAGGCGCTTTGCAGGGTCATCGACGATGGTCTGCAGAGCCTGCGCCTCAACGTGCTACCGGACACAGACCAGGGCCCGGCCCCGTCGCTATCGCGCTTCCCCAACGTGACCTGCCTCGCTTTCAGCATTGATGCAGACTGGGAAGAGCCTGGAACTGACAGCAGCGGCAGCTTCGACCTGCTCCCGGGCGAGCAGCCCGCACCCACCTTCAAAAGCCGGTTCGCTAACCACGCCTACCCTCCCTCCCTGCTGCTGTGGCCGTTGCAAGGCCAGCCCCTCGAATGCCGGCAGCGCCTCCGAAATCTCGCCCTCTTGGGGCAGCTGACCTCGTTCAAATCCATGTGCCAGCAGCTGCCTGCGGCGTTAACCACCGCCAACGCGGCGGCCAGCGCAGCTGGCAGCGAGGAAGTCACCCGCACCGACTCAGAGGACGACTCCGAGTCCACCGATGAAAGTGACAGCAGCGACTCGTATGACACCTATGACAGCTTGGCGGGCGCAAGCTGTACGGCCAACGCAGCTGGCAGCGAGGGATGTGGTTCTTGCGGGGCTGGTGGCGGGAGCAGCTGCTCCCTGGCGCACCTGGACCTGGGCAACGTGAGGTTCCCCCTCACGTCAGCTCGCTCCAAGAGTGTGGCCCGAGGCCATGCGGCCCTGGGTCCGCTGGGGCTGCAGGAGCTGACGCTGGGGGTGGAGCTGCTGCCGGGCGTGCAGGCACACAAGGTGGGCGGGGAGGAGGCGTGAGAAGGGGACTACGTGAGGTGCCTGCAAGACTCTCTGCTGGTGGGGTACGCGTCAAACGCGAGAAACCGTGTAAGGCGTCAGGGAATCGCGGAAACGTTCGTGCCTGCACTCGAAGGGAAAGTGGGTTGACAAGCCGAAGCCAAAACAACAGATAGTTACCTGGGAATCCCAGTAAACGCTGTGCTGGCTGCAAGCTGAAAGGCCACGCGGGCCGAAAGGCGGGCTGCGGAACCCAACCCAACCCGAACCAGCCCGCTGAAGCTGAGGCTGCGAGCTGAAGCTGAACTAGCAGCTGAATGCGACCTCGTGCCTATGGTCCCGCAACTGGTGCAAGCCGGCAGAGGACCCGACCCGACTGGTGGGGTGTGCAGCGGTGCAGTTACTAGGATAGGTGGGGTGTATCTCTGCCGGCGGTACAGGGGTGCATACTGAGGGACTTGAGGAAGGGGACTTGCGCACAAGTTGGGCGGGGAGAAGCGGGCATGCCCGTACGTGGTGTGTAAGATGTAGTATTGCGCGCTGTTCCACGGTTGCGAGTTCAGTCTGCGGCTTCGCAGCTTGACCTGATGTTGTTCAGATGCGAAGCTGCTCTGGAAGTGGGGTGTACTGTTCCGCCGGCAGCATCTTCCACAGACGCCAGTGTAGCACAGACATGCCCGCAAACACTGGCCGTGCCCGCAAACGCTGACCGTGAGCACCATGAACCGCGCGTGAGACACTGGGCCAGACGCCAGAGGCACATACCGCTGCACCTGTCTAACACGCCCTACCGTCTCGATTCTGCTACCGCAATGGCAGGAGCTGCGTCGCCTTCACCTGTACTCGCAACAGGAGTCTTCGATCAAGCGCCTGATAAAGGCCAGTGCTGAGGGCCTGCGGCAGCTGCCCCTGCAGCACGTGAGCCTGCTGGGGCGCGGGTGGTCGGAAGACGAGCTTGTGGGCCTGCTCCGCGTGCTGCCCGACACCGTCACCAGCGTCTGCATTTCAGGCCACTTCCGTGCTGCCCTCCGGCTAGGCCAGGACGACAGAGGGCAGGTGGGTGTGTAGCGACGGTGGGTGTGCACTGACAGTGGGTGTGGGCTATGGGTTGGAGCGATGGATGTCTAGTGACGGTGGGGTCGTAGGGTGGGTGCGTATGGTTGCTGTTGCGGGATTTATGATACGACGGTAGGTGTGCGTTAAGGCATGCAGCCAGGGGTCGCTTAGGTGTACCTTGGACACCCTCAAAGTGGGCTGAGACAGCTTGGGGCGGAGGCGTGTAGGGCACTGGACGATGGGCGGGAGCGTGCGGCCTGGTGGGGCGGCACGAAATGCCCGGGACGGCTCGGGTCAGGTGGGCAGGCGTTGGGCACAGGGCAGGGCCGGTTGGACAGGGGGTGTCGCCATCGCACGGCTCAGCCAGGTGCTCCTGCGGTGCCTGGGTCTCCTTTGGCAGGTCTGGGTTAGGGCGGCTGACCTGCCGGGCAGACCGTTGAGGAGGGTTTCACCATCACCAGCATGTTTACGGTGCGGAAAGGGGCCCTCCACGCCGCTGGTCCAAGACCACCCTGGCCTTGGACGAGCAGGGGTCCGACTGGGCACAGGCGGCATCGTATCGCATAGCTTGGCCAGGTGTTCCAGCGGCCGGGATTTGGTCAAGGCCGCTGGCGTGCGTGGCAGGGGGCTATGTGGCGCCCATAGGCTGGGGGCCTTGGGCAGGACGGCTGGGGCGTGATGCCAGGGTCCAGAGAGTAGCGGGCTTGCACGCGCCCACTGCATTGGCACGGCGAGCAGTGACGGGGACTTTTGGCATTCATGCGTTGTGCTGAAGCAGGGTTGGGCACAGCAGCAATGAAATAGTTGGTGCCAGGGCGGACCCTGTAGGGCGTGACCACCTCTGCCAAATCCTCTGCCGCCAAAGCCCGTTTGGTGTACTTACCGGTACTTCGTTACGTTGCCCCAGCGCATGCCTAGCACCCACGGACACGTTGTCACAAGCTGCACACTGCTTGCACCTCCCGCAGGCCACTCGCGAGCTGGTGCTTGGAGACATAGCCGAGGACAGTGCGTCGTCTGCCGTTCGCGTCCTCAGCGCCTGGCCGCGGGGGCTGCCGCAGACAGCACGCCTCACCCTCGTGGAGGTGGGCAGCATCATTGGCGCAACCGTGGACGAGCTGGAGGACCTCCTCACGCTGCTGGGCCGAGCGGAGCGCGTGCAGTGCCACATTGTTGGCGGATTCTGCGCTGACTTGGAGGAGCTGATCCCGCGGCTGCACGCCACACCCAGCGAGGTGCTGCTGGAGGTGCTCATGGAGGGCAACACGCGCACTCCGTCCACAGTGACGTTACGGCTGGCGGTCGGGGAGGGGCCCTCTGGCGGCGGTGGCAGTGTCGGCGGCCAGGGCAGGGGGGAGATGAGTGGTGGCGGGGAGGGTCACGGGAGCGGTGCGGCGGCGGGTAGTGGTGCGGGGCAGGGAATGGGTGACAGCAGTGACAGCGGCGAGGGCGATGCGGAGGCGGATGGTGATCCGGGGCAGGGGGGGCAGGAGGAGGCAGCAGGGGGAGGCATGCAGCTGCCTACCGCTGAGGAACTGCTGACGTGGGCGGTGGAGGAAATGGAGGGGCGGGCGAGGCGGGAAGGGGTGCGGCAGCGGCAGGGGTTGGAGGGTGGCAGGGGAGGGCCGGGCCCGGACTCGAGCAATGCGGACGAGGAGGGGGAGGAGGAAGAGGGGAAGGAGCGGGGCAGCTTTGAGCACTGGTGGCGGTACGGCAGATGGGTGACTTGCCATGGAGATTGGCGTGTGCTGCTGCTAGCCGGCCCGGGCGTGACGTCCCTCGCTGCGCACAGCACGGCGGAGGGCGAGGCGGCGTTGGAGGGGGCTCTTGGGGAGCTGTTGCGGACGTGCAGGAAAGGGGGCCAGCGGGTTGTTGGGAGCGGGCGGTGGGAATACATGGCGTTGCCCGGCGACGGCAGTATCCTGCTGTACTGGGATGGAGGAAAGGCGGTGGAAGCAGTTGTGCGGGCGATGACGGGCGCGGCGGCGGCGGCGCTGGGGCGGGCGGTGCCGGCAGGGGACGTGAGGGCGGTGGCGCTGCCGCCTTGCACCCTCAACAGCGCGAGGGAGGGGCTGAACGCCTGTGCGCGCAAGGTGAGGCGCATGGGCAACATTTCGTGCTGATTCATGTCGGCGCCAAACCGTCCGTGTAGACGGGGGGTGGCATGTGCGCGTGGAAGGCGGCGAGCGCCGAACGACAACCGGGCGGCAAGTGCTTCTGTCTGCAGCGGGTGTATGAAACACGTGTGGGGCCCATGGCACGGGCCCTGGGGTGCTACACCACAGCTTCAGCCCTCAATGTCATCAACCTTGCAAGGGAAATGGGATCACATTTATACGTTTACGTTGGTCACTCTTTGTTGCCCACTCACTGCTACACAGCTACCAACAATACCTTGGCATGGCTGCGCCACACTTGCGCTGCCACACCGTTTACACAAGCTGGTGGCCCCCTTGTTGCCTGGTGTGCGGACCTGCTTCCCACCCGTGTGCAGGTGCTGCAGTCGGAGGTGCGGCTGCCGGGGGGCTGCACAGCCCTGGTGGTGCAGCTGCAGGCCGTGGCGGAGCTGTGGGACCAGCTGCAGGCGGTGTGGGACAGCCCAAGCTGCGCCGTCAGGACCGTGTCCTGACCAGAGGTGGCGGCGGCGCCTAGCACAAGGCCAGCCAGGTCGGTGCTGTGCTGAAGGGCCTGTGTCACTGTTGCTGTTGATGCTCATGCGCCTGCAAGGAAGGAACCTTTGCAACCACTAAGGCCGTTGCAGTTTGTAGCGCTTGGCACGCTGTCACCTTTGTCTCGCTGGGCGCTGCGCATCGTGTGCCTGTCATGAAGCGACAGCGCCTGCCCTCAAAAGGTGCAACGAGGAGCAACTGCGCAATACTATGGCTACAGGTTGCGGTGTCAGTGATCATGCATGTGTGCCCAATTACATGCTGCTCCTCGCCCGTCACACTCCAACACCATCCGCCCACCCAGCGGCATAATGACTTGTGTTCCCTCCACGAACCCCCCGCAGCCGCCCCGACCGCGGGCCGCGTCGGCCGTCATGACACGTGCCTCGCGGGCGGCGGCGGCGGCAGGGGAGGCGGGTGCGTGCACTAGCGCGGGTTCAGGCAGCGGGAGGCGCACTGGTGGAGGCAGTGGCAATGGCAGCAAACGGCGAAGCGAGCCGGAGGCGGCAGCGGCGCCGGGAGAGGAGGCGGAGGCGGTATCGCAGCGCGGCGGCGAAGGGCGGCGGGGCAAGAGGCAAGGGGCGGCGGCGGAGGGGCCGGCAGAGGAGGGGGCGGCGGGCCCCAGCAGACCTCCGGTGGGGGACAGGAAGCAGCTGGTAGGCAGGAGGCTGCGGCAACGGGGGCGATAGCGGGACAGGACTAAAGGGTACTTGAGCGGTGAGCACGCCGCGCAAGTAGCACTTGCGCCACAAGTAGATTGCGTGGGCCGAGGGGCTAGTGGGTGAGTGTAAGCAGTTCCTGTAGAACAGTTGGAGCCGGCTGTCAGTTATAGCGCTGCTGCTGCATGCGTGTCTATCGGTCCTGTGGTCAAAGGGCGCCCCGGGACGGGCACCAGCGGCGCCGCTACCACGGTGCATGCTGCCGCCAGGCGCAGGGGCGGAGTTACAACTCTACACCAGCGCACGCGTTGAGCGCCCACATCTAAGCCAGTATAGGGGAGGCAGTAAGCATGCAGTTCAACCACATACACAGCGTGCACTTCGGGGAACTGTTAAACGTGGGCAGGTACCGGTGGCCGGCACCAATGCACCTGTTCCTGGAGCCGAGCGTCTTGTGGATGGTTGGCTCTGCGGCTCGCATGTGCGTGAGCGTGCGTAGGTTCATACAAGGAACTCTGCTTTCATATTGTACTGTTCGTTGTAACGGCACTGCAGGCAACGCGACAGAGTTGCATGCACCGAGGCAAGGGACGTGGCAGATGGAGGCCAAGGTCTCTCCGTTGTATGCACACAGGCATTGCCGGGTGGCTCGCCTTACCGTACTGTGCAGGCTTGGAGTGTGGGTGTAGTAGGAGCTATGACCTTGATTAAGAGGGTGGTCTTGGAGCCGTGACGGGGATGCTGACGAGGCGTGAGTGGTGACGGTATATCCGCACATCGTGGCAGAGTACCCGTTGACCCCTCCACTTCATTGTCGCCACCCTTGTCACAACGGTCACATCCAGCCAGGTGGAAGCGGCGCATGCTCTTAATGCCCCGGATGGGCTCTACACCCGTTGGCCCCGAATGGGCTGTACTGGGCTGTACACCGGGGGGCAGGCGGTGTTATACCGTATGCTTGTCAGACGTTTCCCATCTTGACAGCGTATACTGGTATCACGTCCTGTTTCGTTGGTTGGGCCGCGGTGAACACGTCTGCCACGTTGGGGGCGAAGGGATGTGTGGAGCCGTGCGGAGAGGCGTAGGGCCCCCAGTTACAGGTACGACACCTTGCATGGCGCCGGCCCAGCGTTTCATGCCGTGTTTTGGCGAATGGCTGCTGCTAATCGTTTCTGTTGCAGTTTCACATTTGGTTGAAGGCCAAGAAATATGAGGACGGCTCGGTTCGGCTACACTCGACTTGCGGCTACACCTTACCCCTGGACAAGCTCACAACGTGCTGTTGATGGTGATACGAAAATACTTCTATATACATGCCCTTCAAACGTTGCAGCCGGTGTCGGGGATGAAGCCTTGATTTCTCCGGGACGTGGAACGAGCGTTTTCGAGGAAGTGCTCCAACAGCTCCCAATTGATGCACGCTCACAGCTCGCTGGCGCCCTAATATACGGACGAGGTGTATGCTCCTCAAGCCAGCCAGCCTTGGCTGCTGGACGCCTAAGCTGCAAGGCGCTTCGCAGGGTCATCGACGATGGCCTGCAGAGCCTGCGCCTCAATGTGCTACCAGACACAGACCAGGGCCCAGCCCCGTCCCTGTCGAACTTTCCCAATGTGACCAGCCTCACCCTCAGCATTGATGCAGTCTGGGCAAAGCCGAAAGCCGACTGCAGCCGCAGCCATTTTGCGCACGAGCAGCCCGTGCCCAATTTGGACTTCCGGTCAGACGCCCGCGCCTACCCTCCCTCCCTGCTGCTGGGACCGCTGCAAGGCCAGCCCCTCGCGTCCCTGCGCCGGCTCCGGAAGCTCACCCTGGTGGGACAGGTTGCCTCGTTCGAAGCCTTGTGCAAGCAGCTGCGTGCGGCTTATCGGGCGTGCGGGGCTCTTTCGGGCCCCCGCACTGAGTCGGAGACCAGCAGGTCTGGGGACGACTCCGAGTCCATCCATGAGTCTGATAGCAGCGACTTGTACGACACCAGTGGTGGCTCGGCAGGTGCCGGCTGCACGGCCAACGCAGCCGGCAGTGGGGAACGTGGCTCTGGCAGGGCAGGTGGTGGGGGCAGCTGCTGCCTGGAGCACCTGGACCTGGGCACCGTGAGGTTCCCCCTCGCGTCAGCCGGCTCGGAGAGTGTCGTCCGGGCCCACGCCGCCCTGGGTCCGCTGGGTCTGCGGGAGCTGACGCTGGGGGTGGAGCTGCTGCCGGGCGTGCAGGCGCACAAGGTGGGTGGCCGCGCGTCACCTTTGTACCGCATGCCGTCCCCCAGTGCATGAAGCTTTGTAGTTTGTACTTTTGGTTGAAAACCGGGTGTTGAGAGGTAATCTTGCGAGGCACGGGGCCGTCGGTCTTGCCTCCTGGCGCGTTGGGCCCAACGGCAGCATAGGAGGTTGCATGCTATGTTATGCAGCTGCGGCCTCTCTACGCACGCTACGCCTAAGCAGCAAGACAGTACACCACCCATCCCGTTTCCCTGGCTGTTGCAGGGCTTAAAAGCACATTGTCAACCTGTCACTGTGCTCCTCGGCCGCAGGGGCTGCGCCGCCTGCACGTGTACAACAGCATGCGGGGCGGCACAGCTGGCGCTGTGCCCCAGTCCCACTTCGCGGGCCTTCGCCACATGCCCCTCGTGCACGTGGGCCTGCTAGGGCGCGGGTGGACACGTGAAAGCATGCAGCACGTGCTCCTCCAGCTGCCGGACACTGTGACCTGCATCTCCTTGGCGGGCGAAGCGCGTGTGGCCATCAAGCTGGGCCAGGACGACCAGGGGAAGGTGCGCGTGTGGGAGGGTCATGGGTACAGTGGGCGTTGGGCACGTTGGGTACGTCGCAGTGGACATGTGCAAGCAGGCGGGGTGGAGTGGCCTTAACCTGCGAGAATGGGGTGAGGGGCACTGTGCAAGGCGGGTGGGGTGCTGGGCGGCGGCAATGAGCAGGGATCTTAAACAAGTGCAGCTAGGTATAGCGGTCTTGGGGCTGTGTTAGGAAGCCTCGGGATTGTGCTCTGGCCAGCCGTTCTACGTGGGTTTCACGCCGTATCTGTTCCATGCGACTGTGATCGGTCCCTCCCTTTATATAAAACTTGCAGCTCCTCTTCCTGCCCGGCTTCTTGGCACCTTGGCCTTTCCTAACACGCTCCCGAACCCTCTGCTGTGCACTCCTCTGATACATGCAGCCCACACGCGAGCTGCTGTTCGGGGACAACGCCGCCGAAGTAACCGCCGAGGCCGTGCGAACCCTGAGCACCTGGCCGCGCGCGCTGCCCCGGGCGGCCCGCATCACCCTGGTGCACATGCAGGGGCTCCATGTGGCCACCCCAGATACCATGCAGCACCTGAACCCGCTGCTCTCGCGCGCGGAGCGCGTGGAGTGCGGCACCCTCTCCCTAAAATCGGAGCACGTGGCAGCAGTGTTACCGGCGCTGCGCACAGTGCCCCGCCAGACTGTCCTGGAGGTCCCCAACGCTGCGCTCCTCCGGTCGCCCTTGTATACGGGCTTACGGGTATCGGCGGCAGAGGGTCCGGCCGGCGGAGCGGGTGCCGGGGCAGGAGAGGGCCCAGCCGACGGAATGGATGGCGGCGCGAGAGGGGGAACCAAGCGGCCCGTGGGTCGGGTCCTGGCGAACACCAGGCCGCTGCCCAGCGTCCAGAACGTGTTTGTGCGGGCGGTGGAAATGCTGGCGGAGCGAGCGCAGGAACGCGAGGGGCAGCAGCAACAGCAGCAGCAACAGCAGCAGGACTCGAGTCGGAGGGTCACGCTGCCGCGATGGAGCGACCCGAAGTTGAATGATACCTGCGGGTTTGCCGGTGGCGAGTGGTTGACGGAGTTGCTCCGGCGGGGGAGTCACCTGCCCTGTAGTGACGAGCACCGGGCGGTTGTGTTCTTGCTGCACGGTCCGGGCGTCTCGGCCCTGGGGGCGCACAGCACGGCGGAGGGCAGGGCCGCGCTGGAGGGCGCGTTGGGGGAGCTGTCTCGCTCACGTCCCGGTAACCACTCCATTCGTCGCTACGTCGTGTTCCCCGGGGGCCGGGGCATGCTGCTGCGTTGGGATGGTGAGGGCATCGCTGCAGCGGCAGCGACGGCGGCGGCGGCGGCGGTCGACAGTTCAGCGGTGGCGGAGGCAGAGGCGGCGGAGGCAGAGGCCGCGGAGGCGAAGGAGACTGAGGCAGCGGCAACGACAGCGGTCCGTAATGCTGTGACGACGGAGGCGGCAGCGGCGGCAGCGCACAAGGCGGAAGCTTGTGAAACGGTGATGGCGGGTCAGGCGGTCGACGGCACTAAGGCGGTGGCGGAGGCGGCAGCGGCTGCAGTCCGGCGTGCGGCGGCGGCAGCGCTCGCAGCCGGCAGCGGCGCGGCGGCGGCGGCGGCGGCGGGCCCCAGCACTGCCGTGGCGCCAACGACCAACGGCGCTGCAATGGCGGCTGATGGTGGCGTGAGGGTGGTGGTGCTGCCACACAAGTTCCTGCTGACCGCACAGCTGGGGCTCAACTTCTGCATCCAGCAGGTGAGGGTGCTTTGATAAGATGTCGCGGCTGTGTTTTACCTGCGTACTGTGACACGTTCCGTGTCCACTAGACATCAACATCGTGCACAGGCACGAGAAAATGTGTCTAGACACCTTATAGCCTGCGAGCTCTGTGTCCGGGACCTGCCCGGGCACATGGCTTGCAAGGGCAGGACAACCGCCAAAGCGTGCAAGTGCGTGTTGTGCATGTGCAGTGTGCGAGTAGTAGCTTGGCCACGCTTGAAACCTACAAAAGGAATCCTGCGCACCTGCACAAACAATCTGGCCTCTTAACGCGCTGTGGTTTCAGCCGCCATGTCCGGCAAGGCAAGTCCTGGCCCTCTAGCAACTCGCATGCCATAACTGTCCTACGCGATTGTGTCCCCTTCCCGGCAGCTTGTGGAGTCTGAGGTGCGGCTGTACGGAGACTGCTGCACGGAAGCTGTGGGGCAGCTGCAGGCCGTGGTGGAGCTGTGGCGGCAGCTGCAGGCGCAGTGGGACAACCCGGGCTGCCACGCCGCCGGGCCCGTGCATCGGCCGGGGCCCGGGATGCCATAGGGTTGACAAGCAAGGGGTGTTCCCGTGCGTGCCGCGGGATCGACAGGGGAGCCTCCCGTGCGTGCAGCTGTGCAGCATTGAGCCTAGCACGCTGGCAGCGCCCTGTTCGTCGGCTGGTGTAAGATGCTGCTATTGCTTCGCAGGCAGAAGGTAGCGGAGAGAGGGCGGTATAAGGCTTCAGGCGCCCCATGGGGAACACACGCACTTTGGACGGCAGTGACGGTTGGTTCTCTTGCGAGCTGCATGCTGGTCCATTGTTTGCAATGGTTGAAGGGCCTGCCTCGTATGTGGGCACACCAAGCACTTTTGTGCTGTTAGCAGTGCGTAGCGGGGCTGCTGAAGGCGATGCAAGCATGTTGGGCAAACTGCTCACCGTTTCAAGGTATATCCAATTCACCTTGCATGCTGTCGGAACAAGTATCTGCGCCTTGCACGCGGCTGCTCCAGCTGCATCCTGATGCAGGGGATATGGAACATGCCATACTCGATTAGAATGGGGAGGAGCCGTGGGGGAACGGCAAGTGGGAGGAGGGGGACGAGGGGCGGAAGAAGGGGGGGAAGGCGGAGGGGAAGGCGGAGGGGAAGGCGGAGGGGGAGGCGGGGGGCGGCGGTCGCGTGTTCTGGGTGGAAGGGGCCGGTCGCCTCAGGCTTGGCACGGCGTGGCCAAGCAAAAGCAGCAACTCACGGTGAGGGGCGCGTGCTAGGGTGCAGCGGACTTACCTGTATCGGTGTCCTCGGGTGTGGGAGCGCAGGTGTTGCCTGTAGGTTCCTATTTGTACAGCGAGACGGGTGGGAAACCCCGCCCGTGCCCCTGATGGCCGGGACCAGCCTTGTCTCCTGAGTGGGACGGGGCTGGGCTCCATCTGGAAGAGGACCAAAACTTAAAACCCGTACATACAAAAAGGACTGCGGCTCTGCCGCTCTGGTCGTCTGGAGCATGGTGCTGGCGGGGCTTGTGTCAGGGCTGTCCACACACTACCGTACTCTGCGGTAGGTGTGGGGCGGCGTTACAGAGGTTTTGCTGCATCAAGGAGCAGGGGTATGGATGTGGAACTGTGGATACAGCGCACACTGGCACGTGCCACGAGCTGGTACCGACGGGTACCGACTACCGGTATGTTCGCACCTTGTCGCTAAGCACCTAGTGTGTACCCTGTGGTCACACCTAAGTACCTTGCCATACCACCAGATACCACCTGGAATTTAACACAAAATGCCAAATGCTAATATAATGAGCCCTCGCCTACGGTATCATTTTGTGCCCAACACACGTCGCCGCTTGAAATGTGGTGTGCTCTTGGGGCCCAGGATTGGCAGGATGGGGCAGGCGCAGGACTGAAGGAGAGGGACCAGGCAGGCAGGGCTACGATGGCTCGTGGTGGTGCTTGGTGTCTGAAAGCAAGCCCAACGAAGTTAAACAATGGGGTACACAACAATACATTATACGGATTATTGTCCGGTTTCGGTGGTTAGGTGGCGGTAAGCACCTGCGCCACGTCGGGGGCAGGGGCAGTGCGGGGCGCCCCACGGCCAGGTGCTACGACACTCCCGATGGCACCTCGAGGCATACGGTAGCGCCAAAGGTCACACTCTGTATTGGCCGAGGGCCGCAGCTACTTTTGAAGCCTTTCATTGTTCTTGCACTACAGGTTGTGGGCACGAAGTATGAGGACCACGAAGGCCGCTCGACGATGCCTTTCACCGCCACCTTACCCCTGGACAAGCTCACAACGCGCCGGTGCTCGTGTTACAAAGATACATACACCTGTGTGCCCTGTAGGTATTGAAGCGGATGTTGCGGATGACACCTTCAATTCTCCGGGAAACGGAACGAGCGCTTTCGAGGGCGTGCTCCGACAGCTCCCAAGCGATGCACGCTCACAGCTCGCTGGCGCCCTGGTAGAGGGGAAAGATATCTGCTCCGGCAATCAGCCGACCTTGGCTGCTGGACGCCTAAGCTGCAAGGCCCTCCGCCGGGTCATCGACGATGGCCTGCAGAGCCTGCGCCTCAATTTGCTATCGGACACAGAGGAGGGCCCGGCCCCGTCCCTGTCACAGTTTCCCAACGTGACCAGCCTCACCCTCAGCATAGACGCAGATTGGGCAGAGCCCTCAACGGACGACATCGACAGCTGCGGCCTGCTCCCAGGCGAGCAGCCCATGCCCAATATGGACTGCCGGTCAGAGGCCCGCGCCTACGCTCCCTTGCTGCTGCTCGGACCGTTGTTGGGCCAACCCCCCGCCTCCCTACGCCGCCTCCAAAACCTGACCTTGGTTGGGCAGCTGACCTCGTTCAAAGCCTTGTGCAAGCAGCTGCGTGCGGCGTTCCGGGCTTGCGGTGCTCCTGCGCCCCTCCGCAACGAGTCCGAGGCCAGCAGCTCCGGGGACGGTTCCGAGTCGTCTGACGAGTCTGATAGCAGCGATGACGACGACACCAGTAACAGCTCGGCGGGTGCCGGCTTCACGGCCAACGCAGCCGGCAGTGAGAGAGGCGGCATTGGCAGGGCGGGTGGTGGGCGCAGCTGCTCCCTGGCGCACCTGGACCTGGGCAACGTGAGGTTCCCCCTAACGTCAGCCGGCTCGGAGAGTGTGGCCCGGGGCCACGCCGCCCTGGGTCCGCTGGGTCTGCAGGAGCTGACGCTGGGGGTGGAGCTGCTGCCGGGCATCCAGGCACACAAGGTGGGTAGCCCCGCATCACCTTGATATACCATCCCCGAGCGAGGCGGGTAGTTTCGAAGCGCGGTAAGGGGACTTGGCGACGCGCCTGCGCGCGGGACTGCTGCTGCCGAGCGTCTGTGGCGATGTCGGGCTTACGGGTGCGCTGCGATCGATGGGAACCGGGGCTGCGAAGCTTGGGACGCGGCGCCTGTGGAACTGCTACTGCTGGGTGTGTGGCAGGCGCTTATGTGCGTGCTGTGGTACTGGCGGGAGGGACTGGGGCACATATTTGGGCGGGGGGAAGGGGATGTACTGATGCGCGATTGCGTTGAGTGCTGTGCCTCCGTTGCCAGCACCAGCTCTCGGTAACGGCGGCGGCCGTGTGCGCACCCTAAAAGAGTTGGCCGCACACAGCCTGTAGCGCGGCATTGATCGCCAGCAGCACATACCTTGACACTGCTCTACCTCGACGCTGTCATGAAGCACTCTTTATTTGGCACTCTTCCAAGCTACCCACTTGACGCTTGTCGTTGGCAGGAGCTGCGTCGCCTTCACCTGTACGCGCAGCGGGCCTACGCGGTTCAACCCCTGGTCGAGGACAATGCAGACTGCCTGCAGCAGCTGCCCCTGCAGCACGTGAGCATACTGGCGGGGGAACGGTGCGACGTGGACGACTTTGTGGCTGTCCTCAATGCCCTGCCCGACACCGTCACCAGCGTCTGCATGGCGGGCCCCTTCCGTGCAGCCCTCAAGCTAGGCCTGGACGGCTCGGGGCAGGTGGGTTTGTAGTGGTGCATGTGTAGCGACGGTGGGTGTGTGGGTTAGGGCAGATAGCTAAGGGTCGCTTGGGTGTACCTAGGACACCCTCAGGCTGGGCTGGGGCGGCTCGGGGCAGGTGGGTGGGTTGGGTGTGGGGGTACGACGGGTAGCTGGGCGTAGCTAGGGTGCACCTAGGGCACCTTGAGAGCGCTCAGGCCGGGCTGTTGCGGAGGCGTACGAGTGCGATGGCGACAGCTTTGAACAAAACACGCTCTGATGAAGCGCTTGATCATGCAAGGGTTGGCACCGGTGGATGTACGTGTATGGTATGCCGGCACGGGGCCCTGAAGGGCGTGGCCACCTCCGCTAAGGCCTCTGCATCAAGTTGATGACATGTTCTCACGCATGCCCAGCCCAGTCCCAGCAATGACGAACACGGCTTGCACGTGGCATGCTGCTCCTACCACAGGCCACACGCGAGCTGCTGCTTAGCACTAGTTGTCTGTTTAACGGCATAGCTAGATAGCTAAGTTCAACAAGGCTTTATTGGGACGTTGACGAATACGAGGCGCATCCAGTGATGGACATCCTCAGCGCCTGGCCGCGGGGGCTGCCGGATGCCGCACACCTCACCCTCCTGGATGTGCGCAGCATCAGCGGCACAGCTGTGGACGAGATACTGGATCTCCTCGAGCTGCTGTACCGAGCGGAGCGCGTGCAGTGCCACACTGTTCGCGGGTGCTGCACGGACCTGCAGGAGCTGATCCCACGGCTGCACACCACGCCCCGTGAGGTGCTGCTTGAGGTGCCCGTGGAGGGCAACACGTACTCGTCCACCATGACCTTACGGCTGGCGGTCGGAGAGGGGCCCTCTGGCGGCGGTGGCAGCGGCAAGGGAAAGGAAAAGGTTGACAGCAGTGATAGCGGCGAGGGCCGCCAGGGCGGTGCAGCAGCGGGCACTTGTGCGGGGCGGGGTGAGCAGGAGGAGGCAGGCGGGGGAGGCACGCAGCTACAGCTGCCTGCAGCTGAGGGCTTGCTGGCGCGGGCGGTGGAGGTGATGGAGGCGCGGGCCAGGCGGGGAGGGGCGCGCCAGGGGCAGGGGTCGGAGGGGGGCGGGAAGGGACCGGACCCGGACTTGGACGATGCGGATGAGGAGGAGGAGGAAGAGGAGGAGGAGAGGAGGGAGCGGGGCAGCTTTGAGCACTGGTGGCGGTACGGCAGGAGAGCGGCTCGTTATGGGGACGTCCGGCGGGTGCTGCTGCTGGGTGGCCCGGGCGTGTCGGCCCTCGCTGCGCACAGCACGGCGGAGGGGGCGGCGGCGTTGGAGGGCGCGCTGGGGGAGCTGCTGCGAAAGCGCACTCAAGGGAGCCAAGACACGGTTGGGAGCGGCAGGCGGTGGGAGTACATGGTGTTTCCCGGAGACGGCAGCATATTGCTTCACTGCGATGGAGGAACGGCGGTGGAAGCAGCTGTGCAGGCGGTGAGAAGGGCGGCGGCGGCGGCGCTGGGGCGGGAGGTGCCGGAGGGCGGCGTGAGGGCGGTGGCGCTGCCGCCTTGCACCCTCAACAGCGCATGGGAGGGGCTCAACGCCTGTGCGCGCAAGGTGAGGCGCGTGGGCGGTGGTGTGTGCTGTACCGGTTCGTAGCTAACTAGGCATGTATAAGGGCGGTGAGGTGTGCGCATAATGAGCGTTGAGCGCTGGTGATCTACCGGGTGGGTTAGCAAGTCCTTCCGTCGGTCGAGGGTATTAAGAGCACGTATGGGGCCCAGGGCGCGGGTTCAGGGGTACCTCATCGTATCGGTTATCCTCAAGGTCACCATTGCGCCCCACCCTGCATTCAAACTGGGTTCACGTTGTCTACGTTGGCCACCCTTGTTGCACAACCATCACGACGGGCCATACACAGCTGCCAAGGATACCTAGGGACGACTGCGCCACACCTGTGCTGCCACTCCTATGGATAGACAGGCAGCCCCCTTGGGCCCCTGCAAGGCCATGCTGTTGGTCATCTCTATGCAGGTGCTGCAGTCCGAGGTGCGGCTGCACGGAGGCTGTGCGGACCTGTTGGGGCAGCTGCAGGCCGTGGAGCAGCTGTGGGCAGAGCTGCAGGCGGTGTGGACCAGCTCAAGCAGCACCGCCAGGCCGGTGCCCTGCCCAGCGGAGGAGGGGGAGGAGGAGGAGGAGAAGGGGGAGGAGCAGGAGGCCAAGCCCAAGGCATGCCAGGTTAGCGCTTTGTTACAGGCCTGGGGCACTGTTGCTGCTGTGGCATGTGCAAGGAGGGAGCCTTTGCAATCGTTGCAGTGTGCAGCTCTTGGCACAGCGGCATCCTTGTTTCGCTGGGTGCTGCCTTTCAGTTGTGGAGCCCACACCGCCGGCCCTCACATGTGGCAAGGAGGAGCAGCCGCCCGTGTCACGGCCGACTGTTGTAGTGTCAGTGATTATGCGTGCGGGCTCATTCCGCACACGCCACATATACCGGTATCCGCCCAAACCTTGGCGTATTAACGTCTGTCCCCTTCATGCACCCCCGCAGCCGCCCCGGCCTCGGGCCCCAACGGCCGTCAGGACACGTGCCTCGCGGGCGGCGGCGGCGGCGGCGGCAGAAGCAGCGGCGGGCACCAGCGTGGGTTCGGGAAGCTGGAGACGTGTTGGTGGGGGCAGCGGCAAACGGCAAAGAGAGTCGGAGGAGGCAGCGGGGCCGGGAGGGAAGGCGGAGGCGGCACCACAGCACGGTGGTAAAGGGCGGCGGGGCAAGAGGCAAGGGGCGGCGGCGGAGGGGCCGGCCGAGGAGGGGGCGGCGGGGCCCAGCAGCCCTCCGGTGGGGGACGGGAAGCAGCTGGTAGGCAGGAGGACGCGGCAAAGGGGGCGATAGTGGGACAGGACTGAAGGTGTCTAAGTGGTGAGTACGCTGCACCTAGTGCACGTTGCACTTGCGCCAAGAGAAGACTGCGTGGAGCGAGTGGGCAAGTGCCAGCGCTTCCTGAATTACAGCTGAAGATGGCTGTCAGTTTCGCACTGCTGCAAGTATGATGCAACGTGGTGGGCGCAATCGTTGTGTAGCGTTATGCTGAGTTGCAGAGTGTGACCGTGCCGTCACGGCAACCCTCCCGCCGTCGTTGACGTGGTCAAAGGTCTCCTGGGGATAGGCCGCGTCGGCGCCGCCACCAGCATGGGGCGCTGCCGCCAGGCGCAGGGGCGAAGTCACTGATACAGGGGACAACACTGGTCAGGGCTTCCACGCACCCATGCCAGGCTTAATAAAATAGGTACGGTGGGCAACACCCGGTGTCTGGTCATATCCAGGGGCTGTTGGCTGCCCCTGGGTGTCGTAAGTCCAACGCTCCGGAACCAGCCCTCCAGCCCGAACGCCGAACCCGACACGAACCATGGCAGCGGCTGGTACCCGAACCCCGCGTTCTTAGTGGATGGCTTCCATGCTCCCATCATCACTATCTTAGGGCATGAGGAGGACTCGTCGGATTACTACCGGAGGGCTTTTCCGGAGGACCCTTGCGGCTCCTTACCCCTGGACAAGCTCACGACGCACTGGTGCTTGTGTCACGAAAATAGCTTTACACGCATGCCCTTTAATTATTGAAGCTAGTGTCGCGGGTGACTCCCTGATTTCGCCGGGAAATGGGACAAGCGCTTTCGAGGAAGTGCTCCAACAGCTCCCAAGCGATGCGCGCTCACAGCTCGCTGGTGCTCTGATAGAGGGGAAAGGTGTATGCTCAGGAAGCCAGCCGGCCTTGGCTGCTGCCCGCCTGAGCTGCAAGGCGCTTCGCAGGGTCATCGACGATGGCCTGCACAGCCTGCGCCTTAACGTGCTACCGGACACAGACCAGGGCCCGGCCCCGTCCCTGTCGGGCTTCCCCAACGTGACCAGCCTCACGCTCAGTATAGACGCAGACTGGGCCGAGCCCACAACCGACTGCAGCGGTAGCTGCCGCCTGCTTCCGAATGAACAGCCGGCGCCCAATATGGACTCCCGGTCACAGGCCCGCGCCTACCCTCCCTCGCTGCTGCTCGGACCGTTGTTCGGCCAGCCCCTCGTGTCCCTGCGCCGGCTCCGAAACCTCACCCTGGTGGGACAGCTGACCTGCTTCAAATCCTTTGGCAAGCAGCTGCGTGCAGCATTCCGGGCGTGCAACGAGTCCGAGGCCAGCAGCTCCGGCGGTGACTCCGAAACCTTGGACGATTCTGATAGCAGCGAGGAAGGGGCCAGTGGCAGCTCGGCGGGTGCCGGCTGCACGGCCAACACAGCTGGCAGTGGGGAAGGTGGCTCTGGCCGGGCCGCTGGTAGCTGCTGCCTGGCGCACCTGGACCTGGGCAACGTGAGGTTCCCCCTCGAGTCAGCCCACCCCAAGATTGTGGCCCGGGGCCATGCGGCCCTGGGCCCGCTGGGTCTGCAGGAGCTGACGCTGGGGGTGGAGCTGCTGCCGGGCGTGCAGGCACACCAGGTGGGCAGGGAGGAGGCGCGGCAAGGGGGCTACATGTGGTGCCTGCCGGAGAGCTGCTGCTGGGCGTGTGTGGCGATGTTGGGCATGAAAATGTGCACATCTTGGACAAAGAAAGGGACTGGGGCCCCAGACGATGGGCGGAAAAAACGGGGTATTGCTGAGGACACGTGTATGCGTTGAGCGCTACGCACCAGTTGCAGGTGCAGCACTTGCACGGCCCGTCACATGAGCACATGCCGACATGCGGCAGAATTCTGTGCCAGGGTTACGAAGTCTTGAGCTCCATTATGAGCGCCACAGACACATACTTTGAACACTTGACTCTGCACCTTAACCTGCCTATTGGCACTGTCGTTGGCTACGCACTCGCCTCCTGCTTCTGGCAGGAGCTGCGTCGCCTTCACCTGTACGTTCAGCAGAACGACTCGGAAGAGACTGTGCTCGAGGACAAATGCCTGCAGCGGCTGCCCCTGCGGCACGTGAGCATACTGCTGGGGGATTTGTGCGACAAGTTCCACATCGTGCCTCTCCTCAATGCCCTACCCGACACCGTCACCAGCGTGTGCGTGGCGGGCCCGTTCCATGCAGCCCTCAAGCTAGGCCAGGACGGCTCGGGGCAGGTGGGTGGTTTGGGTGTGGGTTACGACGGGTAGCTAGGCGTAGCTAGGTGTAACCAGGGCACCTCGGGCGCCCTCAGGCTAGGCCGCGACCGCTCGAGGAAGAGGTGTGTGGGCCACTGGGGGGAGGGCAGGAGCGGTGTGCGGCCTGGTAAGTAGCATTGGGACTAGGGCAGCGTCAAGGTGCGCGGGGACATGGCTCAGCCAGGTGCTCGCGCGTTGCCTGGGTCTTCCGGGACAGGAATGGTCAGCGGGACAACCATGCACACCATTGATGGGCATTTCATCGCTTACAGGGCTGGGTTAGTAGGATTGACCTGGCAGGCATGACATTGAGGAGGGTTCCACTATATTTAGCGTGTTCCTGTTGGGGCAAGGGGCCCTGGCGCCGCCCCCGGACTGGGCTAAGACCAACCTGGACCAACCTGTTCTTACACCACCAGGTGCACGGATGAGCACCAGAGGTGATGGCGCTTGCACTTGCCGTATGCACTCATGTGGAGTGCGACGGCGACAGCTTTGGCATAACTATGATCTGCTGAAGCGCACGGAGTGCGGAGTTTGGAACAGGGTGATGTAAGATGTGCTAGTCGGCGCGGTGCCCTGTAGTGCGTGGCCACATCCGCCAGGACCTCTGCTGCCAACCCACGGACATGTTCTCACGCATCCCCAGCGCATTCCCAGCAATGACGGACACACCTCGCACGTTGCATGCGGCTCCTGCCACAGGCCACACGCGAGCTGGTGCTTGGGGACCTTGACGAGTCCACGGCGCCGGCAGCGATGGGCGTCCTCAGCGCCTGGCCGCGGGGGCTGCCGCAGGCCGCCCGCCTCACCCTCCTGGAGGTGGGCAGCATCAGCGGCATGGCGAGCGAGGAAACGGACCTCCTCAAGCTGCTGGCCCGAGGGGAGCGCGTGCAGGTCCGCACAGTTGGGGGGTGCTGCGCTAGCCTGGAGGAGCTGATCCCGCGGCTGCACACCACCCCCAGCGAGGTGCTGCTGGAGGTGCCCATGGAGAGCTACCCGAACTCGTCTATAACGTTACGGCTGGCGGTCGGGGAGGGGCCCTCTGGCGGCGGCGGCAGGGGCAGGGGCATCAGTACGGGCGAGATCATTGATAGCGGCGAGGGCCGCAAGGGCGGTGCGGAGGCGGGGGATGGTCCGGGGCAGGAGGAACAGGAGGAGGCAAGAGGGGGAGACATGCAGCTGCAGCTGCCGACCGCTGAGGGCTTACTGGCGCGGGCGATGAAGATGATGGAGGGGCGGGCGACGCGGGGAGACGCGCGGCAAGCGCAGGGGTCGGAGGGGGGCCGGGAGGGGTCGGACCCGGACTTGCGTAATGCGGACGAGGAGGAGGAGGAGGACGAGGGGAAGGAGCGGGGCAGCTTTGAGCACTGGTGGCGGTACGGCAGGAGGGCGGCTCATTATGGAGACGGCTGCCGAGTGCTGCTGTTGACCGGCCGGGGCGTGTCGGCCCTCTTGGCACACAGCACGGCGGAAGGCGGGGCGGCGCTGGAGGGAGCGTTTGCGGAGCTGCTACGAACGTGCAGTGAAGGGAGCGACAGGCAGTGGGAATACATGGTGTTGCCCGGAGACGGCTGCGTTCTGCTGTACTGGGACGGTGGGAAGGCGGTGGAAGCAGTTGTGCGGGCGGTCAGGGGCGCGGCGGTGGCGGCGCTGGGGCGGGAGTTGCCGGAGGGCGACGTGAGGGCGGTGGCGTTGCCGCCATGCACCCTCAACAGCGCATGGGAGGGGCTGAGCGCCTGCGCCCGCAAGGTGAGGCGCATGGGCGGTGATGTGTGCTGTATATTGTTGTTGCTGTACTTGGCATGTAGATGGGCGGTTAGGTGTGCGCGTAAAAAGCGTTGAGCGCGGATGGAGTACCGGGCGGCTCAGCGAGGGTGGCCGTCGCCAGCGAATTTGCCGTAGTACCACACCCTCAAGGTCACCAATGCAACCGCGCAACTGCGCCGCACCTAAGCCACCCTTTGACGCGCATCCGTTGTCACACAGCCGCCAACGATAACATGGAATGACTTCGCCACACCTGCACTGCCGACCATGCTCTCGCTCCCTTGTCAACTTTGCCTTTATTTATTTTCATTTATTTTCATTTATTTTCCTTGTTTCGTGCGTCCCCTGCACCACATCCTGTTACACCTGCGCTGCCACTCCTGCTGACAGACAGGCAGCCCCCTTGGGCCCCTGCGATTCCATCCTGCTCCCCACCCGTATGCAGGTGCTGCAGTCGAAGGTGCGGCTGTCGGACGACCGCGCAGCCCTGGTGGAGCAGCTGCAGGCCCTAGAGGAGCTGTGGGGCGATCTGCAGGCGGCGTGGGACAACCCGTACAGCGCCGCCAGGCCTGTGCTCTGCCCAGCGGAGGAGGGGGAAGAGGAGGAGGGGGAGGAGGAGGAGGAGGACGAGGCGGAGGAGGAGCAGGAGGCCAAGCGCACGGCATGCCAGGTTGGTGCCGTGCTGAAGGCCGGGGTCACCGTTGCTGCTGCTCTTGCATGTGCAAGGAGGGAACCTTTGCGACCACTTTAGGCTGTTGCAATGTGTAGCACTTGGCACGCCGTCATTCCTATTTCGCTGGGTGGTGCGCATCGTCTCGGTGCTCTGAAGCCACAGCGCCCGCTCTTTGGAGGTGTGGTGTGATGCTTGTGGCAGCGTCATCCTTGTTTCGCTGGGTGCTGTCTCTCAGTCGTGAAGCCACAGTGCCTGCTCTTGGAAGGTGCACGGAAGGGCAACTGCACTTATCACAGAGTGCTTTAGCGTCAGAGGTTATGCATGTGTGCCCAGCCCCGCATGCGCATCCGCCATCCGTTCGCATATTGGTAATGATTTTTGTCCCCTTCCCGCAGCCACCCCAGCCTCGGGCCCCAACGACCGTCATGACACGTGCCTCCCGGGCGGCGGCGGCGGCGGCGGCGGCGGCGGCAGGGGCGGCAGCGGCGCCCGAGGCGGTGGCGGGCGCCAGCGGGGGCGCGGGCAGCCAGCGGCGTGTTGGTGGAGGCGATGGCAACGGCGGCAAACGGCGCAAAGAGCCTGAGGGGGCAGCGGGGCCGGGTGCGGAGGCGGAAACGGTATCGCCGCGCGGCAGGAAAAGGCGGCGGGGCACGAGGCCAGGGGCGGCGGTGGAGGGTCCGGCAGAAAAGGGGGCGGCAGCGGGGCCGGGAGCGGCGGCGGCGGGGCACGAGGCCAGGGACGGCGGCAGAGGGGCCGGCCGAGGAGGGGGCGGCGGGGCCCAGCAGCCCTCCGGTGGCGGACAGGAAGCAGATGGTCGGCAGGAGGACGCGGCAACGGGGGCAATAGTGGGACAGGACTGAATGGTGTTGAACCGATGAGTGAGTACGCTGCGCCTAGTGCACGTTGCACTTGCGCCAGGAGAAGACTGCGTGGAGCGAGTGGGCAAGTGGCAAGCAGTTTTTGCAAGCAGCTGGAGATGGCTGTCACAGATTATTCGCGCTGCTGCTGGTATGGGCGGGCTGGTTTGGGCGTATGGCGCAACGTTGGTGGACGCAACCGGTGCGTAGCGTTGTGCTAGCGTTGTGCAGAGCAGTGACATTGCCGCCACGGCAACCCTCCGCGCTGTCGATGCTGTGGTCAAAGGTCTCCCGGGGACGAACGGCGGCTGGCTGCGCTGCCACCAGCTGGGGCCCGCTGAGGCCGGCGGCTGCGTCGGGGGACACCAGGCAGCTGCTGAGCGGGGGCGCTGCCGCGGGGCTCCGGGACGGGGGAGTTACACATCTAGGTCACAGCGCACTTGAAGGCGTCCACGCACCCACACCAGGCTTTTGCTTGATTAGGTACCGGTAGGCAGTCTGTTTGGTCACATCCAGGGGCTGCTGGGTGTCGTCCAGCTCACTTGCGATGCTGGTTGTTCGGAGATGTACTGCATGCACTAGCGCATATTGGTGCGTGCATGGCCGCTCGCCGCTGGCTGTCGGGCTTGCTTGGAGGGGGCCTGCTGGGTGACCGGCTGGAGATGTTGATGGGCTGGCTGGCATCCTTGGCAAGCTGGCATCCTTGGCAAACTCCATAAGTGCCGCAGCCAGCGTCCCTCCAGAAGTTGTGAGGACAGCACAAATGCGCCTAGCGTGACAAATAAGGTTCGTGTGCGCCGGCTAGACGGGCGTTGAGGAACGAAATACGGTATGCACTGCAGCACGCGGTAGCAACTTGATTGAGTTGAAGCCCACCTGCCAGCTCGTACCATACTATGCGCGGTGTATGGTGGCGTTTGATACGGTTCGCTTATGGCGAAGGGATTGCTTTCTCCAGTACGGGAGTTGCCGGTGCGTGGGCTGTGAATGCATGCAAGTGCGGTTGGGGTAACAGGCGGTTGAGAGGGGGGGATGGATGTGACGCAAGCGGTGCGAGCTGTACCCTTGGCTGTACCGGCATATCGGTACCCCGTGGCTCGTGCTGTGACCATGACCACTCCTTTAGGGTTGAGTCATCATGGCCAATCCATTATACGTGGCGAAACTGTGTGGACACTGCTGGCTGTAACGGTTGCAGCCGTGGCCATGGTCCGTATAGGTGTGACCCACGGGTCATCGATGTCGGTGTCCAATCGCACGGGTGCAAAAATCTTGTTGTCGTGGCACCTGCGACCCAATAGACAGCTATATATTGTAATAATATATATACTTTACCAAACTGAAGCCTTGTTTACAGGCTAACCCAGAGCCCAAAGTGACAGCAGCCCAGACCAAACACACACTCAAACGTTGAATACTGTATCCACAGCTTGTACATCATCACGCAGTGCCCTTCTAGGCGATATGAGTCGCCGGGCGCATGCCTCTGCGAGGCGCACCTTCCTTAGGCTGTCAAAGCTCGCGGCATCTCGGCGCCTGCAACTGCGCACTGCGCTTTGCCTCTCCCTGACTCTCCATTCATTACTACTTTTGCCGGCAGCGGCGCGTGGGAGGTTTGTAACCGTTTGTCATGGTCCCAACGCCGAGTCAACGAGACCACCATCTGCGTCCGCGCATCCTTGTGCGAACCATGCTGCAAGAAGTCCATCTGCAACTCCTTTTGCACCTGGCGGCAGCGACGACACCTTGCAAACCAAGGCGCCCTTGCCTGGCCGAGGCTCTGCGGACCTCCGTACCAGAGGCAGCGGCAGCCCCGATCGACGGCACTCGGAGGCCCCTGCAGCCGCAAGGGCAGCAGCAGCCGGCACGGGGGCCTCCTCCTTCCCTTCCTCGCCCACCTCAGCAAGCTACCCCACGTTAGCCGGCCCAACACGAATGGCGCCCATCCGCATTCTACTGCAGACCGCAGCAGGGCCTCCCCCTCCCCCCACCGACACACTTCCTAGCCCTCCGCTAGCCCCTCCAACCGGTTCCCCCGGTAACGGTGCGGCAGGGGCCAGCGCAAACGGAACGGGGTCGGGGCCGCCGCATGTTGCTCCGCCCCCCACCGGCCATAGCAACCAAGGCGGCGGCGGCGGCGCTCCGTCTGACATGGGCACACGCTACAACATGCTGGTGGGTGATCCGCGGGTGAGGTTGCAGTGCGGTGCACGTACTTGGTCTGGGAACGTGTAGGTGCCTTTGGCACGTGGCATGTGGCGTCTGTGGACGTACGGCGTGCAGGCGGTACTGAGCGCGGGGGGTCCGAATCACGTGGGGCCGACCAGGCGCGACAGCTGCTGCTTGCATCACTATTTGCGCACGTGCCTTCCGCACGTGTCTGGCAACTGTTCACCCACGTTGGTTTGATCCAAGGTGTGGTACCCCTCCCTGAGCTTGCCCCTTGGTACCCAAAACCCTTACCCCAGCTGTGGGGCATCTTCCTCATCCCCGTGGCGGTGGCCGCCTTGGTCATACTGTGCTGCATTCGCGCGTGTGTCTTAGCACGCATCCAGCGGAGGGAGCGACGCCTCGCCCGCCGCGCCGCCGCCGCCGCCACCACTCTTCCGTCCGACGCCCTTTCAGTCCCGCCGCTGTCGCCGCCGCCGCCCTCCGCCCTGTCGCTGTTCTTTCCTGGCCTCGAGTCCCGGTCAGGAGGCAGCGCGGCACTGCCGCCATCGGCGGTGCTGCCGCCCGCCGCCGGGAATGGCGACGGCGACGGCGGCGGCAGGCGGCGTTGGCGGCGCCGCCTTCGGCGGCAGCGGGCTGAGATTGACGCCGCAGCCGCAGCCGCCGCTGACGACGCCGGGCCGTCGACGTCAGGCGGCGGCAGGCGTTCCCGTCACGGCCGCGACCGCAACCGTAACGACCACAACGGTAACGGTCGGGGCAGGACGCCCCGGCGTGCGAACAGTGCGGACCTGGTCGCTGCCCTGGGTAGGCTGCTGGCGGGGATGGAGGCGGAGCACCGGCCGTGGGGGATGTACGGGCCGGGGGTCGGCGGGGAAGGGGCGTGGGGCGGCGGGATTCCAGGAGGGAGGGCGCCGGGGACGTGGGGATGGGCGGGGCAGGGGCCGGTGGCTGGCGGCCGAGCGCCAGCAGCTGCGGGAGGACCAGCAGCAGCAGCAGGAGGAGGAGGAGCATGGCCATCGCCGTACTCTGCACCTCCCAGGCTGGCGTCTTGGGAAGCGGTCATGGCGTTGTTGCTGTCGAGTGCGGCGGCGCAGGCGGCGGAAGAGGAGCAGCAGCGGCAGCGGCAGCGGCAGCGGCAGCAGCAGCAGCAGGCGGAAGGGGGAAGCGGGGCAGGGGCGGCGGCAGCAGGGCCGCCGGCTCCTGCACCTGCTGCCGTCCGCCGGCCGCAGGCCCCGGGGGACCAGCAGCTGCCGCGCCACATGCCCGGCATTGTGCCGCACCTGCTCCATGTGCGTGGGTTAACACCTTGTGTATTAACGTTTTCATGCTTGTCCCTCAAGTGGTGGCCGTGTTGTTTTGCTGCATGTGTTGTCCGCTCCCCAAGCCCCATTGCCTCGCCCTCACCTGTCTCCCGCGTCCTCCTCCGGCGTCCTGATTGGTGGTGGTCGGGACCAGTGAGGATCGTTTTGCCAAAACGCCTGGACTGTAACACAAACTGCCCAAAATGCCCCGCCGCAGGACCTGCCCTCCTTCGTGCTGCCCCCGAGGCCCCCGCCGCCCAGCCCCCAGCCCGCCAAGCCGGCACCAGCCGCACCCACACAGCAGCCCCACACCACCTCGAGAGAGGAGCATGGGGAGAGCGACGACGATGTTGAGGCACACAAAGGGCAACTGGACCAGGAGCGGCAACAGGAGCAGCAAGCCCACCACCTAACCAAAGTGGTGCTGAGGGCGGGAGGGGAGGTGGGGACACGTCCTGGGGAGTCTCCTGACGACAGCCGGACGGACCAAACGCAGGGGCAGGGGCGTGGACAGGGGCCTGAACCGCAGGGGCAAGGTCGCCAGCGGCACTACACAAGTACGGGCAGAGCACACAGAGGGCACACCGGTGAGGCAAGCAGCAGCACCGAAGAGGTGGCCAGCAGCGAGGGAGAGCATGAGGGGGAGGTGTACGATGTGGGGGGCGGGGAGGGGCATGAAGGGGAGGAGGGGGAGGACGTGGGGCTGCTGGCGTGGCAGCTGGCGGACGCGACGGGCTGCTGCAGCGTGTGCCTGGGGGACCTGGAGGCGGGGGAGGAGCTGCGGCTGCTGCCGGGTTGCGGGCACGTGTTCCACAAGGAGTGCGTGGACAGGTGCGTGGGTCGGTGGGTCAGTTGGTGCGTCTGACGGGTTCAGCTTGTGTACGCAGGACGGGGCGGCAGGCTCCCCCGCTTGCTGGGGTTTGCATGTTATGCCGGTACCACGATTGCGAACAGAGCAGCCTTCATCTTGACTGTCAGCGCGCTACCTGCTGAGTGCGTGCCTTGGTGCATGCATGACCACTACCTTGCTCTGCGTGTTACGTGCCTGCTTGAAGTGCCGTACCGTTGTCACCCGGTGTTATGTGCGCTCACCATGTGTTCAATTTCTTCTTGCTGTACGACCATACCTGCTGCACACACGCAGGTGGCTGCTGTCCAGTGCCACGTGTACCATGCCATGGTTTTGCACTGTTAGAAAACTACCGCAGATAGAGTGTTGATGCCTCCTTGCCATTGTGGTGTTACCCAATGCACGCAGGTGGCTGCTGTCCAGTGCCACGTGCCCCAACTGCCGTACGGTGGTGCTGCCGGCGTGGATGGTGGAGGTCATGGTGGGCCAGGCGCAGCGGAGGGAGCGGGAGGCCAGGCAGAGGGGGGAGAGGGAGAGGGAGGCGAGGGAGAGGACGGCGGAGGGAGGCCAGGGAGAGGAGGGAGAGGGAGCAGGGAGAGGCCGTGGGGAGGGTGACCAGTGAGGTGGAATAGCAGCCGAGGGAGCAGGAGCAGCGGGGGTTGACGGGGGTGCTGAGGGCGTAGAGGACGGAGCGGTGGGGAATAGGACAGGGCGGTGAGGAACTGGAGGGGTCCAGGTGCGTAGGGTGGCCAACGGGGAAGGGTGGTTCTGGTAAGCAGGGTATGGTGGGGAAGGGAGGTGCATCCGTGCTCAATTGCTCACTTGTCGATGGGCTTAGCTGTGCAAAACAGGCTGGCTCGATAGTACGACCCGTGCCGCGTTGTGCGTCCTGCTTCGCATGCATTCAAACTGTTGCCTGTGCCGTACCGGTACGACTCCCTGACGCGGACAAAATTACGGTGCACGGCAGCTGGTGTATGTGGCGCTTTGCAGAGGCATTGGACAGTTGTTACTGCAGTTCGTTGTTGTGCTTGCGGCCTGCCCTTCGCATGCTTGGTTGAGGCCCTACGGAGTTGGTAGCAGTTGGTTGGTGACACCCCTGGTGCCCTTCCTGCCATTTGCCAGGACCAGGGAACGTGGGGAGTCCCCTGGTAAGGACTGTGTTGGCAATGGCATGTAGAGTTGGTGCAATGGAACTGTCTAACGTGGATTGCCAACACTCGGTTGGCGGGTTGTGTACGATACCGGTACCCGCAGTTCGTTGGGCATCGGAGTCCTGTACAGGATGTAGCCCCGTTGTATACGGTAGGCTACATATGCAGTAGTTGATGGGGTCACTGCAGCCAGCTGCAGCTTCTTTGCGCGACCGTGGAAGTGGCAATCCCGGCCCGTGTGTGGTGGTGTTCCATATATCCATGCCTAGTGCGTGTCTTAGTTGGTAGGCAGGGGCCGGGCGGAGGTTCTGCGTTGCCCACGGTCATTGGATCGGCAGTGATAATATAGCTGTAAGCTTTGCAGTAAGACAGGCTTGCAATCGCGTCGTCAGATCAGGGTCCACTTCGTATTCCCTTGCTTGCAGCCTCACCAGACCCTAGCGACGATGGTACTGGTACCCGAATCGACCATGCAGCAAGGCACGTGTGCAATTGCAAAGCTGGGACAGGACAAAGGGCGGCAGGAGGCAAGTAGCGCCGCAATACGGTAACCATGGACTTGTACGGCACCCACGCACACGTGCTGATTGGTGTGTGTTGATCCCAGTAAGCATACCTCACGTCAGCGCCGTAGCAAACACAAATACACAACAAATGCACGGATTGCCAGCATCGTGCCACATGCATGCGGCGTTGTACCGGTAGGGGAAAGTTCGCCGTTGCGGCTGATGCCAAGCACGCATACGCTGCTCGACCCATCCGCGCTGCGCCCGAAACCTGTTAACGGTGGTATGCCGTCTATACCACACAGTCACTTGCAGCTAACACACACCCAGCGTGTGATGTTGAATGCACCACTGCCCAACTACCATGCCACCCGCCACCGGCTGCCGCGCTCGCCCCCCGCGCCCGCCGCCCCGCCGTCTGCAGCCCCCTCGTGCCACGTGCCTCTCACACCACGTGCCCTAACGCTCGGCCCCGACTGCTCCACCTCGTCCACGCCCCCTACGTCATTACCAACACCCTCAACACTATCATGCTGTTGCTCCCTGATCAGCACCGAACGCTGGGGCTGGATTGCCCCGACCGTCTTGGCACACCTAAGCTCCCCCCGGGTGCCACCACCACCGCTACCGCCGTCGCCATCCACAGCACCGCTGCCTCTCGGTTATGGCGCCCGTAGCACCCACCGGCTCGCTCGCACCGTGTCTGACCGCTTTAAGTCTCCCCCACGTGCAGCGCCAGCACCAGCAGCACCAGCAGCACCAGCAGCACCAGCAGCAGCAACAGCACCACCACCCGCAGCATTGCCAACATCACCTGCTGCGGGCTGTGGGCGTGGCAACGGCACTGCTTCCGCTGGCGGGGCAGCGCCTGCAGCTGCTGGTGCTCCTTCCGCAGAATCGCGCAGCGCGACCGCTTTCCGTCGCACGCGCCAAGGCATGCCCGCTGCATCAACCACATCGACCGCGAGAGCTGCAGAAGCAGCCATGATGCTACTGAAGCTCACGGAATGGCCCTGCTGCCTCCCTAGCAGGGACCTCTGTGGGGACGAGGCAACGAGCGCAGGCCGGCTGGAGGCCCCCGGTACCTGCTGCTCCTGTGGGCTGGAGGCCCCCGGTACCTGCTGCTCCTGTGGGCTGGAGGCCCCCGGTACCTGCTGCTCCTGTGGGCTGGAGGCCCCCGGTACCTGCTGCTCCTGTGGGCTGGAGGCCCCCGGTACCTGCTGCTCCTGTGGGCTGGAGGCCCCCGGTACCTGCTGCTCCTGTGGGCTGGAGCCGCCCCGTACGCTGCTGCGCCCCCATCCTTGACGTTGCTGCTGCCCCTGCTCCTGTTGCTCCTGCCGCTGCTGCCCCACACCTCGGCTCCAGATGACGGTTTCTGGTTGGACTTGACTGGAGGGGGTATAAAGGCGGAAGCTTGCCTGTGGGGCTGGCTGGTGGAAGGTGAGGAGTGGAGGGGTGGGGTGGTGATGGGAGTGGAGGGGCAGGGCGCGGTGCGGAGGGCGGCGGTGTGGAGGGTGGTGGTGCCGTAATAGGGGGTCCGGGACTGTGGGGAGGCATCGACGGGGGAGCTGGGCTCGGTGGGGCAGGGCTGGGCGGATCCGGGCTGGGGTCCAGGCTTAGGGGGGCCTGGGGGCTGGGCGATACAGTAGGGGCGACTGGGGTTGGTTGAGGGCTGGGGTGCAAGGTGCTTGTTTGCGGCTGATGGCTGGACGGTGGTGTGGGCGAAGGAAATGGAGATGTGGGTGGGGGGGGGGCGGGCTGGTGGGCGGGGCTGAAGGAGGAGGCGCAGGAGGCGGGTTGGCGGGCCGGGATGAAGGAGGGAACGAAGGAGGCGGGTTGGCGGGCGGGGCTGAAGGAGGGAGCGAAGGAGGTGTGCTAATCGGTGGGGCTGAGGGAGGGGTCAAAGGAGGCGGGCTGGTGGGCGGGGCTGAAGGAGAGAGCAAAGGCGGCCTGCTGATGGACGGGGCTGGGGGAGGTGCGAGTGGGGAAGCTGGCCTGGTGGGAAGGGGTGAGGGAGGGAGGAGAGGAGGTGGGCCAGTCGGTGGGTCTGAGGGAGGGAGAAGGGGAGGCAGACTGGCGGGCGGGGCTGAGGGAGGCGGCAAAGGAGGCGGGCTGGCGGGCGGGGCTGAGGGAGGTGCGAGTGGGGGAGCTGGGCTGGTGGGCGGAGGGAGCACAGGAAGCGGGATGCTGGGTGGGGCCGAGGTAGGTAGAAAAGGGGCTGGGCTGGTGGGCTGGGCTGAGGGCGGGAGGACGGGATGTGGGCTTGTTGATGGAGGGAGCAAAGGAGGCGGGACGCTGGGCGAGGCTGAGGGAGGGAGCAAGGAAACTGGGATGCTGGGAGCGACTGGGGCAGGGAGCAAAGGAGTCGGGCTGGGGACTGGGCTGGGCGGTCCGGGGTTGCTCGGGATGCTGAGGTGGGCTGACGGCTGCGGCACGCCGGGGGGCTGTGGAAGAGGCTGCAGCGGTGGCGGGATGGGAGGGGAGGGGGTGCTGGGAATGAGGGCACTGCAGGGGCAGGAGCTGGGTGGTGGGCCTGGGGGCTGGGTGTGGGGCTAGGAGGCTGAGGTGGAGGTGGAGGTGGCGGAAACGGAAGGGAAGGAGGGAAGGGGAAAGGCATCGGGGCGGCTGGGGGTGTGGGTACGGAGGGGGGTGGGGTTGGGGTGGGCGAGACAGGAGGTGGATGGGGAGAAGGGAGCGGGGGAGGGGACGGCGGGGGAGGGGAGGGAGGGGGGGGGGGGGGAAGGGGGGACGGATGAGGGGGGGGCGGCAGGGGAGA
>VFQN01001592.1_pt1 | contig 37368 bp, 68 predicted proteins | sample 3512371 | NCBI WGS metagenome assembly VFQN01 (sample SAMN10412370, study PRJNA504923) | tailings metagenome | isolation source: Replicate 2 from Balatoc abandoned mine | place: Philippines: Itogon, Benguet | collected 2017-08-28
TCTCCCGAGTGGGACGGGGCTGGGCCCTGGAAGGGGACCAAAACTGTAAATCCATACATACATACACCCTACCCAGGCGCGAGCCTGGTGCTACGTTCGGCTGCCTGCGCATGGCGGCAATCCAGCGGCTCGGTGATGGTAAGGCTGGGTCGCAGTTGCCCATCCAAGCCGCGGGCAACGCATAATGGTGGGCGTACGACTGCAACACCACAGGAGGTTGGGTTTCCTGACTGCCGGACAAGCAGTGTGACACTATTGCATGTGGGTTGAAGCATCCCTGGAATGATGCACGGGCACTTGTCTTGTGCTGCGTGTTGCATGGTGCATGGGCAGTTGGGCACACTCGGCCATGCAAGGCAGGCTGTGGGAGGGATGTGCTGTGATGCGGAGATGCGATGCAAATGAGAGTACCGGTGGTGTTTCAATGCGTGTACATGTTTTGGTGTTGTACAACGCTGCTAGCACGTTTTTAGGCGCAACGTACTCCACGGCCGGGAATGCCTACCACTGCTGGCTGTTAGGGCATATGTTGATTGAACCTGAATGGACGCTGGCGTGAAACCGCGCTGCGGGCGTGCTGTCAACACGCCGTCAGTGAAGAACTCAAATACTCAATGCCTGAAGTACGGACTGCCGCGGGTTTTGTGTATTGGAGTCATGGCGCATATGTATGTCAAGTGTTGCTTGGCAGCAGGGCTTGGCAGGCGCCTGCCACTCGGTGCCTTGCCTCGTTCACAAAGCCGTACATCGGGGGCAGTTATGTTTTCATTGATCATTGATGTGCATGCCGCTTGGCGTGTGGCCGTCCGCCGCCCTTGTTTCGTGTACCGTAGTGTACCGTATGGAGACCCTTGAGCCCCCGGCTCGTACACGGGTCGTTGCACTTGCGGAGGGGCGAAGCGGCGAACCCTCGCCGTGTAACACTGACTGACTGACTGACTGACTGTGTAGCCGTAGCCTGCGCAGACCTCCCAGGTCCAATGCCACCCTTGAGTCCCCCGGTGTAGGTCCGCGCAATACATTAGGCGTGTGCCGTTACACGCCTTGCTGTGTGGGCGGGTGTACCTCTAGCTACGATGCTCAAAGGGCTGTATGCATGTCCACCCGGTACCACGTGAGTGGGGAAGACCGCAGCAGCATGAGAGCGAACCGCACCGTTAGCACCCAGCGGTCACCATCCCCTGTGCTGAACACCCCCCTCTTCACGCCTGGAACTATCGACATGTATACCGGTACTGAGCGGTACAGCATCGCAATCAATCAGCCACGGCATCAGAGCCACAGCGCGCCGCACGCGTACGCAACTGTGTGTTAGCAAGCCGCCTGGCCAACCGCCACGTGTTGTGAGCACGTGAGGTCCCCTTGCACACGGACCGCACACCATACTTTCACAACAACGGCAATGCAGACTCCTTTCGCAACAGAATATTTTACCCCGCCATGTACGACTCCTACTAGGCCTCCCAGCTTCCACGCATAGTCCTGCGTGGCGCCCCTGCGACTGCCCCGCGATAGGAAGGGCTCATTCGGGGCGGCGCATAACAACACCACATGCACCAGATGCCACCCGTACCCCTGCGACTGCCCCGCGACAGACAGGTAGGGCTCATTCGGGGCGGCACATGAAGACAACTCACGCACCGAACACCTTCACCTGCACAGCACTGTGCGACGAAAATCCAATATAGGGGTACACACCACCCGAGCTCAGCCAGGCTGCCCTGACGGCCTCAAGGTGCTCTTAACCCACACTCCCAGCCACCGCAAGACACGCCCTACGTACAGACTCTCGGTCTTGCTGGCGATGACACCCACCGCAAAGTGCGTCCCACGGCATAACTGTGCGGCATTCTAGCACGGATACGTACACACGAGCAGACGGACCTTATTGGCACGCACATGCACGCATGCGACACCATATTGCTACGTACGCCTCTCCTCGACAGACACCATATACAGCCACAAACTGAGTTCCATGGAACCTTGCAACCTTGACGAATAGGCATAAAACCGCGTCCCCCAGGACAGAAGGGCACGCGGGGCACACATACACAGCACCCAAAGGTCAAGGCGTGGCTAGGTGGGTCGCAGGTATGTCGAGCGAGCCTAAATGCATGAATGCACCGCACGCACGACGCGCCGTGGACTCTTGTCCACCCCACAACACAGAGTACGTATGATGACTGAGTGTGTCACGATTCCAAAAATGCCACGATACAATGCATAGGCTCTATGTCGCTTCGGCGCATATCCCATGGGATGACTGTGCGCTACTGCGGGCAAACTAAGGGGAAAGCTAGGGTAACAGAACGTGGCAGGAGGCAGATGGTGCACTAGCACCCTAGGCCACGCCCGTGTCTATTGGATTCAATCTAACGGGACCACTTGACTGTGTCCCATTGCTAGATTTGCTAGGAGATGGAATGGGAAGTTGGAGGTCCGCCATGCTACGGTGCTCAGTGGTGCAGGCCGCTGTTTGCGTACGCTGTGGCCATGTCGCCCCCCATGGCACACTGCCCCCGCTTGGTCAGGTGCACGCTGACGTCCTGAAACACGATCTGGGGGTTGTAGGCGTCGCGGAGGGTCTCTGGGTAGAACTCGTACTTCTGTAGTAAGGGAAAGGGGGCAATGGACGGGTGTAAGGCTGCTTTGGGGGACATACGGCGAGCTTGCAGGTGGCAAAAGCACGAACACCCAACCTGTGCAAGGCCCGCACGCCCACCTCCACGTTCACCTTAGCCGCGTTCGGCGCTGAGGACCAGCCAGCGCACAGGCATGCCCAACCCCGGTACTGGCACCCTACACCCGCACCTACACACATGCCAACGCCCACACCCGTTAACCCACACAGGCACCAAGCGTACCCACCTCCATGTCCACCTTGACCACATTCGGCGCCGTGAACTCCAGCTGTCGCTGCCGTACAGTGTGGATGTGCGGGAACACGCGCTGGCGGTTGGCGGTTGACATGACGCCCATGAGCACCGGCAGGGCGGGGTGCTGGTCGGCGAAGGCGGTGCGCGCTGCCTCCAGGAAGCGGCCGAAGTTGGTGGCGTAGTCGTTGGCGTCCCACTCCATGCCCGTGTCGGACTCGCCCTGCAGACGATTGTACAGATGCGACGTCTGGATGAGACGCAAGCAGACGCAGGTTTTGCTCCCGTCGCTGCAGCAGCACGCTACGCAGTAAACACAGTTGGGCGAAGCAGAATATGGAGCGCGGGATGCTAGCAGTCATTGGCACCCCACCATACATCCGTCTCAGGGTCGCCAGTCACCCTAGTAAACGGTGCAAGCCTAGCCCCGCAGGGCTATGCATATGTCCTTAGCCCGTGCCCAACTGACCGTAGCCGTGCAGCTCCCCCGCCCCACCCGTGGGGAGCCGGAGCGGACGGCGGACCGATACTGCAGTTGGTCGCCTTTACCTTGCCGTAATGCTACCACTACTACTACTATTACCACCAGTTCGCGTTACTGCTTTCTTCTTCCTCTTTCCCACCCGCACCCACATCACCCCCCTGTGCCCCGCCCCATCAGCAAGTGCATCATGCCCCTGCCCCGCCCCACCTGCACCCAGATCATGCCCCGCAGCCTGGCGCGCGGCCCCGCCGCCGCCAGCGCCCTCCTGGTGGCATCCACCATCTCAGTGTAGTACTTGCAGCCCACGCACCTGCGGGCACATAGTATGCACACAGTGTGGACGCGCACTCGCAGCTCAGCGGCAAATGTGAGATACACACCACTCCGCCACACACCTGAATAGAGGTCAATCAGTCAAGCGGAGGACGCCCGGCAGCCCCCACCTCAGCTGCCCTCACACTGCAACAGCTGCCAACGCAGACAGCCTATCTGTCTGCCACTTACTTTCTTGAAGCTTCACCACACCTCAGCCGTGTGGTCATGCAGTTTCGCTCACCAGTAGTCGTCTTTACGCCATGCAATCCGCTCAGGGAAGCCGTCAGGCTCCTGACCCACAATGACCCATGGGTCCCTCAGTCCCAAAGCCGTGCGGAACCCTCCATCGCGAGAACCGTGCAGGCCCGCACTCACCAGTCGTCGTGCAGGCTGGTGCCGCCCCAGGCCGTGGGCACGAATCCCACCCTCCGCGACGCGCCGTACTGCAGCAGCACGCGCCCGAAGGCCAGCTCGGGGCCGCACGACACGCTCCACGCCGGGTTGGCGCCGCGGCTGATGCAGCCCACGCAGGGCGCCGCGTCCGACCAGGCGTTGGCGGCGTTGTTGAGCATGTTGAAGGTGAGCAGCTTGCCGGGGATGGGCTGGCAGCAGGGGAGGTGCCTGCTGTGGGGGTTCTCGCCGACCGCGTTGGACTGGCCTGGGGGCGGGATGCGGGTGTTGAGGGAGGCATGGGGGGTGCGGGTTACCGTATGCGTTACCGGTAGGGTGAGCCGAGAGGTGTGCGTAAGGCGGGTAGGAAAGTGGTGGTGGGTGAGTGAGAGTTCAGTGTTGGGGGAGGGGGGGCCTTTACCTGCTATGATCCAGATGTCCAGGCCATCGTCAAGCAGCGGCGAGTCGGGCTCGTAGGCGGAAGTCAGGGCAGAGCGGTTGAAGTAGCCCTCCGTGGCCATGAAGGTGACGTCGGGGGGGCCGAAGGAGAGCTTCTGGGATGTGACGGTATGCTGTTGCGAGCTCGCCGTGTCGACTAGGAGCTTCCGGGACGGCAGCGTGTCTGCAGAGCAAGGGGGAAATGTGAGGTGGAGGTGAGGGCTAAGGTTCAAACCGCTGGTGTACAGGTGCGCGTCGGCTGTCTTGAAGCGGAAACAGCTGGAACAGGGGCATACACTCATGCAAGCCCAATGGGATAGCAAAAGACAATATCAAATATGCTCCCCTGTTGTAGGCAAGTTGTGCAAGTAGAAGGCGAGCGCTTTCGTCCGCGCAACCTGCCGTCGCTTTCCCAGCGCGCAACAGCTCCGCGTACCTGCGACTCGCTTGCCCAACACGTCCACTCCTCCTCTCAACGTCACAGACATTGCTTCGTGGTGTGATAATTGTAACAGGAAGACCGCCGTGAGGCATGCTATGCTGTGCAGGAGCCCGATGGGCCTGCGCTTGGGTAAGGTGCCCATCATCCGTGTTCGCAGTATAACAAACCAACTGTGCTGCTATCTTTAACGGTTCGTAGGGCAGCGCATAAAGGCGGCAAATGCACCGCGACAATTTGCTACTGGGACTCTGGCGCGACGACAGGACTGCGTGAAATACTTTAGTATGGCTTGACACATTAAGCTGACTTGCTGGGTGTTTCGTGGTGCAAGGCGCAAAGTCTTCTTCCCGCTTCTGCTACTGCTACTGCAGCCGTGCGGGTCTGCGGAACTTCGCAACATGCATGACAGGTCGCAACAGTGAGCCACATTTTGTCTGTTAAGTTGTTAACAACCAATTGGGGTCCTTCCAACTGGGTGAGCAGGAACACAGCGACACGCGCGCATACCGATACGCTGAGCTTTTGTCGAAGCGCCATTGCCAAATCAACTGATGTGGCAGTGCTAGATGTGGCAGTGCTAGTAGGCTCTTCAGTCGTCATACCTGTCGGCGAATTTGCACTTACGGTCAACCGTCAACCAACCGTACCTAACCGTAACTAACTTGCCAGGACTTGCGACTAAACCCTCGTGCACAACTGCGTATAGATCTGCCCCATCCCCAAGCTACATGTAGCCACAATGCACGCCTTATAGCAGTCGCACTGACGCAGTGACGCAGGTGTACGCAGGTGGAGGCCGTCGTATTGGTGCGTCCATGGACTCCATCAGGCGAGCTCCCCTGGGCCCTGGACTCCCTGCTTGCGCCCTGAGGGCTCAAGCCCTGTTACCAGTCTAACGCTTGGCTCAGGAAGCCGAGAAGGTGAAAAGATTGCAAGGCGCCCGTCTCCATACATTCACGTCACGTTATGTCACGTTCACCACACGTGTCCACCCAGGTCCACCGCTGTCGTTCAGGTTACTGTTAGTTGCAGCTACGTGCTCGCCCGCATCGCACACCTTCATCCGCCCTGCACCGCCCAGCTCGCCTAATGAATCCCCTCCGGGTCTAACGATCCTGGTCAACCCTTCTCCCTCTACGCCGCCGTCTCCAGCTGCTTTGTTGCCCACGCAATGATATCCACCGCATCCAGGTCGTCCACAAACTGCCTGTACGCCGAATAGTTGACATGACTCGGAATGGCCGGCGGCCTCCAAACCCTAGAGTTGCGCACCGCGCAATCATTCCGCTGCCACGCCCTCCGAAACCCATCCAGCTCCAGCACTTGCTCCTGCAGCCGCCTCCCTCCCCCGCTCCTGCCCCCCGCCTCCACCTCCTCCCCGCCACCGCTACCCCCACGGGACCCCCCGCCCCCGCCCTCATCCATTTGAGGCGCGAACCCTAAGTTGCCATGCCCGATGAGCTCCAGCAGTGCGGGATGTAGCTCGTCCTGAGGGATCTCGTCCATGCGGATGTACGACTGGAGCCGCCGCGCGCCAACGGCGACGGTTGCCTTGGTGGTTGAGGCGATGACGCCCTCGGGGCTGGGCCCGGGGATGAGGCTGCCCGAGGTGGGGCCGTAGGCGAATGGCGCGGGCTGCACCACGGGCTTAGCCCACTTGTCGGTGTACACATTGTACCTGGACAGGGGAGGGGAGGGAAGGGGCGAAAGGGGGCGGCGGTGTTAGAAAGGTATGTACATGTTTGTCAGATGGAGAGGACTGTGTGATGTCGTGGCGTTTGCCCAACACGCCGGTGTACGCGTTGGCCTTGTGGGTGCGTGTAGAAGATGGCGATGTGGGTTAAGCCGTGGCTTACTCCAAGCCACGGAGAGGTGCGTGGTGCGTTGTGTGGTTGACTGTGCATGAAAATGGTGAGCGGGATATTGTTTGCCAGCATTCTGCTACCAGGGCCAAGGGAGCAAATGGCTTTACATCCAGGAGTGCCCTCGCCAACAAGCAAACGGAGTTGGCCCCTTTCCCCTCCCCCGTGCCCAACGCCCTACCCCACACACCCGTCATAGTCGCCTGTGAAGTTGGCGGCTGCGTTCCAGAACAGGGCGCCCGCGAAGGGCCCGCCACGCTTGCGGCTGTCGATCAGCAGCTCAAAGGTGATCTGCACGGTGGCGGTGTAGTCAAGGCGGTAAGCCTATGCTTGTCAAGGAGGGTGCATGGCAAATGCAACCTGCAACACACCACACTCCATACGGCAGTGGTCGACCCTTGACACAGGTCATGTCGTCACGGTTAGTGCACAGTGAAGTTAACCTGATCAAGCCGTGCAAGATCGTCCCATGCCTGCCGTTGCCACCAAACCATTTTAGCTCAGCAGCAGAGGTAATACAGGGCGTACGGCACATGCTGCTTGGACGCTCGGAGGCCTGTTCGCACCTGGAAGAGCACGCGCCTGTCGTACTCCCACATCTTCCTGTGGGATGGAGCGAAGGAGGGTAGGCCCTGGTGTGAGCTCTGAGATGGACAGACCTCAAGTGAAATGCGCGTGCAATGCCGCAAGCAAGCGCGGATGTCTCTCCATCGTGAGCAGCAGGCAGGGCGGCAGGAAGAACCCTCCACTACCCCCGACGCAAAACCACGGGTACCGTGCCCTACCTTCTACCACTGCGCGTTACAAACTGCTACATGGGACTCTTACACGAACCTAGTTCGTCAAGGCACGCACGGCGGTCGAGCCTCCTCAACCCACCACCACGTAAGGCCGTACTCCTCCAGCACCAGCGGCTTGTTGATCTGGGTGGCCACCTGCTCGTGCGCCTCGATGTAGCGGGTCATCCTGGGGCACGACACGGAACAGGACGTTAAGCCTCAACTTAGGCCCTTGACCTTCACGCCGAGCTTAATCCCAGCCGCCTCTGCACTAGCTACGTTGGGCGAGGCAGGGTCATGTACGGTAGCCAGCAGCTACTTGTCAGGCGCCGGCGCCAGGTGCGCTTAGGTTCACATCCCCCTGTCCGTTGCGCGCCAGGCACAGAAGGTGGTACACGAGGTGCACCTCACCAGTTGATGTAGCACACGAAGTCGCACTTGACCCAGTCGGGGTTCTTCACGTTGCCGAACGGAAGCTCCTCCACCTGGGGATGGCGGGAAGGCCACGAAAGCAGGTAGGACATCGTGCCGTACTGTCCGTACGCCCGCCCTTGCCATGATGGGGGTGCGTGTGGTACGACCACCTGTAAACAGCCACGCCAAACCAAACGTTCCAAGGCAAGCACTGGGGCCCGCTCCCCTCATGCTGCTGCATGTTTTTACACCAGGGTGCATACGGTACCTCTGCCACCCGCCTGACCCCGCACTGGATTCACCACAGCCCCCTGGGCGCCCCGCCCCAAGCCTGCAGCCTGCCACCGCAGCCTCCCCGCGAGTTAACCCCGCCCCCGCCCCCTAACCCGTTTCGCCCATTCCAGCGCTCCCCTCCCTTTACGCTGTACGGCACACCTGTCGCTCGTACACGTGGATGCAGGCGAAGTCGTGCTCTGGCATCGACACAGTCTTGACCCAGTCCTCGCCTGGGGGGGGCACAGGGTTAGCAGCATCAAACGACGTTGCCTCGCATTAGGTATGTATCACCACACAGCACCCCATCAATGCCTGTCATGGGAAGGTCATCGCATTGCTTCAGCTGGGATCACATGTCGCCGTGCTTCCCTCCGTCCACCCGTGCGAGTCACCGCGGCTCCGATCCGGTTAGTTGTTGCAGATGCACGCAGTCAGTAGTGGGCAGTGGCTGATGCACCGTAGGATCAAGGCGCGGCACCGGATGTGTCTTAGCAGCTGTGCGTCTTACCCTCGCACTCGGCCCCCGCCCCGGGGTTGAGCAGCTGCAGGTTGGTCTGCGGGTCGTTGGCGAAGTAGCCCTCGGCGCCCTAAGTGGGGTGGGGTGGGAGTACGGAGTGTTTGCATGAAGACGGAAGGGCAGGGCAGCAGGGACCGGTAAGCCATATGCGGATGCGGAGTAGCCCTCGGCACCCTAGGGGGGCAAGGAAGGGGAGGGACGTAGTACCTGTAAGGAACATGCTGAAGATGGCAACGACCGTACGGAGGTTGCGGGGGGCAGGTGGGAGCAACAGTAGGGGCCACGAGTGGCCGTCGGCAGTCCATGGGCAAGGCCCTCTGACCCCTGGGTCGGTGCCTGCCCAGGCGCGTGGCACTGCCCTATGCGCGTGCACCGGCGTGGTTAGGTGGACGTAAGCACGTACCTGTGCAATGAGGTGCTTGGGGTCGATGCTCCGCAGGTAGCTGGCCATCTCCTTTAGCCAGCTGAGCTTAACGGTCATCTCCTCGGGAGTGCAGCCTAGGTGGGCACGAAGCGCGACGCAAGAGGCACAAACCTCACTCGGGGTGTAATAGTCCAGGAGGTGGACTTATTCATTGCGAAGCTTGGATATGGTAAGATGGCCAACGCAGGAAGGGCGGGGCGTCCGGGAGCTGATGGACACAAAATTTCCTCATCCCGTAACACGGATCCCCAGCCTCACCCGGGCATCGCGGCTCGTTTATGACGTCCCACGCCATAATGGTGGGGTCGTCGCCGTACCGCACGCCGCTGTAGGCGTTGACCCGGTTGACGACGACGTCGAAGTGGCGCTTGACCAGCGCACGGGTGGCGGGGTCGCGGTAGAAGTCCAGCACGGTCTTGCCGTCTGCACGCGTGGGGTTTTAGGAGGGCGGAATCTGTATTCAGGACCTTGCCTTTCGACAGTGTAGCCAGCACGGTCTTGCCCTCTGCACGCGTGGGTTAAGAGGACGGAGGACATGTGTTGGCAAGTGGGGCTTCTGGATTTTTGGCATGCACAGACGTTGCTGGGACCGTTTCCGCGCACGTGTAGGAGGACGGGTCGGTAGCCTATTAGGGCCTTGCCCCCAGCCCTGCAGCCGTACACTGCACGACGCATCTGCGCAACCTGTGACCATGAACTGGTAGTGCTCGGGGCCCATGCACCCGTGTACCCAAGCCCAGGAGGCCCTTAACCCACACGTCTGCTCCCTTCCACCTAATACACACGCGCGTCTGCGGCTCCCGTGGCCATGAACTGGTAGCGCTCTGGCCCCCTGTACCGTACTCCGGCCACCAAGTGGTTGCTGCCCACGCTGCCGTACCACACCCGCGCTGACTCCTAAACCACACTTAACCCACGCACCTGCGCTGCCGGTGGCCATGTACAGGTAGTGCTCGGGGCCCTTGTACTGCGGCCACAGGTTGGTGAGCGCCAGGATGACGCGGATGCCGAACTTGGAGGCGGCATACAGCGTGTAGTCCAGGCCCAGGAACTGAGGTTGAACGAAAGAGGGGATTTGCAATTATCACATATGCTAGTAAGGTACTGGATAAGTGAAAATGGTGGATAGGGGCAAGCGCAATTGTGCAAGCTCCACCAATGGGCCGTGGAGCTGGCCGAAAGGGGAGACCTGGGAGTACAGCAAGCGCTGGGTGGCGAAGCGTGCCGATAAGGCTGTACGGCATGGCTCTGCATTGCGAGCACGGCTCTGACGCCCGCGCAAGCAACGTAAGCCACGATGGCCCGCCCGTTCGGCCTTCGTCGTAATCGTCCTGATGGCCAACGGCTGCACAGCCATGCGCCCCGTCGCCGTTTGTGTTAGCCTTCCTCCACCACCATAACCACCACTACGCCGCGCACCCTGCCTTCCAGCCACCTGGCCCTCGTCGTATCCTCCACCCTTGGTGGCCCGCTGCTGCACTGCCAGGCACCCCGCTGTCATGTGTGTTAGCCCTCCTCCACCACCGCCCCTACCGTCATCACCACGTGCACGCCAACCCCCATCCACCCGGTCCTCGTCGCACTCCCCCTTCCTCAGCGGCCACGCCCCTAGCTGCCATGTGTGTTAGCCCACCACCACCCCTTGCACCACTGCTCCCCACCCACCTGGTTCTCGTCGTACTCCCCGTCGTTACGCGGCCACAAACCCTGCTGCCATGTGTATTAGCCCACCACCTTTCACGCACACCTCTGTCTCCCACCCACCTGGTCCTCGTCGTACTCCCCCTTGTTCAGCGGCATGCCCTTGTTGAACGCCCACCAGCGCCCCACGCGCATGCCCAGGCGCTGCGTGCAGGGGGACATGCGGCACAGAAGATGCCTGTTATAATGTTCTGGAACTACCGTTCCGGCGAGCATCCCACACACATGCCCATGCGCTGGGTTTAAGGGTCTGATTGGGGCGGTGCTGAGGCTGGTACAACCGGACAAGGCACGTGCGTGAAATACAAGTCCTGATGTAAATGCGTACAGGGCAGAGGGGAGTGCCCAACATGCATGTCCAGGCGCTGGTGGTGCATGAAAACGGAGGAGAATGAGGGCTGAGAAGAGGTGGCGCGGCGTCAATATGCTTCCAACAACCCCCGAGCCAGGCATCGCCGCAACACACCCGTACGCTCAGGTTATACCCTACCGTCCCGCCCCCACCGCCCCAACCGCACCGCCTCCCACGTCCCACACCGCCCCACCTGTGCGCTCTGCATGAAGTACACAATCTGCTTGCGGCCCCACTCGTGCTCGTAGTTGGCCACGTTGGGCAGCCAGTGGGCGTTGAAGCCGATGTAGTAGAAGGGCCGGCCGTTCTCCAGGAACTGCGTGCCGCGGCTGCAAACGGCATAAGCCAATCAGGCACGCATGTCACAATTGGAGTGGAATCGAGCCCTTACTGCAACAGTGGGAACATCAGGAGCATCCATACAACGTTGTACATTAGTGGTGGGCCCTTGCAGGAGGCATGCGTAGTGTATAAGCGTGCGTTAGATACCAAGGATGCAAGGTACAGGCCTGCATGCAGGCGCCCCGCGGCCTACAGGAGGTAACCCACATGGTGATGAACTCCGACTGGGGAGCAAGCGTCGACCGCGGCAGCTCCGCCGGCGGGCGCAGCAGCACTCTGTCGGAGCGGTCAGCAGCGGCGGTGGACTTGGTGTAGGGCGTGGTGTACTGCGGCTGAGCCATGGCCTCCACCTTGGGGGGCGCCTGGGCTCCGCTGGAGGTGGTACTTGTGGTAGGGGTGATGGTAGGGGCGGTGGTAGTGGTAGGGCTAGTGGTAGGGGCAGGGGTGGTGGTAGGGGTGGTGGTAGGGGCGGTGGTAGGGGTGGTGGTAGTGGTAGGGGCAGGGTCAGCCGCTGGCAGCGGTGAGCTGTCAGGTAACCCGCTCTGAACGGGAAGGGGGACGGGGTCTTGGGTGGGGTCGGGGTCTGGTGCTGCTGGTGCGGTGCCCGTCGATGGAGTTGGTGCTGTGGCACTGGGAGTGGGTGTACCCATGGTCTTGGTGGTGGCGGTGGGGGTGGTTGCGGTAGCGGTGGTGGCGGTGGTGGCGGTGGTGGCGCGTGGGGTGGCAGGAGCGGAGGTCGAAGCCGGGCCGGCTGCGCTGGTTGCGGCAGCAGCAGCAGCCGCTCCTGCTGCGCCTGCTGCGCCTGCTGCTAGCCCGCCGGCAACTAGGAGGCAGCAGCAGGCGGCTGCTAGGAGCACTGATGACACGGCGCCCGTCCGGTGGCGCGCCATGCTAGAGGCTCGGCTTGCTGAAGAGGAGGGCGGTGCCCACGGCACCCGCGGGGGCCTCCGGCGCATCTGAATGTGGATGACAGCGGCGTCCCTGCCACGGCTAGTCTGCGTGCGCTTGCTGTTGTAGGATAGGTAGGCCCTTAAGAAGCCGCCTTGTTGCAGGACTATGGACGTGCGGCCTGCCTTTATTTGGCATGAACTACGGCTGCGGTTCTGCGGCGCTTAGGAGTAGCGTCGTTGTGCCGGCCACGCACGGCTGGGGTGCCCGGGGCTGACGGCTCTAGAGTGAAGCGGTTACCGGCACACCGCCTTCAGGCGCGCTACGTCTATGAAGACTGTCGTGTTGCTTGGCAATGGTCATATCGCACGCATTATATCCTCCAAGAGGTTCTAGGCCTAGTAGTGTTGCCGAAGGCGGAGGTGCACGGCAGGCGCCTCTTTTGACACCTCGGCAGCCCGTCTGAGGGGCACATAGGGACAGGTTCAACGCATCGAGCCCGACAGTGACAAAGGAAACAAAGTACCTTCAAGGGCAGTAGAGAGAATGAACGTTTGCCATGCATTGTCTTGCGTGGCACGGTGCTTCGATTAGCGCAGCGCCCGCAAGAGCGATGTACAGCGGGGTTCGACGACCCATGGGTCACATCCGGCTTGTAGCCGTGTCAGATGCTTGCGGCCCCACTTATTCTGAGACGTATATATACTTGGACAAGGCATCTACGGTTATGCAGTAAGAACAAATAATTTGAGCCACCGCCGAATGCAGATGATGGTAGCTGGGCGGCAAGGGTTGTAATACTCAGTTTGCAACTGCATGCCGCGATCCCATTACGCGCCATTAGCCCTGGCATAAATTATGTGACATGCAATGAAGCCCAATATGTCCACAGTAGCTCAGGCGGCTCCCGACGCCCACCTGGTCTCACGGCGGATGGGGGGTAACTTGTATCCTCTTGCGACGCACGCGCCCAATGGCGCGCAGACTGGCAATACTTTACAAGCTTGTCCACACGACTACCAGAACGGCATGGCCAAATCACCTCACATGCTTGCACAGCGCTGTGAGGCTGTGTCAAGCGCACTTGTCATCCTGCCGTGCGGAACAAGCCAGCTCACGTTCTGCTACACACTCCTTGAGTACCCCTTGGGCACCTGCCGGGCACCATACTGGCTGGGTGAAGCTACCCAGGTCACCTGGACTGTAACACAAAAGGCCACAACTGACCAGGGCACCGTACTGGGATTAAGCTATCCAGGGCACAAGTGTTCGCCACTCCGGGCGGAACCAACACCAGCGAACGCATCACACCGTCCTGCGCCACGTGGCACCCTAAGCAGTTCAGTGTCGTGCGCGCAGTGGGCCACACGTGTCAAACACAGCAGTGATACATACCATGGCCCGGTCTCTGTCTTGCGCACGCCTAGCCGTCTGCATAGCACGAGCAGTAGCAAGCTCGCCAAGTCTGTGCGGCAAGCTTCACATAGAACGTGTCGCAACAGCGCAGCAAACCCTAGTGCGCACTACCCGGAGCACACCCGGAGCAGTACTTGGAACGAGTAAACACCATAAGCCAGGGTCCAGAGTCCTACACCTCCTTAACACCACCGCACCAGCATTCTGCACAAATGGAGCTATGGCCCTTACGAAAGCCGATTGCCGACATGCATACGAAAGCATCTTGAAAGCAAATGGCTAGCACGCACGACATATTCGCATGCAACTCAATGCGCGTTCCGTCCATGGCAGCTCAACAGGTTGCGTGGCACAGGTCTAGTGGTCTAGGTCAAGCTTGCAGATTCCCATACCTGTTTCGATTTATGGTATCGCTCACCGCACAGATACTATACACACGTTGCCGTCGCACTTTGACGCTTGATTCAACCCGAACCATACTATTAAGTCTATGCGAACCACAGTAGCCAACTAGCGCTTGCGCGACCGTGACACAACCACCCAAGCAGCCGCCTCAACTGTACGACGCTGCATCCAAGCAGGACAGCAACATAAGCTCGGAGCCCACGGCCGAAAGAGGCTCATATCATATAGATACAAAAGCGCAACGACAACTTTGCGAAGCATTGTTTTCACACCGATTTCCTACTTGCATGCGTCTGCCAAGTGCAACCCGAGCGCCCACACCTCGTCGCAGTACTCCCTGCCCGCCGCCCTCACTCCTCCTTGTCAGCCAAGGCTATGCCATCTCTCAAATCCATTTCACCACCACTCTTGATTTGGGTTTCCGTCTTTTGCCATCCAACCAGCTTCCCTCACATCAGAGGCACCAGGCCCCTCACCACCTGCCGGCAGAAGGGACACAGCAGCGGCTTGCGGCTGCGCGTCACCCCAGCCGCCAGCGTGCCAGCACACCCTCCGCACAGCCCGTGCCCACACCCCACCGGCGCCACGGCCTTCCTGGCCGCAAAACACACGCCGCACATCTCCTCCTCCTCCTCCTCTTCCCCCTCCTCCTCCACCGCCTCGCCTCCACAGGAGGCTACCTGGCAGCCACACGCCTCAGCCGCGCCTCCTTCCGCCCCTGCTGGTGCTCCTGTCCCCCCGGCACCCACTTCCGCCTGCGCAGCGGCGCTGCCAGCAGTAACCCCAACCGCAGCAGGTGGGCCCTCCTCCCCCTCCCCTGGGACCTCCGCCACCGACCCATCACTCAGCAAGCTGTGTGCCAGCGGCCTGCTCCACCCGCTGCTGCTCCTGCCGCAGCAGCTACTCAGCCGGACGGTACCACACCCACCACACCCAGCCCCGCCGCTGCTACCGGTGGCGCATACCCGCAACCCGCTGACGCACACCCGCACCCCGCTGCTGCCCCCGACCCCGACCCCGACCGCCCCTGCTCCAGCTCCGCTGCACCTCCCCCGCCACATCCCACTCCCCTCCTCCGCACTCCTTGCCATCGACGCCGCCGTAAACGGACTCATACTCTCCCCTGCCCCACCCTCCTGCTCCCGCTCCCGCTCCCGCCGCACTGTGTGCCCTCCGTCCGCCGCCGCCGCCGCGGCCGCCACCTCTGCCGCCAGCTTCCCCCGCAGCGCCGCCGCCGCCAGCGCCGCCAACGACGGCGGTCCCACCGCCGCCGCCGCCCTCATGGCCCGCACCTCCGCCGACCGCAGCCCAAGGGCCTCCCTCAGTGAGCGGCCGGGGTGCAGCAGCCGACCCAGTTGGTCGTCGTCCGGGTGGCGCGCCGCTGCCAGCTCCCAGGGCAGCCGCCGGCGGGCGTTGGCGGCGAGCCGGGGGTCGTACGGCCGCCCACCGTACGTACGGCAGACCTAGGGACGCGCATGGACGGGTATGGTGCGGGATAGCTCGGGACATCCCGGGACTTCGGCAGCAGGATACGGCAACAACGCTTATACCGGTACATTGCCCTGCAAGGCAAGGGTGGTGTGCGACGCTTGGCATTATGTGACATGTAACACAACCCAGGCGCGTCGTGCGCTACGGCCCCAACCCACTGCTAACCCTATACAGAGGTTATACGCACACCCCACCCACCGCGTGCTTGAGCAGCTCGGCCACCACCTCCTTGTCGCCCCTGAGCGCCGCGCAGTGCAGGGGGCAGCTGCCCGCCTCCACCACCAGCCACCCGTGGTAACCCTCGGCGCTGGTGGCGGCGCCAAGGGAGGGTCCGTGCGCCAACAGCTCCCGCGCCGCGGCAGCGCCGCCGATGCCGCTGCTGCCGTTACCACCGCTGCCGCTGCTGCCAGCGCTGCTGGTTGTGCTGCTCCTGCTGGTGCACAGCGCAGCGCAGTGCAGGGGCGTCATGCCCACGGCGCACCGTGCGTTGACGTACCTGCGCCAACAGGGTGCCAATCACGTAGATGACTAGTAACATTCCTCGTGTGCAAAGATTCACGCGGCGGCCCTCCATATCCCTTGGGTGCTGTCCTGGTTTATCGGTGGCCGCGTACGGCGTGCCATGGCGGTAGTTCCTGTGTGCTGCCCCCAAACACTGACCACTCACCATGTGTGGCCCCGCACGGCGTGACGGGAGGGCGGTTTCCCAATGGAGCGCCCCCATGCGGGTACCACCGCACCACAAATCGCGTGCTGCCCCGCACCACCCACTGGCACACCTCGCCACGACCGGTACTCACCGTGTGTTGCCCCGCACTGCGTGGCGGGGCGGTAGCGCCTCCAGCAGCGCCCGCACGCAGGCGGCACTGCCCGCCAGCGCGGCATGGTGCAGCGCCGTACGGCCGGCGGAGCGGTCAGCGACCCATGGGTCTGCGCCCTGGGGGTTGCAGGGAACATCAATGGGGCAGTGTGGCAGGTCATAACACGCGAATGGGCTTCCGCTGGGGATACTCACAGCGACAAGCTGTTCCGCCATGGCCCAATGAAAGGCCCCAAAGACGGTTGGTGACAGTTGACTGCCCAGAGGACATCCATTGGGTGGCGTAGCCTAGAGCGCAAGACATTGCAGCCAGCATATTGCCATGCCTAGCGACCCATGGGTCTGCGCCCTGGATGTGTGCGGTACGGGAGACGGGAGTGCGGCAGGTCAGGGCCTGGACACGTTGGCCGGCGTGCATGCAGGGGGCATCAACCCATGGGTCGGCAGGGCTGGGCAGTGGGCTACGGCATCACGGTGCGTAAGGCGTACGGGTATGATGCAAGTTTGTCCGGCCTGTAGGTCGACGCCTTGCCAGCTGAACCGGAGTACAGCAGGCGAAGCGCACGCAGGCGGGACAGCAGGCAGGCAGCCAGGCAGGCAGCAGCGGGTGTGCGTAGAGAAACCATGGCTACAAAAGCGACATGTACGGGTGGAGGTACGGAACGCTACTGTACGAAGGGAGGCCAGTCGTGCGCCTACCGGTACGTACCTTAGTCAGCAGGAGCTTGACCACTTCGGGGGCATCCGCGAGACACGCGTACATGAGCGGGGTGTAGCCTGCATGGGGCACGCGTCAACCCTCACATGAGGTTCACATACGGCTGCCTTTTGCAAGTGCCGCTGCGGCCAGCCGCAAGCCCAGGCAAACGCGGACCGTAACGCCGCCGACGCACACAGTGCAACGTGCATGTCCTGCATGCCACTGCTTATACACACGCACACGTCGACCGGGCACCCGTGCACCCACCCCTGGCGTCCCGCACGTCCATCGCCATGGACATCCCCTGCTCGCTAATACACATGCACACAGTGCGTTAACCCACCCCTGGCGTCCTGCATGTCCACCGCCATGGCCAGCCCCTCCTGCACGCTGCCAGGGGGCGCCAGCCGCATGCGGCCGCAGTACGGCGCCAGGGCCTGCCGTACAGTGGCGATGTCCGACGAGGCCAGGAACGCCAGCAGCGCCTGTACGACCTGGGGGACGGCAGGGCCCCACATACTGGTGAGAAATCCGGCAGTGAGCAAGTATGTGTGCCCGCATACCATATATCTTTTTTACGGTTGCAATGTATACTGGTACTCTGGACGTATCCTCCTAGGCCTCCAGGCCCTCCCAGCGTCATTCAACGCACCCACGCCTCCTATCAACCACCGCTTTCCACCGCCCTCGCTCGCTGACGCCACAAGCTACTTAGTAGCGAGCAGCCCAGACCCACAGCAAGGCCCAAGGGCCTGCCTTGCATCGTAAGCTGCTTCGTCCTCATGCTGGTGCGCATCCCGGCAAGCAGCAACCCTCCGAAACCTTAATACACAGCAGGCGTCCCGGTCGCACCTCAGCCTGCCTCCGTTTGGCCGCTTTGTGCAGCGGCGTGCAGTCGCTAGAGGGGAAGCGAGCAGCCCGGCTGAAAGCCGCAGGCTTGCGGCCCAGGGCCTCCAGCAGGGGACCCTCCCCTGCAACGTGCCCGCCACGGAAGCCGACGCCGCGGTGGCGGTGGGTCCGTGGAGGTGCGCCTGGAGAGTCAGCATCGCCATGTGGGTCGCCGCCTCGCCCCATGCAGCTGGTATTCGCCCCCATGGCTGCGTCAGCGCGTCGTTAGCTGCTGGAAGCTTGGGCTGGGTTTGGCGCTGCTGTAGGGTAAAGGGTGTGGCGTTGGGAAGATTGGTGTGGGTGGGGCAGAGCGGTCGGGCCCTGGCGGTCCGTGGGGAACACCGGCGTACAGGTTTGCGTGTGGCAGGCTGCGTATCGTCTGGAAGGAACCAGAGTCGTAACCTTGTACACGTGACGCAGACGGAAGCAGTGGCTGCACCTGCCTCACGGCTTGCCCTCAGCGTCGCATCCCTACCTCCTGGGGGAGGCACTGGAGCTCACCCGGTAGGGGATGTCCGCTCACTCCGCCTTGGCGGCTGAGGGCGCTTACAATGGATAGCTATTGGCACTTATTGCGCTCGTTGCAACGTGTGCCAGGCACGGCTGAACGTTGCGCTGTTGTCCAGGGTTTCTTGCAGAACGGGAAAACGGCCCCTTCGGCCTCCATACGTTGCTACAAGCAGTATGCACTTGATAACTAGGCAATATATTTCGTACATTGCTTACTTGCGCCCAGATTCACTTCTCCAGTCAACAACCCTGGCTGGTCCCCAGCGGGCTCCGCACAGCCTCCGCCGCTTTATGCGAAAACTGCTTTAAAAGTTCTGTCATTATCCCTGGTTACATATGTGCATTGGTGTTCGTTGCCTGGCTTTGTTGGACGCTCCTGCAAAAAAGCGCGTCGCCCAAAAAGGGGCTCGAGGGTGCGAGGGAGGAGGGACACTTGCGTACACGCTGCAGGACCGAAGTCCTTATAGTATAGCTAACCTCGTCCCTTTGTCGGAAGTTGCTGTGGAGTGGTGATGCAAAACGCAACTGCCGCGCACCAAGCAGGGGAGTCCACCGGGCGGGTGAGGCCCAAGCCCAGGGGACCCCTGCCCAAGCCTGCCCAAGGGGAGGGCCAGTCGACTCCCCAACGTCTTGTACTGCCCAAAGCCTAGCGCCTACACCGGCTGGTGTACTAGAAGGGCTTATCGTTTGCAGTTGTTGCGCCAGCGCCGAGACCTGGGAGTTCCCGACTGACAAACAAGTAAGGGTAGCACAGCGGCAGAGGAGGCATCTCAGGCTGTCCGCCTGGAACTGGGCACCAGGGGAGTCATGGGGCAGATGCCGCCATGCAAGGCTGCAAGCCGTAGGCGCGTGGGGTCAGGAGAGCTCCACTGCGTGGGGTGGCTCACAGGAGAGAGGCAGGAGCTCTGTTACCTTGCCCAAGCCACACCCTGACCGTTCAGTGCATTCTTTCCACTTCTTCCCAGTGCCCCTGCTGACATGCCAAGCATGTGTCTACCCAGCCTGCCACACAGGTTGGCCCTCCCCTCTTGCTAGGCACGTTGCTAGGGTCTTGCAGCACTTCACCTCGCAAAGAACAGAGAGCCCAACCGCCCATGCATGATTCAACTTTGCTTTCGGTTCATGCCTTTAACAAGTTCAGGTTTGGTATGACAGTCCCGTAGTTGCAGCACAGCCCGTTTTGCGTCTGCACTTGTACTTGCCGTTACATGCTGTTCATGAAGGCGCTGCCGCGTAAACAGTTACAACAGCAGTCTAAACTAAAACGCATACTGTTGTGGGACAAATGTGCCATCGCTTATGGATATTAACATATCATCAGTTGTCGTCCACTGGGGCTGCCTTCTGCCTCCTACCTCCTGCCTCTGTGTGTAGTTCAGGTACTTTCGGTCTGCAGAGCGTCGTGTAGGTTTTTTATGATTGCAGCGACCAGGCGACGGGCATGCCTTCCCAAGCCGACCTCCCATGTCAAGGTCCGAGGAGCCCCACGGGTCTTAAGAGTGGGCGCCAACGCCAAGCCTAGCCTCTTTCCGCCCTGTGGTGTTTATGGACCTTAGGAAGCCACCCAAAGGCCTGTTGGGCGCTTCGGAGGGGCGCCGCGAGCCAGCATCGGCGTCCAAGGACGCGTCCGAGGGCCCCGTCACCTCCGAGGCGGCACCCGACCGAAGGGACACTTGTTGTTGCAAAGGCTATTGAATTTTGCTTCGAGTTTGAACAAGAACGAGGGAGTTTGGTCTAGTGGTATGATTCTCGCTTCGGGTGCGAGAGGTCCCGGGTTCGATTCCCGGAACTCCCCTTTTAGACCCTTGGGCCGCCCAAGGCCTGCGCTCGTGGCTTTCATTCACCAGTCTGATACATTCTGAAGCAATATATGATGTGACTAAACATCAGTGTAAGTCCTTGTTGACCCTTGGACTGTCCTTGACCTGAGCGCCACTCGTTCATAAGCTTTCCTTCAGCAAGCTGGTAGTGTCCTGAAGCAATATAACAATCTATATTGTGGCAGATTACAATAATGGAAGCCCGACAGGGTAACACCTCCTTCGCGCCGTTGGCGCTTCGCCACTGTGCCGCCGAGGTCGCTGCAAAGCCGCCTCAACATACCACGACATGATGTGCTTCTAAGGATTCGAACATCTTACAGCGCGCGCCGTCCGTATTGCATTGACAACCAACCGACCCTTCCACACGCACTTGTCCACGCCCACGTCCTTCCTCACCCGGACATGTCTACACGCGCCTGCTGCGACCCCGGCCAACCCCTGCACGTGACCCACGGCAACCCGCTAGTCGTTGTAGTTGTCCAGCCCCAGGTCGCGCAGGGCGGCCGAGCCCACGTCCTTGCACGAGGCGGGGTGCGCCGCCTTGGCCTGGCGCAGCAGCGCCTCCACGCCCTTGTCCAGGTAGGGCTGGCGCAGCTCGGGGTTGCGCGCCACCATGATGCGCACCACCAGGCAGGCCTGGCGCTGCACGGGCGCGCGCCCGGGGTGGCGCTGCATGGCCTCCACCACCATGTCGGGCACGCCGGCCTCCGCAGCCTGGGTGCAGATCTGCGGGAGGGGGGCAGGCGGGGTGCCGTACAGGCGAAGGCGCGTCAGGCAAGGCAGTACGTAAGTACAGAGGTTGGGGCTGTCGTGCAGCACATGGCCTCCACCACCATGTCGGGCACGCTGGCCTCCGCGGCTGGGTGCAGGTCTAAGAGGGAAGGAGGCCATTGTGCAAGTGCAAGGTGTGGGCACGTGAGCAGAAGTGCGGCGCATGGCCTTCATTTCTATGTCCAGCACACCGGCCTCGGCGGCTTGGGTGCAGGTGTTGAGGGTGCCATGCTGCACATGGCGAAGGCGTGCGCAGGAAGGCCCTAGCTAGTGTTTGTGAGGGGAGCAGTACAGCGCCTCCACCTCGGTGCTAAGTGCAAGGGCTGTGACGACAGCGTGGTTGCAGGCCATTGGGCGAAGGCACGGTGCAGTAGTGGGGTAGCCTCGACCTCAATAAGTTGGCTGCCGGACGTGGACATGGGCGTGTAAGTGTGTGGGTGGACAAGGGTACCGCCACTCAGGCGGCTGCAGGGAGCTGCGGTACCGGAGCGCAAGCGGCTACTCGGCAGGCTCCTTCCAGTCCACAAGCCGGGCCAAGCCGTAGTACATGCCCCCACTTTTGCCACCACCCTAGTTCGGGTACCTGCCGCTTCAGGCCGTAACAGCTCAGCTAGCCACGTGCTCTCACCTCCGGCTGGCGCAGCATCATGTTGCCCAGCAGGCCCAGCGCCACCTCCGCCACGTCGTCCGAGCCGCTGTGAACGTCCACGCAGCGCACCAACTGCACGTGGATAGGGCAGCACCAGGAATGCCAGTTTCAACGCCATGTGCGTGACACGTCAGTACCCGCTGTGCAGAGCCGTACAGCGCACCAGCTGGACCTGCCGCAATGCACAAAAAGCAATAGCACACACATGGCATGCGACCGGGTCGGGGCTTACGCGTGCAAGCCCCTCGTACGGTACCGGCCCGCTGCGACCATATTGACTCAGCTCTTCGCCGGACATGCAACTGGAGGCGTTACGTTGTGCAGGCATTCAAGGGACCTCGAAGCACCGGCAGCACCCCACACTGTCGAGCAGCGCCCAGCCTACCCCACACGGAACCTCGCCGCAGGCCCACGCATGCCGTTCCTGTGCATCCCACCTCCATGCCCTGCCCCCCGCACCTGCTCGATGGCCCCGCTCTCCGCCAGCAGCTTCTTGACCGTGTCGCTGTGCGCCAGCTGCCGCAGGGCGCCCAGGCAGGCGCGCACCACGTCGCGCTGCCCGCCGCACTCGCTGCGGGGAGCGGCAAGGGTAAGGGGTCGTATTGAAGGGAGGGTTTCCAGGTGCGGACGCACTCTTTGCGCGACCACGAAACGGTGCATGGTGTACGACCAACCGTTTCTAGCCAAAGGCCCACAGCTACATAAGGAGGCCAGGTTAGGATACACCGCATCGTGCCGCCTCACACGGTTCTTCGCGTTTCAAGTGTACCACGCCGTGCGGCGCGCCGGCAGAGCGCGGGTGGCTGGAAAGCCATCAGCACAAGTAGTCGAAACCAGGGGGTGCTTACCTGAGCACCTGCAGGCAGGACATGACGCCTCCGTCGTCCGTGAACTCTCGGCAGATCTCCTCGTTGGCTGCAACCTGTGCGGCGGGGGCGGGGGAAGAGGGGCGGCAAGTGACAAAGTTAGCGTCAACCAACGTGTAGAAGTTATGGCAAACAGGGTGAAGGGCATGCCGGTCAGCCGTAACGTAACCGGTCAAAATGGCAACCCTCCTTCAGTCTCGCCTGCCGCACGGTGGGCAGCACCACGGCCACGTAGGGCAGCCCATAATGCAGTGCATGCTCGTCGAATGTTGCCTGCCAGACAATATGTTGCCTACCAACCACTATGAGGCCCCCCTTCGCTACCCCACCTGCCGCACGGTAGACAGCACGACGCACGCCGTGGCCGGCTCCTCCGCCGCCCGCACCCTCCGCAGCACGCCCAGCAGCACCCGGATGGCGGCGTGGTGCTTGCACAGCAGCCGCGCGTGCACGAAGGCCTTGGAGGAGGGCGGCCGCTCGTCGTCCGCCGTGGTCACGGAGCGCAGCACGGCGCAGGCGGGGGCCACAAGCGGCATGGGGACCTGGACATCAAGGGCACACCAGCAGGGGCGCGTTAGCATCTGGTCCGCTGTGGTGGCTCACTGTGGCGCAGGAACTGCCCCAGATGCTCGCCAGTCCCCTGTGCATGTTGTCAGGACAGTGCCGCTGTGCGCTACGACAAAGGTGTAACTGCCATCCATCACGGACATGTCATGCCACACTATCAACACCAAGTGCCGTCCAACAACGGCACGGCTTTTACTCGTGCTGGCCCAACTGCCATCCCAAGGGCCACTGGCTGTGTGGGACCCTGTGGAGCCTCACGGCACAGGGAGTGCAAGCATCGGGGGCATGGGCCCACCTGCATCGGCTGCAAGCCTGCATACCCTGAATACCTGCAGCCCTTTACGGAGACAGGTCTGCTAGGAGCATGCGGCCCACCTGGTCGGTCTGGGCGAGCAGCTCCAGCACGGCTGCCACCAGCCCACTGTCCACCAGCCGGCACTTGGTCTCCTCCACCTGCACATTAGCGTACGGAAGACCGTTACAAGTCTAGGTAACAGGTAAGAAGTGCAATAGCAATCAGGGTGGAGGGCAGCAGAGCAGCCACACAGGCCGGCATGCAGTACAGCAGCCGCCGGCACGTGCCCCGACACACCCCACGTGCCCTCAACCACTGCAAGCGAAACGTGCAAGTGAAAATCAGGAACATGAGAGTCTATAGGATGGATGCAAGTGGCTTGCCAGGCCGCGGCCCTTGCCCCACACCGTGCGCCCACCTGCCGCGCCGCCGCCTCCGCCACGCTGGCCACCGCCGCCTTGACCTCGGTGGTGCTGCCGGCAGCCAGCAGCAGCTCGTGCAGCAGCTCCACGCCCTGCGGAGCGAGGTGGGCCCCGGGCAACCGTTATGCTTAAACACCAGTATACGGTACATGTGCTACTGGTATCACATCAGCCAGCGCGGCCGACAACAGAAGCACCTCCACGCCCTGCGGAGAGAAGTGGGCCCCGTGCAACACATCAGCAGCTAACACACATGTACAAGCATGTACGTCGGGCTTGGGTGACCGACTGCTCGGTTGTTGGCGCGGCCGCCAGTAACAGATCATGCTGCAGCTCCATGCCCAAGCAAGGAGGACCGCCAAGGAATACTATCGTGCATGGTCATTCAGGCTAATTCAAACAACAAACATATCCACGGGACAAAGAAGATGCCGAGCAGGGGCACGTTGCCGCAGCACAACACAACCCGCGTGACCTAGTCTTTATGACTGTTTTCCAGCAGTGCAGAGGCTCGGGGGCTGTGCCGTGACCCAGAGGACTCAGCGACACCCAGCAGGGCCCTGGGAGACCATGAGCTGCACCCTGCGGCTGACGGCACGGCTGCTCACCTTGGCCTCTGTGAAGGCATCGCGTGTCTCCAGCCACCCCAGCAGCTGCTGCAGCAGCCGCAGGGCCTGCACCACGCAAGGTGCAGCCATAAGGCAGTCCGTCAGCAAGGGTGTGACAGCGCCCTGGCTTGCGTTGTCTACTGGTTCGCCCAAACCGCCATGCGCTAACGGTACCAAAAGGCGGCCCTGCCTCCACCGCACACCGTTAGCCGCTGCAGCCCCCATCCCCACCTGGATGAGGTCCTCCGTTTGGTCTTGTAGCTGCTTGCAAGCCTCCAGCAGGGACTGCATGGCGCCGCCTTTATGCGCAATCACATACGCCTCCTGGGTCAGCGCAGGGGGGCCCTTGCCTGCCGCAGGGTCCGCCTTGCCGTTGCTGGGAGCCGCTGCGTCCACTGTAGATGCCTGTTGGCGAGACAAGGGCCGACGCGGTGAGCTGTGGGCCCACATAGATGGGGAGGTGTGCTGTGTGTCTTGCCTTGGCGTAGCACGATAGTGGGTACGGTAAGGTGAGTCAGTGTGCGACCGCACACGTACAGGGCTCCAGTGCGTTTGACCTCAGGAGCGCTCAGCGCACCCCCCGAGCACCCACCTGCAGGCTCCCTGATAGGGCAGCCAGGGCATCCACCACGGACCCCTGGCCCTGGCAGGCTTCCTTCAGGCCTTGAGATGCGATAGCGATAGGGTGGCTGCGGTGTCGGGGAAAGAAACCATGCAGCTGTCAAAGAGGGTTGAGGTGTGTGTACCGTGCGCATGTGGTGTAACGTACTGACTGCATACAAGCGTGTTGCCTGCAGCAGGGCAATTCAGCCCCTTGGCATTTGAGCGACTCTTGAGTGCGAGACTAAAGGTCAGTCGTTGCACGCACCTCTGCACGTCCGACCCAGCCATGTTGGTCACCACCCCTGACAGGTCATAGCCCTGAACGTTGAACTCCTCGATGGCGCTTTTGATCGCTTCCTCACGAGGCATGTCAAAGTCTTCTATGTTTACGGAAACTGCCTCGTCAAACGCCTCCTGCGTTATCGCAGTACGTGTGGATTCAGAAATGGCGGGACATGCGCACACACGCTGCCACTGAGCTGGGTGTGCTCTCTTGCCTGCGTAAGCTTCGGCTTCGCCTTGGGCCATGCTTGAGCCATTCTTTAGGGTGACAGGGGTCAAGTGTTAAGGCTCTAGGCCGCGGGATGCTGGACAGCAGAACGGGGATGCAGGAGCGTATGTATGATACCGCAGCAAAGAGATGCCAGCTAACTTAAGGGTGGTAGCAACGCAGCGGGCGTTGGGGAAGTATGAACGGCATGAGACATGTTGCATGGGGTACTCCCCTGCGATAGGACATAGGAGGAGTCGCCAGATTTGGCTAACCTGGTCCCTGCATTACAATTGACATATTCCCACTGGCTTTCTGTGGGCGCCTGCGGCCCTGTTCCGCGACGCTCGCGGACGTAGTGCAGTAACTTACTTTCTCGAAGTCATTGACCATGGGCCCCTTAATTGTGCATCCACTTTTCCATCATACTCTTAATGAGCTGCCGGAGGCGCTGCCGCGGACGCCGAAGCACGACCTGGTCCCACAGGATGTGCTGCTCCTAATTGCTGGGCGGGCTCAAACTGCAAGGGAGCTCTGCGTTCTGCAGCGGGTCAGCAAGCGCTACAGGTAAAGGGTATGCTCGGGTCGTGCTTAACGGCTAGGTGCCCAAACCAGCCAGGCCAACGCTTCCGCCTGCGCACCCCAGCGAGCCTAACTCCCCCCCCCCCTCTTTCCCCAACACGCTGCACGCCCGGGCATGTAGTGGCCTCGCACAATCACTGTTGGAGACCAAGATATTGATCTGTGTATTGCTCCCCGCCCTACAGCGCACCTTGATGCATATCTGCTTGAATCGTACCGTGACCTTGGGGGCCGCCGCACTGCCAAGCAGAGCTGTCGTACTGAGGCGTAGCGTCAATCTTGCCCCTGTGCAAGCAGGGCAGCTGCCAGTGACGAGGACATTTGGAAGCGGCTGTGCCTTAACAGCTTCCCCGTGGCTGCTGACTGCAACCCACCCTCGTGGCAGGAGCTGTACAGGTACGGTATGCTGTGCATGCGTTGACCCAGTCCCACATCGGACAGGTGTAGCATACAGCGCTGGCATCCGGCTGCAGTTGGTACGGGGCGGCCTGCCTTAATCCTGGGCGCGCACAGACGCGCGCACAAGCTCAAGAAGTAGCACAGCTCGCACATGCATGCCCCTGGCAAGGACGCTTAGCAATGGTGGAGATGCTGATCTGACATGTTGCACGCTATACGTCTGACACCGCAAACCAGGTTTCACCACGAGTTCCTGTACAAGTTCCTGCTGAGCCTCAAGGCCGAGCAGTACCGCATGGGGTTCGGCGTGTTCGGCCCCGCAAACATGGTCGGCATGGGCATTGCGATCAACGTCTAACGAACTACCATGACACGTGTGCAGCAGAGGAGTGCTCTCAGCATTGTGCATAACGGCTATTCGTTTGCCTGTGACGAGGCGAGGAGTGCTGCGTTGAACTTGGTTGATCCTTTGTGGCTGCTGTCCAGGCACTTACCAGGTCCCGCCCATACGTGTGTGACGCATTGCATGAGTGCTGCATAAGCGATAGGCTCGTGCGAGACACGCTGCCCCTAGTCCGGGACTTCTGTGCAGGGGGTGAGTTTGCACCTACTGCACCGCTGTACACTATGGTGATGTCACCACCAATTGTACCAGGCGTTCAGTGTGCGTCTGAGACGTGCGACGAGTAGTCGACTTCCTGTGTTGGCCGTGGATTGCGACTGGAGTGCTGCTGTGAACGCGTTGAGACTGTGATGACGTGTGCAGAGCCGTGCGCTGAAGAGTTGGACTCGGTTTACGGTAAGCGTCACTTGAGTGCACCTTGACGACGCGCTTGATCACGTGTATTATATGTTACAAGGCTTTCTCTGGGGCAGGCAGGCTGTCGGAGGCTTGGCATGCTTGCCCCCTTTGTAACCCGTTTGCACAGGCCTATACAAACCGGCGGCTTCCGCTGGGCCAGGGGACTACCATCAGTACCATGGCTACTCCATTGCTCCTGATGCGATCACTCGCCAGGTAGCCTCCTCTGCATCATGCGCATGAATGCCTCGCAGCTGACTCTGCCGGTGTGGTCATGGTCGAGCTCGTCAAACACCTGGGGCAGCAAGGGGACACACGCACACAGCTAAAACTTCGTTGGTACCTGGGGTGTGCCCTGCACGCACCGGGGCGCTCGCAACCCTGAGTGTGCTTCCATGGTCATTCGCATATGTGGAAGCCATGCGCTAGCATGCAGCAAAAAAGCCCGTACGTACGGTGTGCCTGCGGTAGAGTGCGACACATGCATGGCACAGAATGGCACCTGCACGGTGCGCCGCCAGCGACACGGGCACGAACACGCCCGGTCCAGCGCCACAAGGGGACACATACGGCAGCCGCTGTGGCAGGAGCACATCAGACCCCTGTAGCGGTTACTCCGCTAATCCGTTACCCAACCAGCTACCGAGACGTGGTGGGCTTACCTCTTCGACTGCGGTAACCCGAACCGTGGGTGCCACCTCTTTGAAGATTCCGATCACCTCTTCTCGACGCAGGAACCCAGCGCCTGCAAGTATGCCATTGTGTTCATGATAAGGATTGGTAATGGAACGCTTGCACGGCTTGCTTGACACTCCCGTGTGACATTGCATAACGCATGCCGCAAGACAGGAACGGCGGGGCTGTGGCTGCGCCATACAAGCAGGCGGTGCGTGCATATGCACTGCATGGAAATGATCCAGCCGTGATCCAGCCACGTCAGATAAGAGCAATTGGCGGAGCGCTGCAGGCAGCGCGGTAAGGCGGAAACCCCAGGCCCTTTTGGTGCACCAGCCCGCTCCAGCCTACTTGCCTCTGGTGTCGAATGCCCGGTACACCTCCCGTAGCTGGGAGTCCCTGGGCTTGGCTTTTTCCAGCGCCTGCAGCGTCCCGCATGTGCAGCAGCGGAAACTCAGATCAACAGCAACATTGTGGCGGGTAATCGTAGTGCGCATGGCTGTCATTGATGCCAGCTGCTGCCCCACACTACCACACTGCTTGTGCAGCTGTGAAGGCATGTCATGGTGTAGTTTCCCACACTCCCTGTTGCCATAGTCGTGCGGTCCTAACTACTTCAGCATATGTGCATTTACGCAGCTACACAGCGGCAGTTACTATGCCAGTGGGTTTCAGGTATCCCCACCTCACACACGTCCCGCAGCGTCTCCGGCCCTAGCTGAGCATCACTGGGCACAGGTCCGCCCAGAAGCTGTGCGAGCGCTGCGGAGGAAAGCTGCAGACCAGTCGCCGCAAGCACTGCCTTCTTGAAGGAGTGACGGTTTAAATAGCCGTTGACAGCGAACGTCGCAAACGCGTCAGACGCCGCGCGCTGGGTATCCAGCATGCTGCTAAGGGGAGCACATTGCGCTATGCGGCGACTACCCTTCCAAATGTATCTACAGCACAGTATGCAGAGTAAGTTACTGGTGACACTGTACGCGCTTTAGCAGGCAGCGGCTCCGTTGCTACGAAACCAGCATGGCGGGAAACTGGCTTGGCCGGATGCCACACCCAAAGGGCACGGAGACGTCCTAACCGCTTGGGTACGCCACCGAGGCGTGGTCCTGAGGCTCGTGCGCCTCCAGGAGCTCGCAGGAAACGTTTGCCCTGGGGACTAGGCATGTTGCTGTGCTAATTTCGGCCTATCATGCAGGGGCTGGGAGGCCAACGGAGATGCCAGCCAGCGGGTTCCTTCCCAGCAGGCCCTCGGTCAGCGGTACCCCTTCAGCCTCGGCCATGTCCCTTGCGAGGGAACTGAGCTTGGCATTCCAGCCCATTGTTATTCCCCTGAGGTGGTATATGTTGCTCTGGCCGCTAACGTGCAATGGTCTCAAACTCTCAATGGGATGCATGGAGTTGGGGAGCCAGTGGAAGTGGCGGGTTTTCAAGCCGTGCAAGGAATGTGTTTTAAAGGTATTAAGTGTTGCCGTACTATGCCCGTTCTGCAACGTGTTGCAGGACGCTGAAACCCAGCTGAACCTTTCTTCTGGGCCAGACGGGGTACCAGCGTAGGAGCTGTCACGTGTCAGCCCGGTGTCAAGGGAGCCTCCTGGGCAACTCTTGGGTTATCGGACTCTGTCGCGGCCAACTGTGCAGTGTATAATACATTGCCACTCCACATCCAGGGGCGATGTACACTCGCTGTAAGGGTGCGCTAAAACCTCTGCTTACTGCAGCTGCTGGCTTCTTGGGTCCTTGGGGGCCTTTGGAGTAGAGGCCACAATACTCATCGCGCTGAGTTGCATCAACACAAGATTGTATTGTTCACAGGGACAGTCTCATCGACGTAACAGGAGTAACATTGTTGAGACTCATGGGCCTCGGTCCCGAGTGTGCATGTCCGCGCACAGAGAGCAGTCCTATCCATTTTTGCTGTAGTCATATTCGACTGTGTGCAATTCCCTAGTCCTGACTGTATACGTGACACACGTGTTAAGGCTAGCGACGACCATGGCGCTGCGCGGTCCGCTGCGGCGTGCAGCTGGACAACTAGCGGGCAGCTTTAAACATGCTCAAACGGCAAGTGAAGAACCGGCACCTTGTGTAAACCACGATTTTGACTGGCGTTCCGAGAGATGTTCGCGACTGGATATATGCAGGCAGCCTGCTTGGGAGCCTCGGAGCTAGCCTGCAGCTCAGGTACGCAATTGACGAAAGGAAATGCTTTCTGATGTTACTAGAGCTCATGATAAACCCCTTGTTCCTGCAGAGGTGCTTTCCCGGCTACAATGGGCGGCCTCATGTTCCGCAAGGTGCGCCGATCCCCACGATAGCGCGCATCAGAGCTGACACTGGTTGCGAGACTCATTTCCTTTGACACTGCAGAAGTTACTTCCAAGGAGAACTGGCGTCGTTTATGGCCTCCGCCCGAAGTGGAGGGCTAGGGTCCGTGGGGCACATGCGGGCCCTCCACACCTCCGTCCTGTCGCTTGAAGCGTTCGAAGTCAAAGTCCCTCAGATGGGCGAGTCCATATCAGAGGGGACCATTGCAAACATTCTCAAGAAGCCGGGTGAGTAACCCACGCACCTGGCAGCGACGTCTTGAGGGTGACGGGAGGGTGTGTCTTAGTACCCAGGTGCTTACCTCGCAAGAGGCCCAGGCAGCAGCTCACACCTCCCACAGATAGACGCACACCTGACAGTACCGCTTCTTTGCCTGTTGGTGGGTGCCAGGTGACCCCGTGAAGGAGGACGACATCATTGCACAGATTGAGACGGACAAGGTGCGTTGCGTGAGCACGCGGCTCCCACCGGTCCACTCGTCCCTAGGCGTGCCCCTGGACCTTGCCACAACCACTCTTTCTATTGCAACAATAAGGAACCGAAACTAGGACTAGCTCTAGGGCTCCGTCCCCAGTGATAAATTGCTTGGCAGCGTGGCTCCAGACGGTTAGCCTCAGTATCCTGACAGGCCCGCCGCCACTCCGTCAGGCCGGGTGCCACGCCGCCAGTCCCTGCCTGGCGGAAACGCGGCGTGCACCACCTAGCCGTACACGGCAATGGCGACCACGTGACCCTCGCATACCTGTGCACCAGCAGCCGGACCGCTGTGTACATGGAGCTTTGCCAGAGCTGATGCGCTTACCCCACCTAGCACACAATTTCCTGCACCATCCGGTTGCAGGGCTTTCCCGTCGCGCCGCCGCCGGCCGCGGCGCAAGCCTTGCCTCCCCCAACCCGTAGTCCCTCACGGCACCTTACTTCGCGCCTGACCCAAATGCCCTTCCACAACACCCCTCCGCCACCAACACCGCCAGGTCACCATCGACGTCAAGTACACCAACAAGGCCCCCGGCGTGGTCTCCTCGCTGCTGGTCAAGGGCTCGGACGTGGTCAAGGTGGGGCAGCAGGTGGCGGTGGTGGAGGTGGGGGCAGCGCCCGCAGCGGCCCCTGCTGCCGCGGAGGCAGCACCCCCGCCCCCGCCGCCCAAGGCCGCAGAGGCGCCAAAGCCAGCGGCACCTGAGCCGCCCAAGCCCGCGCCCAAGCCTGCGCCAAAGGTGAGGGAGCATCACGGTTGGCGCAGATATGCTAGGTGCATACGGGCATTTGGCACACTCAGCACTTTGGTACCTGTACCTGTACCTGAAGGGACCTGAGGGAAGGCCCACTGCCGCGTAACACGGGTGTCTGAACCCTTGTCGGCATTGCTGGAAAGGCGGTAGCAGGTGCCTGCCGGCCCCACGACACACAGACTGCCGATCCCTGCTGCCCTGTCACGTGACGCCAACGTCATGCGCCAAACGCCCACCCACATCCCGCAGGCCGCGGCGCCGCCTGGCCCTCCGCCCCCGCCGATGCCATCGTCCCGGCCTTCACGGTAGGCCACTTGCAGCTGGACCAGCAGCCGCATGCGGGGTATCATTGAAACAGTGCCTAGCATGCACCGGCTAGTCACAAGCGCCGCAATGCACCGCGGCCGTGCAGGCATGCAGGTGCGAAGCAGCGCATCGCGTCAACCCACATGACGCAGGGTTGAGCAGAGCCGGAAGCCCGAGTGCCAGGCGCCATGACCCACCGACCTGCCCTTTGAGTCCCAAGTAGCGCACACAGCCACGGCCTATTCTGCCTACATCCCGCACCGCACCCGCTGCACAGCCACGGCAAGCATGTCACACAGCTGTGCATGCGCACGGCAACGGCGTTGTGCACACCCCAAACCCCATATACCTGCACGCTTGCCTGTTTACATCGTGCAACCCACTGCGGCTGTTGAGAATTGCGCTGTCTGCTTTCCCACCGCCTCGCCTCTTTCGTCCCCTCCTCGCCCCGCAGCCACGTCAAGTTGACCCGAATGACCTGAATTGGGGATTGTCACACTGTTGGTGCACAGACTTTTGCATTGCCAAATATCCCTCCTTTCCTTTCCCGCCCCGCAGGCGCGTCAAGATGACCCGGCTGCGCATGCGCGTGGCGGAGCGGCTCAAGGGCGCGCAGAACACGTACGCCATGCTGTCCACCTTCAACGAGGTGGACATGAGCCAGCTCATCGAGCTGCGCAACGCGTACAAGGTGAGCTGTTGGGCACTGACACAGGCTGTGCGGTTGATTGGGGGGGGGGGGCTCTTTGCGTGCACCATCGAACTGCGCAACGCGTACACGGTGAGCTGCTGAGCGCTGTCGTTGTGCAGTGGGGCTCCATAACGCGCACAAGGGATGTGCGGGTCTGCGGGTGCTAAAAGGGGAACGGCACGTGCGGTGTGCAGGTCATATTTCATGTGCGACGCGTACCAGGTGTGCTCGTACGGTTGTGGGGCCGTGTGGGGGCCCGCCTGAGTGTTGCACGGGGCCAATAACCGTGGCCCGGCGAACCCTCGCAATGGGGGGACGCATGCACAGGGGGACACATGTGGGTTGGGAGCGCGGGTTGCCATGTGGAGGGCACATGAGGACTGCCTGGGATAGCGGGGCGGCGGGTGGGTACAGCGGTGGGGACGGTGGGCTGAAGGGCTCTGTGTTTGCCAGGCTAGACTGGTACAGCCACTGCTAGCTGTGCAAGAGGTTGCAGGCTAGTGCACCCTTGCGCTGTCCGTATCGTGTATCGTGTACTATGCCTGATCCAGCTCAACCCATATCAACCAGTCGCATACCGGTCCCTTTCAACCCCCAACACCGCACAGGACGTGTTCCTTGAGAAGCACGGCGTGAAGCTGGGATTCATGTCGGTGTTCGTCAAGGCGGCGGCGTACGCGCTGCAGGTGGGGTGGGGGTAATCGCAGAGCGGCAAAGCAACAAATGGGAGCCAGTCGGTGGGCTGGGGTTGGGGACACGCGCTGCAGGTGGGGTGGGGGAGTGGCGACGCGCTGCATTGCTGGGGTCCCACATGGAGTTCCCGCGGCCCTGCAGGTGGGGTATCGCCGCGTCTGAACTGGGTCGGTGGGGCCGCACGCTCTGCAAGTGAGGATGGGAAAGAGCGCGGAAAGGCGTGGGTTAAGTGGCGGTGCAAGGATCGGGATTTAGGCGTGTGCACTGCGCCAAGCTGTGGTTTACATTCCCGCAATGCAGGAGGTGCCTGCTGTGAACGCGGTGATTGAGGAGGACGAGATCGTGTTCCGGGACTACTACGACATCTCCATCGCCGTAGCCACCCCCAAGGTATGGTAGGGCAGAGTGGGGTGTGTATTAGTACTGGTGTGTACTAACGCTGTGTTGTGTTCCGGGACTACTACGACATCTCCATCGGCGTGGCCACGCCCAAGGTGGGGTGGGTGGGAAGTGCGTACTAACGCAGCGAGCATTGAACGGACACTGCATGTTGATGGTGTACAGCTACGGCATCTCCACTGCCGTGGCTACGCCCAAGGTGGGGTGTGTGAGGCGCCTGCCGGTGTTGCCAAGAGGCGTGTGTATTAGCAGTTTGCGCGTTGGTACTTGGTGTACAGCTGCACCCTCTCTCGTGACCGTGGAAAGGCGACCGGTAGACCCATTGGCAATGCCGGAGGGCTATGGAAGGAGACGCCCGTCGGCCAAGGGTCGGGATGCGATGGGCTGGGATACGTGCCGTACGGTAACGCAGGTGCTAAAGCTGCGCCCGACTGCCTTACGGAAGCTGTTACCGACCGTGTGCCTGTTGCCTCAGCCGAGCGCCGAGAGGCTGTATGGCCGAGTGTTGTTACGAGGAGGCGTTCTGACTCCGCTCTACCGAACAACACCGAGCAACAACTAACAACGCTCTAGGACGACGCTAACGCATTCCATGCCGCTGCCATGCCTTGTCCTCCTTTAGGACCTGGTGGTGGACATCCAGCCATGCACTAACTGCCGCTGCCCTGCCCCCCTTTGTGCCCCAGGGCCTGGTGGTGCCGGTGCTGCGGAGCGCCGACGAGATGAGCTTCGCGGAGGTGGAGAAGGTGCGTCGTACGCCACGTGGCATGGCCCGGTCGCCGGCACTCTAGATGCACTAGCGTGGCCAGGCCCCAAGTAGATAGGAGTTGGACGGCAAAGTAGTGGGTGTGGGTGGGCAAAGACCGCCATGCAAAGAGCTGAATATGCAACCATGAAAAGCGCTGACCGCGGCTGGGCTTGAGCCAAGGAGGGTGTGAGGGTCACTCCGCCCGCCATACCCGTTCCGCTGTATTCCGCACCCGTCCCTCACGCCGAGGGCCTGCCGTGCACGAAAACGCAACGGGACCATCCTGCTGCACACTGATGTAGTGCAACCGTTTCCTGCAGTCCCCATTACCAATGCGATGTATTCTCAAGTATCTAATTTGCTGTGTGCTGTCCCCCAGACCATGGGCCTGCTGGGCAAGAAGGCTCGCGAGGGCACCATCGGCATCGACGACATGGCGGGCGGCACCTTCACCATCAGCAACGGCGGGGTGTACGGCAGTCTGCTGTCCACGCCCATCATCAACCCGCCGCAGGTGCGGACGGGGCCCCCGGCAGCAGCAGCAGCAGCCGCAAAAATAACAGCGATTGCTGCAAAGCGGCAAACGCAGCGGGATCTGATGGATGGGCGTCGTTGGAAGTCCGCGCCCGATGAGCAGTATGGTATCTGTTTGTGCGGCTGTCGGCTGAGTGGCGCTTCGACGCGCAGCATTCAGGTGTCTCCTCCCTTGCCTCGTCTTGCAACGCTGGCCACGGAGCCCATTACGGTATGGGAAGCCCCGTGTACAACAAAAGCATCGATTACTACTACCGTACTATTATTCCGTTCTCTCCCTGCGCAGTCCGCCATCCTGGGCATGCACGCCATCGTGGAGCGGCCCGTTGCCGTCAAGGGCAAGGTGGAGATCCGGCCCATGATGAACGTGGCGCTCACGTACGACCACAGGCTCATCGACGGCCGGGAGGTGAGACACGTCTGAGAGCTGCCGGGTATGGGGGCCTGTGACCAGCAACAAGTTCACGCATGGGTTGACGGGGTGAAAGTGCCACACTGTGCATGGCGTACGGAAACGAGCCGAGCGCTTCCCTCCTGCAGCGGCACTGGGACGGTTTCCGGTGCCTGCCATGAGACGCCTCCATGTCGATGGACATTTGATGACCGGCCGGCGGGCTGCGCCGGCGGGAAACAGATTGCGGTCCATGGCTTGTGTTGGTGACTCTTGAATGTGCGTGGCCTGACGGTCCCCCGCCTCCTGCCCCTGCTTCCCCTCCCCCCCCCCTGCTCCAGGCGGTGACGTTCCTGCGCCGCATCAAGGACGTGGTGGAGGACCCCCGCCGCCTGCTGCTGGACGTGTAAGGGACGGGATGAACGTGGAGGGGAGTGCATGTGGAAGGGGCAGGGCCCGGGGGTGGGACAGAAGCTTGTAGGGGCCGGCCGTGGGGACCCCCGCCGCCTGCGGCCAACCGTGGTAAGGGAACGGGGGAGGAGAGCCCAAAGGCATGGCAGGGCCGGCACCGCCTGCTGCTGGATGGGCAGGGGAGTGGTGGCCGTGGAGGGGCAGCGCCTGGGGGCGGGACAGTAGCTGGTTGGGGTAGAAGGGATGGGACCCTGGGCCGTGAGATGCGCTGTGGGGGCTGGGGGTCCATTGGCCGGGGGTTCGGACGGTTGGTGGGCTGTATCATCGGTGGAGGGCACCCGTCGGCAGCGGATGGCGTGAAGGACAGAGAGGGAGGGCACACAGGTAGGAGGCACCGCGGGCGTGGAGAGGGGCCGTGGAGAGGGGTGCAGCGGCGCGTGGTTTCCCCGCCGTGCAGCAGGCGGAGGCTGTAGACTGCAGAGCGGCAGCGGCGGTGGTCCTAGTAGTCCTGGTGCAGGCGGCAGAGAGCAGGCAGCCAGCAGGGACATGTGGGCCGTGTAGCGCGCTGCATGGGCCTAGCCCCAGTGAGGACAGGCCATTTCCGCGGGCTGCTGCAGTGCATGGGTTGCGGATGGGGTGACTCTGGCGCGTCCGCAGTAGCGGTGCGGCCGTGTCTGGGTAAAGGTATTGCTGGGGGCAGCCGTGGTTCCCGATGGGAACGCCATGCCCCATGGTGTGACAGTGATGGAGGCGTGTCCTCTTGCCAGCTTACTTGCGTACCAAGCTTATCACATCTATTGTGTCGCCGCGTCTGTTTGGATTCGTTTGCGTGCAAGGCGTGTTTTGGCGAGAGTCGTTACCCGACCCACATGCTTCCATGCACGGTGCTATGTGCGCACTGCTGGCATGCCGTGTGACTCCTGCTGTGACTCGTGGAGCGGCGTGCTGGCTATGCGTGTTTTGGCGTCACGTTGCATCGTTCTTTCAGTGTGTGTGCTGCCAAGTTTGGGAGTACTAGCTCTCTTGGCGCATGGGCGGCTGCGCATTGCAGCCAAGCATGATGTGTGGCCATGCGCCCCTGTCGTTTAACCATGCGTGTAGGAGTAGCATTCGAGGTGCAGCCTTATACGGATAGGCTTGCATCCGTGCTGGCCCAGTACTCCCAAGGGCGCGTACGGGACGTGGCGGTATGGAAGTACGGCAAGACCGCGAGCTGCCGCTGGAATGAAAATTCGGCAGGAAACAGGGCAGAGGAGGGGGGGGGGTAAGGAAAAAAATGTCCGACCCCATGCCCCAAAATTGGTTCGGACCCCCCTGGGGGTACCAACCATCTGCCGTACTGTACGACAGGAAGCTTCCTCC
>VFQN01001594.1_pt1 | contig 37360 bp, 57 predicted proteins | sample 3512371 | NCBI WGS metagenome assembly VFQN01 (sample SAMN10412370, study PRJNA504923) | tailings metagenome | isolation source: Replicate 2 from Balatoc abandoned mine | place: Philippines: Itogon, Benguet | collected 2017-08-28
CTCCTTAACCCACGCGGAGGTGCTTCGCCTCCCGCGTTAGTATTATTATTATTATTATGCATGCCTGGGCTTGGTTTGGTGGTGGTTTGCGGCAACATTGTGCCTACGCAGGAGATGTGCGTGGACGCAGGGGTGCCAGGGATCAGCTGCCAGGGGGCGCTTTTGATTTGGTCCTTTCCGTTGCAAGGAGCAACCCTGTGGACTGGTGCTCTGTGCACCTGCTTCGGCTGGACGCGCTTTACAGCGTCCCCAGCCGATGAGGTTCGTCTCTCGTGCTACACTTGCCTCTAACGCGGGTACGCGTGCTGACGCGTGTGCCTTGTGGAGTGACACTGTGTGGGCCGGTGCAGGCAGGTGTGGGCAACGGCATCTACCGGTATGTGACCCGTCGCTACCGGTACCCAATACCCCGCACACGCAATGGTTCAGGAGTTACAGCGTATGGCTGTCGTGTTGTGCACTTGCCGCCGCACACAAGGCCCCGCACAGGCCGGTGTACCGGCCCGCCACGCAACGAGGGGACATCCCGTGCATCCGACACCATTGCACACACAGACGGGCTGAGACGCGTTCCTGACTCCTCTACATACTATTGACTTGCAGTCAGTCACAATATGCTGTGTACAACTGCCAACGTCTTCCTCGCCTAGGCGTAGAACCCGCTCAATACCTTCTGTCGGCCCTGGCCATAACAATTCCAGCAACATGCTGATTATACAGTACCATATAGTAGAGGAATTATGGAACACTTGTAGCCGAGCCCTTGACACTTAAAGTCTTCGGAAGCACCTTGGGTGTGGCACCATGGACTCAAACTATCCGCCACCGTTTGATATGTCGTTGGATGACGATATCGGATATGGTCCACAGTCAGGTGGCGGTTCGGGCAACGACAACTTCAAGGTCAGCTCCACCTGTCTTTGGCGCGCTATATGCCCAAGTCGCATGCTTGCCTGCTCAGGAGGCTGTTTGAGCGTTCCGTTAGTATGAGCCTTTCCAGGAATTATCTTCATGACAATTGACATATCTGTGACTTGGCGGGCATGCCCAGGTGGTCGTCCGTGTCCGGCCCCCCTTGCCCCGGGAGCTCAGAGGGACAGGCCTGCGGGCGTACCAATGCACGACAGCAGTCGAGCAAGGAGAGCGCAACGTCATATTGTCAGAGAACTTGCAGGTGGGGGAAGGGTTGGGGCCAACAGCGCCGCAAGGGACCATTATGTGCCAGTTGCCACACCGCCTGGCTGCTGCAAGGGCGGGGATGGGGATGCTCCGTGAAACGTCGTCAGGGCACTGACGTGGGGTTGCTCGGCTCTACTTCCCGCACAGGTGGCATTGGGTCAACAGGGCGCCGTCGTCGATGGCTCACTGTACAACACCCACAGGTGGGCGCTCGTGATGCCCTGGCGGTGGAGGCAGGCCAGGGCACACGAGGTCCTTGGCCTTGCCCGCAGAGTATCATTGCTCGCCAGGACTTGCCATGCAGCGCAAGTATCTGGGTCATGTCGACCGGCTAGTCATCTTGCATGGCAGGCGTGCAACCACTCTTTGCTTTGAGGGCTGGCAGGCACGTGCTGCCGCGCTCTCGGCTACTGCCCACTGCACAGACATTTCTTTTTTCAGACTATGTTAGGACCACAAGATTACTGCAGGGCCGCGCCTGCCACTGCGCATTGATTGTTTGGGCCTAAATAGCCTCTATGTCGCTGTAACGCCGCTGCATGTCCCCTACCCCCCGCTAGGTTCACGTTCGACCACGTGTACGACCAGCACAGCTCGCAGGACCAGGTGTACGTGCAGAGCGCGCAGCAGGTGGTGCTGTCCATCCTGCAGGTGCGGGGGGCCGGGGGCGGCGGGTGGGGGCGGGCTGTGAAGTTGGAGCTGGCATGGTTCCCAGGCGGCCGATGAACAGCAACACGACGACCTGGGCCGCGGCGTGGGCTCTGGGGGCGGACCGGGTCCCGTCCTCCTAGTGGCCACCTGCGCCTGGCAGGGGTCGACCTCTGAGGGCTCACGCGCGCTGCGGCACACACTTGGATGCTTTATACCATATGGCGCGGCGGTACCCCGTGCCTGCTGAAGTGAGGACTGTGGGCCCGCTGTCCTTGCCGCGCTCAGGGGTACAATGCCGCCATTATCGCCTACGGCCAGACCGGCACCGGCAAGACGTATACAATGGAGGGAGCGTTGGAGGTAGGCGGAATGTGCACATGGTGCCAGTTCTTTGCCACCTATGGCAGGCCACATGGGCGCATGGACGTTGGAGTAATTTGAACCTTAGACATGTGGGTTCCACGTCACTCGGCATGAGAATCGGCGGCAATTTCTGTCCCACGCATGGAAGCGGCTTCTCCCGCTGCCACACTCTCCTAGGCCCCCTGCTGCTGGGGTGAGGCCGCTGTGTCCGCAAGGCTTGTACAGAACACCGCCTACCCTGGCTGACCAGGAGAGCCTCAACGCAACCCCCCCTGCTGCCCCTGTCCCCGCACCCCAGGGCCCCGACCGCGGCATCATCCCCCGCACCGTGGAGGACATCTTCACCTACATCGTCAATGACCCGGAGCCAACCAGGTGGCGAGGGGGGGTGGACACAAAGTACTAGTAACGCGATGTAGAAGTGGTAGTAGCAGCAGTAGTAGTACGGTATGTAGTAATTCGACCACTGAGATAGGCGTCCGCCTAGCTCCCACAGCGCGCGCCGGCGCGGAAGGTCCGCGAGGCGACAGTGGCATATTATAAAGCATCTGAATTGGTCGAGCAGCGTAGGTAGGGCCAGTGGCCGATGGCTTGGCTGAGAGAGATGCTCGTGCGTGCACTAGGTTTTCCGGCCCCGGCTCCCGACCCAGACGCGTATCCCGCACAGAAAAACCCTAATGGCAACCCGGACTCACGTAGCGGAAGCATGGGCGCGTGGAGGGGCGCGAAGTGGGGGCAAAGGGCACAGGCGCGGACGGGGGCCCGGGGCAGGACCCGCTGTGCTAGCTGCAGATGTTATGCACCTGAAGTACTACGGAGCAACTGCTGGCACGAATGTCTTGGCCGACATTTAGGTGCTGCCCTGCTGCTGCTGCTGCTGCTGCTGCTGCTGCTGCTGCTCAAAACCCCCCTGCCCTTGTTCCCCACTCCCCCCGCAGCAAGTACCTGGTGCGCTCGTCGTACCTCCAGATCTACAACGAGGTGGTGTCCGACCTGCTCAAGCCGGAGCGCGCGGCGCTGGCCATCCGCGAGGACCGGCGGCGGGGCGTGTTCGTGGACGGGCTGAGCGAGTGGGTGGTCCGCTCCCCAGCCGAGGTGTACCAGCTCATGCAGCGGGGCCAGGCGCTGGTAGGTGAAGCGGGGCAAAGGGCAACGCACAAACCTAGGAGGCTTGGGGAGAACTGTCTTTGTCATCAGCGGCAAAGTGCGCGATCGTGCTGTTGCCGTTTGTGCGACCCAGACTTTTACCACCGCCTTGCTCCTGCCCTTTCCGCAGCGCGCCACCGGCGCCACCAAGCTGAACGAGCTGTCCAGCCGCAGCCACGCCGTGTGCGTCATCATCGTGGAGAAGTGCACGCCGACGCAGGGCGAGGACGCACAGAAGCAGGGTGAGGGCGTGAGGGCGGGGGCCAGGGGTTACACTGCCTCATGGAGGGCGGGAGGTCATAATATTTCCCGGCCAGTGCGTAGTCTGCAAGCGCAGCACGGTCCGACGAGCCTGGCGGATTGGCAGCAAAGGGCAGCCTCACAGACCACAACTGCTGGTGACGGTGTTCCGGGCTGCCTAGTCGCACACGGGAGCCTGTTCCAGTCTGTGTCGCCTGCATTTCAACAAATAGGGTGGCACGGTGAACATGGCACGAGTCAGCCAGCACTCTGGAAGCGCACGAGTCAGCCAGCAATCTGGAAGCGCAGCAGCTCAACAGCAGCACGCAATGCAACTGAGCTGCGGCTACTGACGGCTTCGTTCCCGCCGCTACATTCTCTCCTCGCCACCAGGCGCATGGCGACCTACTGACGATGGCGCTCCGCCGCCCGCTATCCAGTCGATCAAGGTGGGACTAGTATCCACCACCAGTGAGCTGATGATGACACCCCTTGTGCTCACAAGCGCAATCCTCCTTTGCGTTGACCGTGGTGGTCATACCAAGGGGGCCCAGGCTGTCGGGTGGGGGGCCCTGCTTGGCAGAAACGCAAATACAGCACGGCGTGGCAGCACGGCTTCCTTGCACCCAACTCAACACCACGGTTGCACTTTCCGCCATACGCTGCCGCTGAGCCCTTCCGCCGTTTCCCTGCACGGTGCGCAGGTGGGCAAGCTGAACCTGGTGGACCTGGCGGGCAGCGAGCGCGTGCACGTGACGGGGGCGGTGGGGCGGCGACTGGAGGAGAGCAAGAAGATCAACGCCAGCCTGTCAGCGCTGGGTGAGCGGGGCAGGCATCTGTACCGCATGCCTGCTGTGTACAGGCATTGAAATCAGGACCCGGCGCAAGACTCAAAACACCTGATTGATCCGGCTCAATGGTCTGCGCCCTGCCGTGCTGCATGTCGCAGGCAACGTGATCGCCGCACTGACGGACCGTCGCGAGCGGTCGCACATCCCCTACCGCGACTCCAAGCTGACGCGGCTGCTGGAGGACTCGCTGGGCGGCAACTGCCGCACCACCATGATCGCCACCATCGCGCCGTCCCTGGAGGCCTACCAGGAGAGCCTGTCCACACTCAAGTTCGCAAACAGGTGGGGTTGCGGGGTCGGGCGCGTAAGGCGCAAACCCAGCGAACAGCTGCACGGGTCAGGAAGTAAGTAAGTGTTGCCCGTCCCAGTGCTGAACACACGCCCTTTACGGAGTGTCCGGACTTGCATGCCGAACGCACCACCGCGCAGGGCCAAGAACATCCAGAACGAGGCGCACGTCAACGAGGACGTTGACCAGCGCACGCTGCTGCGGAAGGTGCGGCAATGCATGGGTGGCGGGGTGGTAGGCTCAGCCTCGCTCGTGGGTTGAAGCGTATGAGCCCTGCCCAGCGCTCCTTAGCATGCACCTTCAACCAGCTGCTCACACTCAGAAGCACGTCCTGTTACCCCTTCCGTCCCAAACCCACGCTGCCCGCAGTACGAGCGCGAGCTGCGGCGGCTGCGCGACGAGCTGGCGCGCCGCAGCCGCAACGTTGTGGACAAGCGGCAGCTGCTGGTGGTGCGTGGGGGGCGGCGGTATGGGGTGGGGGCAGCGCGGGATGGTGATGCGCTTGGTGACGCCGGGCCTAGCCCAGACATCTATGCAGCATGGAGAGCAAGGTCCAAGAGGGAGCAGCTGTGCGCTGCATTGTAGCGGCTCCCATTATATGACCCTCAGCTGTGACCTGCTCGGCGCCGGCCCCTTTCCCCAGGCTGAGGAGCAGGCCAAGCGCGCTGAGGCGGACAAACTGGCGGCGCTGACGGCGCTGCAGGTGGGGCCGCCGGGGGCCTGGCTTGACGTGCGTTAGATGCGTCCTTGGCTCCACCGCTGCCCTGACGGCGTGCCAGTTCGTGCGCCCTGCTCCACCCACTTATGGGCCTTGCCTCAACCGGGAAGCAACCCGTTTTAAGATGACGCAAACCGTGGTGGCCACCCGCAGGAGCGCAGCAAGGAGTTCCTGCGGGAGAAGGAGGAGAAGCGGCAGCTGGAGATCAAGATCCAGGTGAGCGCCGAGTATTGGGCTGCGAGCACAAAGGACGAACCGGGTTCCGTGCTAAGGGTGCCCTGGGTGGCCCCATGCCCACATCGCACCTTCCTGGGCACCCGTATGCGATACCGCCTACCCGTTGCCCCCTTGTGCCTCACCACCCCTCCCTTGTCCGCCCCGCAGGCCATGCAAAGCCAGTTCCTGTCGGGCGGCTCTGCGCTGCACGAGGTGCCCGCCTTCAAGGTCATCCTGCAGCGGGAGGCCAACCGCATGAGAGGTGCGCCGCGGGGCCCTGGGGCGGAGTGGGGCCAACGCACGGCCTTATGCCCCCGCAACAGTAATGCCTTCGCGCCGTGTGGTGCGCCGCACATCCGGAGTGTGGCGTCCCACGACCTTCTTCGCGCCCCTTTCCCCCACTCTCGCCCGCCCCCCAGAGCAGTACGAGTCCCGCATCCGCGCCATGGAGGCGGAGCGCGAGGCCATGGCGGCAGCAGCGTCGCGCTCCGCCGAGGTTGAGCGCTACAAGGAGCTGCTGCTCAAGCAGCGGGACATCATGATCGCGCTCACGGCGCGACTCAACGAGCGGGACGACAACATCGTGGCGCTGCAGGTGGGCGTGCATACTATACGCGTTTGGATTAGGTCCCGAAGAAGGGCGTGGGTGACAGGCGGAGGAGAGCCGGTGGGGAAGGCGTGGAAAACATCTCGTTGGCAGGAGCGGTCGTTATAGGTCACCGCCTTTGGAGCACCAGCATACTGACCAGTCTACCAGCACCAGCATAAACGTCTGTGATCCACGCGAGGGATGGGACCAACAACGCCACGGTTCCCTCCCAGAAATGGTGGTGCAATAGCCAGCACTTCAAGGACGCTGCACCCCTGACCTGCTCTCTCCTGGTCCCTGTTCCTCTCCCCCCGCAGGAGGAGCTGGAGGCGTACGAGCGCTACCAGCGGCAGCTGGAGGACCAGCTGGACGCCAAGACGGCGGAACTGATCGCGCTGAGGAAGGTGGGGCGTGAGTGGAGGGGCCGGGGAGGGGTTGCAGTGACCCTACACACCAGCTCGGTGGTAAGCGGCCGCACGACTGTAAGGAAAGCGCACCGTGCAGCCGGTCTCGAGGATGCCAACCAAGCCGCATAGCAGGTGAAGTCCCTTGCCTAGTTTGTACACCCTGATGCCGTGTCGCAATCCACCTCACCTCCCTGCACCTGACTGCGCACCCCACCGGCCCCAGGCTGCTGTGGAGCACGCGGCGTCCAGCCCCTCCAGCATGGGGGGCTACGCGCCCCTGCAGACGGCGCTGGGCGACTGGGCGGGCGGCAGCACGGGCGGCGGGGCGGAGGCCGGGCTGCTGGGTCCGGGCGGGACGCAGCAGCTCAGCATCGCGCCGGACGGCAGGTGGGTGCACACCCTTGGACTAGGAACTAGGGCACGAACACATGCGTGCACGTTGTCCACTGGCTTGCCAGCCAGGCTAGTGAGTGACAGGTCATCAGCGTTGCTCTTCCTCTGAACGCCAGTGGACATCGTTGGGGCGACAGGGGGCTTGTGCCGCACAGCCAAACCGTAGCAAGCTCTGGACCAGCTTTGGCTCGAACACCTCTTTTGCCACCAACGCTGCATTTCAGGCTGAACCCCATGGGCTCGGGCGACGACGGCCAGGGCCCCGGCGGCCCCCTGCTGCCCACCATCCGTACGCAGCTGCAGGGCGGGGCGGCGGACGGCGGCCGCATGGCGGTGGAGGTGCAGATGGTGGGTGGCGCGCCTTGGGCAAGGGCGACTGCATCGGGCGTGTCCCACTGATTGCCTTTGCAATACAGCAGCACGTATGGTCGGTGTGCCGCACCCAGGCTGTCTGCGTTTCGAGGCATCTCGCGGTGCCCCTGTGCCTGCTGCACCCCTACCCCAGGGCCTGGACAGCCAGGACGTGACGCCCCGCGGCAGCGCCTCGGCGTGGCAGGGCGCGGGAGGGCAGTCGGCCTCCTTCACGGCAGGGTACGGCAACGGCAGCAGCGGGCTGTACAGTGGGGGCAGTGGGCCTCTGCAGCAAGGCAACGGGCAAATGGTGAGCGGCGGGGGGCTCGGGGGCCTCGAGCTGCAGTACGAAACAAGACGCCTACCGGTAGCACGGCAAGCACAGCCGTGCGTTACGTCGTGTAGCTTAGGTGGGCATGTCTCTGTCCTAACCAAGCGCAACAATGCACTGCAGGAACAAGGGGGGACTGGAGCCATGCGTGGCGCAGGGGGCGGCGGCGGGCTGCTGCACGGGTACGGCAGTGGCAGCAGCATGTCGGAGGCGGCGGCAGCGGCATCGCCAGGTGGGGTGTTGAGTGTTCGGAGGACATGGCAGGTTTGGCATGGGGCATCACAGCCAGGACGGCTACTCTCCTGTACAGCATCCGCTTGGCAAGCGTGCGACAATCACTGCTCCAAATGTACACATGCGCATAGCCCTCATCGCGGCTACTGCACTTGCGTGGGTGTATTCTTGATGATGCGGTTGTTCGCGCACCTCAGCCGTCATGTTGCAGCTAAGTGCCGGACCGCGTGCTTGCCCTCGCCGCCCACTCACCCTCCCAGGCGAGGTGGAGGAGCTGCGGGCCGCCGCCGTGACGGCCGCCAAGGAGCGCGCCGCGCTGCAGCAGATCCTGGACTCCAAGGTCAAGGTCATGGTGACGGAGATCATACGCGAGGTGGGCGAAGGGAGGCAACGCCGCAGCGCAATGCTGTCGGCATGTGGGAACATCGTTGCGATCACTCAGCGGTATGCTGGCACAGCTGCAGTGCTACACAAACGCCGCCCTGGGCCCCGTGCTCTTGTGTACTGTTTCTGTCCTTCACAGCGCCGACACCCCTTGACACTCCACCCGCCAGCATCCCCCTTCACTTCCACCTCCACTACGGTACCCACACACATACTGGTGGACGGCGTGCCCACCTCCTGCCCCACCAACCGCTCGCCACCTGCACACCACTTTGCACGTCCATCTGCCTAATACACCAAGCAACCTTGGCATGCCATCCCGCCCAACTTCTCGCCCCCACAACGCGGAGGGGTCTGTGCAGCTGATGTGAACGCTCTTGCCCTCACGTGATTGACCTCTACGACCCCTGCGCTGCCCAACTTCAGGTGTCGTCGGCGGCCTCAGGGGGTTTCTCTGCCCTGGGCGGCCTGTCGCAGCAGGTCCCGGGCCAGGTCCCGGGCCAGCTGCTGTCGCGGCTGTCGGCGCTGGAGCAGCTGGTGGCGCGCGTGTCGGGCGCCATAGGGGCGACGGCGGGCCCGACAACGGGGTAGCGCTGGGGCCAGGCCACCTCCAAGGAGGAGCGGGGGTGCAAAGCGATGGTACAAAGTACGGTCACACCAGTACTGTGGTATCGGCGGACGGTCCTTGTATCGTCCTGGCTTGCAGGCGGTTTGACATATTGCACTTGTTTACTTAACGACTAGGATGCGCTGTTCAAAGCGTACGAAGCACCATCATTGCCTACAGTCTTGAGTGTGAGTCTGTTGCGCTTATGCGCAAAACGTGTATGTGCGGGAAGGTTTGGGCTGTTTACACACAGTTGACAGACAAAGAGGCATAGCCATGTGCCTCACCGAACACGAAGCCACGTGCGGGCGCCTGACCAGACCTGCTGCGCCTGCAACCTCCCTTACGGCGAGGCCCCTTGCATGAGCGCGGCCACTGGGACGAAGCCCGGTGAAACCCTCCAACAAACACATCGCGGAGAGGTACCACCAGGCGGCACGCACGACGCAGTCACTCCCAACTTCCGCTTTGCGGTGTGTATACGGTGGAGCTTTGTGGCATGTGTGATACAAGTTTTGTTTGAACTTAGTAGGAGCGAAAGCTGACATCTAGGGTTCGGCATTTCCAGTGCTCACGTGGCCCCATGGGAGCTCCCCTGCGTGGCCCACAGCAGCCCAGAGCAGTCGGGGGTGCCTCCCGACCTCGAGTGTGTGTGCGCCTCCCCCTCTTTGTGCCACCCATGACAGACCGTGACATCCGGATGCTACCTCATGTGATGTTGAACTACTGGCCATTCCTGCAGAGTGCACCTGAGTGCACCCCTGCTGCCACCTGCCGCTTAGCGGGAAGGAACAGGCGCACCCAGCTGGCACAACATCGTGCTGTGCTGTGCTGAGCACTCCCCTGGCACCTTAAGCGCCTAGCCTTCACATGCAGAACAGTTCAACGCTGCTGCTTAGACGGTGGTCTCGCTACTAGCGCTAACTATTACACCCTTGCACTTGCTCGCATCTTCGGGGTTTGGACCACGAGACCATGACCAAGACCTGATCTGGCGCCGCAGTGCAGGGGAGCCCTCCTCCCTACCCAGAGTTGTACGGTCCGGGAGGCGCACTCGCGCACAGCGGGGCAGGCCCTAACGATGACTAGGCCATGTGCCTTGCTACCACTTGTTGCATAGCTCAAACGGTTGTCCTGGAGGGTAGACAAGCCACCCAAGCTTCAACAATTGCGCTTTAACAGCTGAGGTTCCTTCCGCAGCTGTTACAACCACCCCAAGTATACTTTAGAAGCAGTGAATCGCACACGTTTTGACGATGGAGAAGCCAGAGACTGACGTTGACCTGCCTCGCGCGCTCATAAGGCGGATAGTTAAGGGGAAGCTTACAGAACTGGCTGGTGACGATTCCAAGGACTTCTCAATCAACAAGGATGCGCTCACGGCCCTGTCGGAAAGCACCAAGGTCTTTATCAGCTTAATTGCCTCCACCGCGAACGACATTTGCCAGGAGAAGCGGCGACAGACCGTCAACGCGGATGACATTTTCACAGCACTGCAAGATCTAGAGTTTCCGGAGCTAGTGGGGCCTTTGAGGGAGCAACTTGAAGGTAAGAGCGTCGGTAGAGGTTGCGAAGGCGGGAAGGGGTTGAACGCAACCCTAGCGACATCGTCGCAAAAGCGGCGCCCTTGAGCCGTGTGTAACTACTCCTTAGTTGGGTAGGAGATCGGGTAGGAGAGCCGCTGTCCCTACGTAGGCAGCTGGATTGGGGTTTGCCTGGGGGTGGGACCTGTCCTACCTTGTTGCCTCTCCGCCCCCAGAAGCCCCCCGAAGGCGCCAGAGACCCTGGAAGGCGGTCTCAGCAGAACTCGAACGCTTCTGGTCCGGGGCATGGGGCGCACGCCGAACAGTGTCGTTGTCCCCCGGGTCACCTCTCGTGTACCCCCCTCCCTCCCCTGCTCCCCACTCCTACCCTCACCCCAGCTTTCAAGGAGGCCGTCCGGGAGCGCAACAAAAACCGCCCATCCAAAAAGCGGAAGCAGAACGTGTTCGACCAGCCCCTGGTCATTCCGCGCAACCCCAAGCAGAGCCAGCAGGGTGGGCCGCAGGGCTCCGAGCTGCAGCCCGAGGAGCAGGGCGACCTGCAGGGCCTGGACGGCGAGGGCGAGGTAGACGGCGAGGCGGGTGGGGAGCTGGAGGGCGGCAGGGACGGTGACGGTGACGGCGACGGCGAGCTGCTGCTGCCTGGGGACGGGCTGGCGGACGCGGGGGACATGCAGGGCATGGGCATGATGATGGGGGACATGGGCATGGGGATGGGCCTCATCAACGGGCAGGGTTGAGGCGCTGACCGTGCGCAGAGGTTTGCTGGCTGTTGATGCTTGGCATTGGGTGCAGACGTACAGGCGCCCTGAGGCGTAGGCGTGGGTCGCGTGTGGGTTCCAGACATAAAGGGCCTTCCGCACAGTGCACCCCCGACTGCGTGTTGTGTATTATACATCCCACCGTGTGACTCCGTAGGGCATTATGCATATGGTGCATGTTAGCAACTGCTCCTGTCGGCCGGGACACAAGCGTGGTGCTGGCGCGTGTTGATCTACCGTAGAGGATTGTACAGTGCGAGGTACTGCGTGCTGCACTGACGCCGGTACTGTGAATTGCGGTACGTGCTCCAAGCAGTCCGTGGAGGAACTCAGCAGGTTGTGAGTGGCGTTCCCTGACGCACTTGACACTGTGCGCTGCGCCTGGTCCTCCATGCAGCCATACCGTATTCAGCCTGAATGCTTTCTGTCAGGTTGCAGGAGTGGGCCTTGCGTTGTCATTTCGCTAAAATACACACATGTTACTGGATCAGCAAGGTCGTCCTGGCTTTGAGGGCTTCCTATGCCGGTGCGTAGGCAGTCCCTTATTTGCTGGATGCTTCCATGGCCCAATGCTTGCGTTCACTGTCATGTGAAACACGTACGATTGCCGGTTCCTTGCGGCTGGCTGGGCTCACGCCACATGCTGATGTGAGTGTTGGGAGACGGAGGCTGCCGAGCCTGCTGCCGGGTAAATGCACCTGGTTCTGGCAGTTTTATGTACGGCAGTGCTGCATGGAACGCACCCCATGTGCTCCTGTGCTGAACCAGGTGCTCTTCTTGAGAAAGGCAGACAGCGCCTACCTGACCCTGTTGCTGCATTCCCCAGAAGGGGAGCATCTCCCCTGATTCCCTACCAATGTGCTTGCCACAAAAGCGAGAGTAAATGGCCCGCCTCAGCCTGTCAGGATCCAGCTACAAGACCTCACACTGTGTCTCGCTAAAACATTCTTTGTTTTAGGTGCACACTTTTATGCAGACCCTTGCCACGTCGCTACGAGGTGACCGGCTGCCGTCACGGCACGGCACCACGCAACCCCTGCGCAAGGGAGGTCCGCAAGTTCCTAACCCAGTAAGCGGTGTCCAACTGCCGTTAACCTACCCGATGAAAGGAAGTATATGACATGGTGCGTGTGCCCTCCATTTGCGACGGGTAGGGCGATAGCAGCCTACCGGTGGCAGTTGCTGCATCCATAGGCCTCCTGTGCCGGGTTCGTCGGGGGCTCCCTTGCTTGGGCCCTGAGCTCTCTCTCTAGCGACGCCTGGGCACTGCAGCCTTGTGATTTGTAATTGTACTGATTTGCAACACTTTGAAACTTACATACCCTACTGTCGTGATGCAAAGCGCGTGTCCCTGAGAGGGATCATCGTGTTTGGCTGGTCGACGGCCTTCGAGGTCGACTTCTGCCATACTCAGGCAATCCGATTCTTGATTGTATATTTTCTTAAGTCTCTAACCTGCTGACAATCTTAACATTCTACCAGCGACGCCTTATGTGATGCACTGCTAGGCTGCACTGCCGAACTGGTAGCAGAAGTAAGAATGTCTCATTCGTTCCCCTCTTCGACCGGAGCATTTGTATATAGATCAGACAGGTCGCCACCAAAGGCACAGCAAACAACGCCAGCGGTGAGCTGCTGTGGGCCGGGACGGGAGTAGCCCATCCACTGCGCTGGCACCTGTAGAATAGTTTGATGTATGATGGAAAGAAACGCATGCGGTGGAAGTCATCGTATGTGTATGTCGCGCGGACTCTACGATGTCACGCGTCGGGAGAGCACCGAAGCATGTGTGCTACGGCGTATACACCGTGTTGGGATTGACTACATGAGGTCTTACTGGCGCAGTGACTCGTAGATTACATGGCAGCCTATCCGGTACCGTGTGCTCGTTGTGAAGCCCTGGTTGCCCACCCCACTGGTCCCTGCATTTCAGGTGGTGGGGCCTGGCAGCTATGACCTGGTTCGGCAGAGCGAGGTGCAGCCAGCGCCAGCACCATTCCACACTTCCACGGTCAGGCAAGTTGCACTGCAGCGTGGAGGGGACCAGGGGGCTTAGGCGCGCCGTAGGCGGGGCCTTGGTGAACGAATGGGCACTGATGGAGTAGCTCTGGTGCTGCCGCGGGAGCTGCCGAGCTTGTGTGTGGAGCTGCATGGCATCTGTATGGCTCGGAGTGTGCTGACGTTTGACTTGTGGCATTTGCCACACGCTTCGACGACACCATTCGCGCCCCTGGCACCCTTTTTGTGCAGGGCGCTTGCGGCGAACCCCACCACCAGTGCCATCACTCCAGGGTGAGCAAGTGCCCATGTGTAGACAATGATCGGACACAATGCTTACCGCCGAATGGGTGCACGCTGCTGTGAGTCAATCGTTGCCACAAGCGCCTTATGCTGCACGTGTTGACGCTGCTCACCTGGCGCCCGCAGGCCCGGTGCCTACGATGGGGCCGCACGGGCGGCTGCGGGCGGAGGCATCTCGGCGGGCGCTGCTCCTGTGTCGTCGTTTGTCAGCGGAGTGCCACGACTAGCCACGCATAAACCGAAAATAGAAGTTCCAGGGTGAGAAGTGGCGTTGGAAGGAGGCAACCAGCGCCTGTGTCCTGGTGCCGGCCTGCCTCACAGAGTCCGGGGCCACCAGCCCAACGCCCCGCCTGCTGACCTCAACTTTCCTGCCGCACCCAGGCCTGGCTCCTACGATGCGGGGAACCCGTGGGTCAAGGGCGGGCCCCGCTACGCTCCCGCCTCCTCGCGCACCTCCGGCTCCTCCCCGGCGCACGCGTCTCTGGGGGTGGTGCCGCGGCGGCCCACAGCGCCCAGCGTGCCGGGGCGGGGCCAGAGCTACGGCTACGAGGAGGCACCGGACGGCACGCTGGTGCTGCAGGTGGGCGCGGCCGGGGGTGGCGGCGATGCCCCTCACATAGCCGTGTGTTGCTGACCGCCAGGCGTTGCGTGCTTCCATGGCTGTGTGCGGCTTGCTTGCCCACGTGTGCGATAGGAGCGTGACGGGTAGAGACTGAGATTCCTTCTTTACCATGCCTTGCTGCGGCAGTCTGCCCCCGACAAGGCGCACAGCGGCGTTGGCCGCGACACGGTGGGCCCTGGGTCCTACGAGCTGGCTGGCAAGGGGCTTGGCGGCAAGGGAACCAAATGGGCCAACTCGAAGGCTGGGAGATCGCTGAAGGTGCGGAACCTGGGTCGGACGGTTAGACTGTTGGGGCAACGGTTTCATGTTTGTCACAGGCGCTTTCCGACCTCTACTGGCCAGGTCAGTGTGCTGCCAGGTCAGTGTTACACGGCGAGGATCCTTCCCTCCGCAAGTGCAACGACCCGTGTGCGAGCCGGGGGCTCAGGCGCCTCCATACATGAAACCAATGGGTACAAATGGTGATTGCTGGCCAGGTAGCAGTACCCATGCATACCACGTCCTGGCCACGGGTAGCGTATGCCAAACTGACGCGGCCCACGTCGCATGGTGCTCGCAGTTTGGCTCCATCACGCCAGGGCCCGGCACCTACAACCTTGCGGAGAGCGGCCCGCGGCGGCCGGGGGCGGGCCTGACGGTCAACATCGGCGGCGTGGACGTGGTGTTCGGGGGAACGCAGGGCACCAGCAGCTTCGTGAGCAAGGCGCCACGGCCGCTTCAAAGGGTACGGTGGTCTGGACGTGCTTTGGGCCTTGCAAGCGGCGAGGGCATGGGTAGGGCCCACAGTAGCTTTGTGCGGCCGGCACACGGTTCTGCGTGGTTATGAGGAAGTACCCGCATTCTTGCCGAAAATCTTTCTTTGGTTGCTGGTCCCCTGCAGGCGGCTGCACCTGCTCCTGGCCCTGGCGAGTACCTGGGCCCAGACGTGCGGCCGGCGGGCTCCGGCACGTCGCCCCTGCGCGGCAGCCCCGCGGCATTTGGCTGCACAGGCGTGCGGGGCTCATGGGATGTTGACCCCACGAGGTCGCGTGGGGCGCCGACGTACTGGAAGTGAGTGTGTTGGCGCAATGGCGGGGCAATGGTGTTGACACATGGCGGGATGAGACAAGAGTTCATCGAGACCCGTCACTGCACGCCCGCAGAACACCCGGCCCTGGCGCCTACGAGGAGTCTCGCGCCGTCAGCGTGGGCCGCACGCACACGCACCCGGGGGCGGCCAGCAGCCCTGCAGCGCTGCTGTCCGCCTCGGCCGCCGCCGCGCCCTTCTCGTCCACCGCCCTGCGCTTCGGGCAGTCCGACAACAAGCAGCCTGGGCCAGGTGAGGCGCGACCGCACGCTATGGTGACTTTGATTGCTTGTTGGGGCCAGCTCAGCCAAGTTGCTCTCCGGCGCGCTGTGTCCTCCACTTACGTCACGGCCGTTGGGTGGTGTCTGTGGCCAGGGGACTACCACTCCGACGTGGTCACCTCCCTGGAGTTCGACGCCTACAAGAAGGCCACCGGTAGCAGGCCCACGGGCGGCTTTGGCGGCAGCACCGGGCGCTTCTCCTACCAGCGGGGCAACTCGTCGCCACCGCGGCAAGGGCTGCCGGAGGGGGTGCTGCCGGGCGGGCTGGGGGTGGGCGAGGGGGCCACGCCGGGCCCGGGGGCGTACGACGTCGCACGAGATGGGGCGCAGACCGCAAGGACGGGTAAGCCCGTTGGGTGTTGGTTGATTGACTGGAACCAGGCGTTGTTGAGGCGCGCTTTGGTGGAGCCCCTGACCTGCCTGGTGGTGTCTGTTGTAGCATGCTACCCACGCAAACCGTGTACGAGCATCAGCGGACTAGGACTTGGTGCTGTACCCCGTCCCCATACCGCACTACACACGTCCCATGCGTGCGCGTTGCCACACCCACCTCGCAGGCCGGGCAGGCACGTCCGCTTTCACCTCCTCCACCGGCCGCTTCCGGCCCATCACCGCACCCCCCGCCGTGCCGGACCTCACCGAGTACGACGGAGTCACGCCACCCAAGTGAGAGCACGCGTGCTGTCTGCAGCGTCGGCTCAACCCGGTGTACATTTACCGCCAACGTCTACTCTCTAGAACTGCATGGCCGAATACTGCAATGTGGCAGACCTGTCGCTCTAATCAAGTGTCTAAGGTGCTTCGCCATTCCATCCTCGCAGGGGCGACCCTTCCCGCCTGGGCCCAGGCGCGTATTCGCCGGAGAAGCCCAGCTCCAAGACGCGCTACACGCACAGCATGGCCAAGGCGGTGCCGTTCGGAACGGAGGCGCAGCGAGCAAGTAAGGACATGCACAGGCCAGTCCAGCGTGTTAATGCAATGTCACTTTGAGCGCGGCAGTACGACTGCTTCTTTAGGGGGGCTCACGACATGATTCACCTGTATTCCGCTCACTGGCAATTGCACTCCTCCCCGGCAGACCTGGAGCTCCCTAGCCGCACCAACCCCGCGCCCGGCCACTACGACTCGCACGCCGCCGCGGACGCACTACGGGCGAAACCAGTGTCGCTACCGCCTGGCAAGGCTGGCTTTGCCACCGCCACCGACCGCTTTGGGAACAACGTTCCTGGGAAATACACCCCAGGTAAGGCTCCTGCCTGGTCCCAGTGTCGGCCGGCAGGGGTAGTGCATTTGCGTGGGCTCTGCGCAGGTCGTTGCACCTTACCCGTGTTGCACCGCGTCTCACGCTGCTGGCCATGGTGTAACACTGCTTACCACAGGAGTCCCACATCCCCTTGTCCTGGCAGGCCCCGGCGCTTATGTGGGCAACGACAGCTCCATCGTGCGCAAGTCCTACAACGTAACGTACCATGGGCCCGGCGTGGCGTGAGACGCACAGCGGTCTAGCTGCTGTGAGGGCTTGTACCGCCACGAGTATGCTGGCATAGGGACCATACGGGGTGGTTCTCGTTAGGAGTGCAGCAGGATGGACGTGGCGCACAGAGCGCAGGAGGCCATGCCATGGCCATGTAAACGCAGCTCCTGTTCCAAGCACCAATTCCAGCTCAGGTGTTTGCGCACAGCGCTCTCTTTCAGCGGCTTTACCCATACTGTGTACCGTCCGTGAGGGCACGGCAAGTATGCTGTACCCAAGCCCATCAAACCTAGGCAGCTGTCTATGAGATGTGCCGGTCCAGTGGGTCTCGGCGGGGAAAGACTGATCAGCAGCGTGGACGGTCGTGCATGGGCTCCCCTGCTCCGTGTCCCTTCTGATCCTCCTCCGGCGCTTCTCAAAGGGATTGGCAGGACCGTCACGCTATGTACAAACCTTACGGGTTGGCCTGCGCGACATGCTGGCTCCCAGATCCCTGAACACATTGTGCGACATGGGAGCTGATGGGAGCCATGCTTCCCATGCACCTGAGTCGCATGGTTGCATGGACCGTGTGGTAACGCCGGGACGCAAACCTTAAACAGATCCGATGCCACCGCGTTTTCAAGGAGACGAAACCGCTCAGTGAGGCAATGACCGGCAGCCTGACAGTGTCGCACGATGACAAAACGCTTTATGCGCACGGCAACACCGTAGAGCATACCTCAGGTATCCACCGTCTATCTGTGTGATACTTTATTAGCATGGCAAGGACTGGGAGGATGGCGCCTTGCTGTTGTCGCGGGTGCTGAGGGACATACAGCTGCCGCCTGCCGCGCCAGCACTGCTGCAGTCAATTTGGGCAGCACTTGACGCTGGTGGTGTATCAAGCCGAGGCACCAAGTGCCAACAGCATAAAATCATGGGACGCGCTGAGCACGTGCTCAAGCTCCAAGCCCTGGCAGCGACGGGTGGGTGCAAGGGAGGCCCCCCAGGGGTGTTGAAGATGCCGTGAGGTAGCAGAGCCCCTTCCGTGGCCACAGCGTAGCCACTATCGTAGCATGCACTGACGTTGGCCTGATAGATCAACCTAAAGCAGCTGACAAGTACCGTAGCTGTACTGTTGGAAATCTCAACTTCCTTCAGCGAAGTGGTTGCTGCAATGTGGCACATGTGGTACCGTAGTGGCACAAATTTAATTGCCATGCTCGCTGGGAGGCAATTAATTTGCGTTTTTGACAAGGGCCCCAGCAATTAAGTTTCCGTTTTGACAGGCACGTGTCGACCCACAAAACAGCGCCCGTATGGCCCCTATGAAGGGCCAAGACACGCAGGACCAGCAGGAACAGAGCTTGTAGGGCCTTGGCAAGCACCCACAACACCGGCAGGGGTCTTAGGCAAGCTTTCTGGGCCTTTCCTAGTGACACCTCGGGAGCCGACAATTAATTGCACTTTTTGACAAACCCTCGGACAATTAATTTTTTTAATTGACAAGACCCCTGAGCAATTATATTTGTCAATTAAATTTGTGCCACTACGGTAGTACCGTCCAGGAATATGGGGGCGGAGTTAAGCAGGAACCTGAGGAGCTGTTGAACGTGGTTCCAAAGTGGCAACTCTCAGCGGAATCATGGGAAACCTGAAACTGCATGGACGGAACGCCTATAGGTTACATCACCGGTGTGGTAAATGTGTCGTCAGTGCACGTGGCTGGGAGCGGTCGGGCCCAACCTACCGCCTGGAAAAGTGCATGGCCATACGCACCTCAAGTACGACAGGAGTGCCAGGACTGCCAGGACGCCAGGATGCACGTGCACCAGCCTTTTGTAAATCTGGACTACCGGTACCGCTCCGTACAGTAGCCCAGCGTAACCCCACTCATTCCCTGCCTGCAGGGCGTACACCCGCAACGCTGGCCCTCATTCGTTCGTCTCCTTCCTTGCTCCATGCGCATGCCCCAGCGGCAGGCGGGCGCAAGGGCTTTCGCAGGCGAGCACGCCTGGGATATGGAGGGCTGACGGGGCGCCATGCATGCGTGGTATATCCGTCTGCGCACGTCGGCCCCCTGTACAGCCGGCTTGGATTGCGAGCAGGGTGTAACGGCCCAGCAAGCAACTACCCAAGCTGGCGTGCAGCCAAACCCTGCGGCAAGCGTCGCTCGCCTGGCCATCAATACCAGCCGGCAATGTTACAGCAGACGATTACAACCTGGCAGGTACATATTGTTACGTGCTTCCGTGACATACTGGAAAGGTATGCGGACCCTCAGGGTTGCGGCAGCGGTGCATGACGACCAGGGGAGAGAGGAGAGGGGGGAGCTGGTGACGACAGGGGAGGTCCCTAGACAGGCAATACATGCCGAACCGGTACCTAGACACCGCGTTAAGGGCTAAATGCTCCTTCATGCAGGTCCGCTGGAAGGCTCCCCGTCTGCATCCGACGGTGGGCTGATGCCTCACCTCTCAGGTAAGGGCACGGTGGACGTGGGAGCACTTCACAAAACTTTACGTCATGCACTTGACGCCACCTGGTCTTGAGAATGTCTTATGATACAGAGGACACTTGTATGTAAATCTTGTTCTACAACACGCCGTTTCGCGTTGCTTTGGGCTGTAGCGCCCCGCGGTTCGCTTGGGCTGCCGTGGAAGATCGGCGGACTCTTGTGCATACGTCGACACACCAGATGCACAGCGTCGAGGTTCGAGCATTTAGGTATTATGTAAAAATGTACTTACTACAAGTATAAGAGTCTCACGCAAAGTGGTTATTGAACCGACACCCAACCGTCCATCTGCCCAAAGAAGCTCTAGGCCGCGGCGCGGACGCAGCCGTGCTAGGAGTAGCAGAAGGGTTGCTGCTAGCGACTTGTCCATTATGAAAGTCAAGACGCTCCGGCTTTAAGCCGTGACCCAGTCTCCAGAGTAACTACATCCGACGATGGAGGGTAGTCTTTGGCAAAAACGAGCTGGTGCATAGACCCGTACTCCGTGTAGGACAAACATTGAAGCGTAGATGCCAGCAATGGCACCAAACGACATGACGCTGCCGAGTGGCACCAAGGCCACGGAGGACCTGCTGCCGCTGGCCAAGCAACTGGGCGTGGACCCGGTGCGTCCGAGTTGCGATGCTGCAAGCTGTGCCGCCACGCTATGACAGTCAGGATATAGGGTCGTTTGTCAACCTTCCTGCCTCGAACAACACCCTTACCTATTGCGCGTCCTTGCCCACGTACCCTTCCTCCCCAGCGGGATGGCCGCCTCATGCTCCTGATTGAGGATATGGCGCGCCACGAGTCCCTGCCGGCCCGCTGGATGTCAAAGTACGACGCCAGCGCCAAAAGATGGTGAGGAGTTTGGCAATGGCAGTCAGTGGATGAGGAGGTGTTGCACCCATGGCATGGGCAAAGGATAACAGGTTCACCAAGGTTTACAACTTGTCAGCAACTAAGTCCTGCAAAAACCTGCCGCTAACCCACCCGCACGTACCTCCTCACCGGCCCGTGCCGCAGGGTGTACACGCACACCCCCACCGGCGAGGTCACCTACCTGCACCCCTGCATCGACTACTACCGAGGAGCCCTGTTCATGGACAGGGGAGGTTACCGGCAGCTGTTGAAAAACATGGAGGAACGGAGGCCTACTAACGACGAGGCAGGTGTCAATCTTGATTGCGTGTCATGTGAATACTTGTACGCGGCTTCACAAAACTCCCCTTGCGCCTGCAGTCATACCAGCGCGTGTGCCGAGTGCCGCCGACTCTCAACCCCCCACTGCCTGCTCCGTCACGCTGCTGCCCTGGCCGCGCCGCGCTCGCCCCCAGGTCACGTCCATGAACCAGTACTTCGGCATCCACCCCGACGAGGACCTGTACATCCAGGAGGTGCGTGGGGCGGGGCGTGGGGCGTGGAGGGGTCCTGAACTGGGGTCGCAGGACATTCGACACCCACCTAGCTGGGATGCGACCTGGGAGGTGACGGAATACACTGTAAGTGCGCAAGCAGCAGTATAGGCGCGAATTGGGTTCAACAACATATCGTGCTGCCCCGCTGCGCCTCAGATCGGCCAGCTGGCGTGCGTGGCGCCGCTGCCCGACGGCTGGGTGGAGCTGGAGGACGTGGGCACCGGGGAGGTGTCGTACAGGTGGGCACCGGGGAGGTGTCGTACAGGTGGGCACCGGGGAGGTGTCGTACAGGTTGGCACCGGGGAGGTGTCTTATAGGTGGGCGGAGGGGCAGCAGCACGGCGTCTGTGCTGCGCGGGCCTCCCATTGGACGTGCGCTCGCGTTACCCAAAACCTGCGCCTGCTGCCAGTGGGTGGGCCAGGCCCCTGCATCCGTACGCCAGGGTGCATATGTACCTGGCACGGATGGCTTACCTGATAGGTGTGACTCGCAACGCAATGTTGCGTCTGATGTCATTCACGCCGCAGGGATGCCCGCACCGGCGTGGTGCTGGACGAGCACCCCCTGGACACCTACTTCCGGGAGCTGAGGGACAGGCGGCGCCGTGAGCTGGCCCGGAGGAAGCTGGCAGCGCTCAAGGCCACGCAGGTGCGCGTGGGCGTGAGGCGGGACGTGCGGGTGGGATGGCGGTTGTGGCTGGGAACGCGGGCGCCGCCGTTCCCACACCTCACAGGGTAAAGCTTTGGCGTGCAAAGGCAAGCCTGCTGTTTATTACTCTTTACCACAAGAACGGCACGTTGCGTTGGCATGCACATCACAGGATGAGTAGTGCAGCTCTTTCACCTACCGACTTCTGCTAACCCGCTGCGGCACGACCGGTACTGCTGTTGAGCGCAGGCTGTCATTGGAATGCGCCGGCGCAGCAGCGTTGCGGCGGCGGGCGCCGCCAGTGGGGGGAACGGCGGGCAGGGGCAGGGATCAGCTGAGGGCAGCGGCTCCGGCACTGCAGAGCAGGAGCCGGGAGCGGAAGGGGAGCAGGAGGCAAAGGACGATCCTCGGCAAACGGAACTACAGGAAGAGTGGAGACAACTGCAGGTAAGCCCTCTTCCACATGGCGCAAACGCTAACTGCCCCTGCGCCGTCATCGGCTCCGCGTGTAGTTTGCACCCCCGCGACCACACGTGCGTGCTCGGCTGGCTATAAACGCTCACAGTCGGGTTGGAGAGAAGTGACGCCCACCTGTGACTTTCCCACTCGTGCGTTTTCGCAGGATGCGGCCATGCGCCTTGCGGAGCGCCTGGCCGCCGTGCAGTGCACGCAGCCGCCGCACGCCGGGATCCTGGCGGGGGGCCAAGACGCCAGCAGCCCCACACTGACCGGAGCCGCTGCGCCCGGCGCGCCCTCCCGCCCGGGGCCATCCATCTCTGGCGTCATGGCCACCGCCGCCGCGCCGCCCTCCCCTCGGCAGCAGCTGGTGGAGCTGCAGCAGCAGCACCAGGCGCAGCAGCGCAGGGCAGGGCAGGCCGCGGGCGCCGGCCCCGGGCCGGCTGCGCCCACCTCCGACGGCTCCCTGCGCCGCCCCTCCACGCCCACCACCCGCTGGTCCGCCAGCAGGGGGGGCAGCGGCTCATCGGTGGGCAGGAGTCCAGGCGAAGGCCCCGCAGCGCAGGGAGGGGCGTCCGGCAGCGGGCAGGCCCACGCCAGCAGCGCTACAGGGCCGTCCCGCCTGGGCCGCGTGACGTCTAACAACGATGCGCAGCAGCACCAGCCGGGCGGTGGCGGCGGTGCGCCCCCACTGGCCCCCGGCGTGGCACTGGGTGGTCCCCTGCTGTCGGCGGAGCAGCTGGGGGAGGTTGCGCGGGTGGCGGCGGCAGGGGCAGGTGCGTAAGGCAACAATCACACCCAGTACCGTATCCCTGTGGGGAACAGACTGGGGCAACCTGATGCGATAACATACACGTTGCGATAGCTGTGCATGCTCCCTGTACCCGCCACTCTGTGTGCACGCAGAAGCACGTAAGGGCTTAGGTCTCAGGGCCTCGCCTGCCTGGACCCTCATCGCTGGCCCGTGCGCACTATCCACTGACAAGAAGAGGTCAACGTGTGCCACGTCATCGACCCCTTGGGCAACGCCCCCCGTACGCAGGAGCCTGCGCCGGTCTCAACCCCTCCTTCGAGCCTGCTGGCCCGTCTGACGACGAGGCGCTGTACGGCAAGGCCAGCAGCACGTTGAAGGGTTGCCGTACCACGGTGGAGGCGGCGGCGCGGCTGCTGGAGCTGCTGCCGGCGGACGCTCCGGCGGTGCTGGCGTCGTTGCCTCAGGGTGGGGCTCAGGGCGAGGCAGGGCGCTGGGCAAAATGCCGCGAGGGGGCTAGGCAGCGCCTGCAGCTAAACACAAACTGGGATCGACATATTGAACGACGCATATGTTTGCCGAGTCATTCACTGTGCGATGTGTGTGGTGCCGTGTTTGCACCACTGCGCCGTCACCACCCCGCATACACCTCTCTACACTTCGTTACACTCACTTTACCGCTGCATATGCAATGTTGCCCCCGCGCAAGCAGGTTGGCTCGAAGTTGTGCGCCAGGTGCCCCAGTCCTGGGCCGAGAAGCTGCGCCTGGCGGCATGGCCCCAGCTGGTGGGCAGTCTGCCGGACGACTGGGTGGAGCGCTTGGGGGCGGAACAGCAGCATCATTACCAGCAGCCGGCTGCTCCTGCAGCGGCCACGGGGGGCATGCTCCCCCCTCTCCCTGCGGGGCTGCAGGACCTGCTGCCCGCCACGCTCGCGGCAGTGGGGGACCTGGTGTGCGCACTGGGGGTGGCGGGCGGGCGCAGTGGCGGCACCACGCGGGGCGTCCCGCCGGCTGCTGCAGGCGAGGACACCCAGCGCCTGCAGCGGCTGCTGACGGAGCTGCTGGCGTCCTGCCCCGGGGGCAGCTCCGCCAGCCGCATGGGAGCGCTGCAGCCGGACGTCGTCGCAAGGTGGGTCGGCATTACAGGTTTAACATGCAGCTGGATGCTTGGAAATTTGTTGCACTCGTCGTGCCTGAGCGGCATGCCTTGACCCCGGTTCCATCGCCTTCTATGCTGTCCCTCGGGTGGCGTGGATGTTGACGTGTAGGTGCTGTCCTCGTCGCCGAAGCCTGACCGTGGCCTGGACAAGTCTTACCTTCCCAATGCCCCTAACGCTAACTGCGCAGTGCTTAAGTGCTGGTTACGATATGCATTCCCACGCACCCGTGTCTCTGAACCCTTTCCCTCCAGGCTGCTTCGCCTTGACCCCGCCTGCCTGGAGGCCTTGTCCCGCCTGGACCCCGCCGCCACCCGTGGCGCGGACGCTGCCGCCCTGGGCTCCGCGCTGTCCCGCCTGTCGCCCCGCGCGCTGGCGCTGCTGGGCCGACTGGACGACGCGGCCCTCCGCCGCCTGGACCAGATGGACCCAGCCGCTGACGCGCCCTCGCTGTCCGTGCTGCTGGCGGCGCTGGAGCCCGGAGCGCTGCGGAACCTGGGCGAGGCGCTGGGGGCGCCGCAGGGGGTTGCCGCGCCGGGGTCGAGCAGGCCAGAGGCAGAGCCGCGTGGAACGACCACGGCTGCGGGTCAAGACCAGGGAGGCAGCACGTCGGGGGCGGCCCAGGCAGCAAGCTGGCCCGCGCATACAGATGCACAAACTGGAGCTGGGGCCCTTGCTCAGGGCGGAGATACAGCTGCGACAAAGGAGGCCGTCGCGTTGCCCGAGGCAGGGAGTGTTGCTTCGCTGGCAGCCCTTGAGTCACCCCGTATCACCACAACCGCTTCCGCAGCTTCCAATACCATGCTGTCTCAGCAAGCAAGCCAGCAACCAACCAAGGGCAAGATATCCGGGAGGGCACAGCGAAAGGGAGGCCCAGCCTCAGCTGGTACGGCTGGACGTGACGGTGGTGGTGCTGCGGAGGCCAGTGGTGCTGCGGAGGCTGGAGGCGTGAGCGCCGTTCTTGCTTCAGGCGGCGTGGCAGATGCTGCTGGCACCAGCAAGACTGCGGCCAGGGATGCCACCGGCGTCAGTGGTGGCAGTGCATCCGGCGGAGACGGCAGCAGTGATGGTACCGTGCTCGCTGGCCCTGTACCCTCCGCCGCTACAGCCAGTTCTGGGAATGACGGCGCCGCAAGCGCTGTAACCGCAGGATCGTCGCCTGCCGCTGCGGTGCCGCCCAACACGGCCGCACTCCGGGACACCGACAGCGGGGAAGGTGGTAGTGTGCAGAAGGACGCCGTCAACAGGGCCCTGGGCGCTGGCGCCCAGAGCAAGGGCAACAGCGCAAGGCCCCAGGGGGCAAGGCGCGGTGCAGCCCCTTCAAGTCATGGGTCTGTCCCGGCGCGGGGCGCAGTGGCGGCGGCACGCATCGGCGGCATGGAGGGCCGCGTGCTGGGCGCACTGCTGGCGGCGCCCGAAGGAGCCCTCCGGGCTGTGGCGGCGCTGGACCGGGCCACACTTGACAGGTGGGGCTGGGCAGGTGGTGCAGTGCGAGTGGCTGTGCGAACGTGTCTCAAGGACCATGCGTGCAGCCTATCGGTATGCGGTGTGCCAATGGTAGTTACCATATTGCTTGCCTAATGATAACCCCATGCAAACCCCTTTGCTCAGGCTGTCGGCGCTGCCTGCTGGGCTGCTGTCGGCGCTGCTGTCGGTGCCGGAGGGGGCGCTGCAGTGCCTGTGCGACTGTGGCGTGGAGGCGCAGGTGAGGGACGACGGCGCCGCCCGGGCCGCTGCTGCCGTACTGTGGATCCTGGACTGCTGTGGAGCCATCGCTTGTCTCTGCCGCTCCTGATCGCCGCTGACAAACATGGACAGTCGCGCGGCGATTTACCACCCATATGCCCTTCCCTCCATGCAGCTGCGCCTGGGCGCCCTGGACGGCGCTGCGGTGTTGGGCCCGCTGCTGGCGGCGGCGCCGCGGGAGGCGCTGCAGCAGCTGGCGGCGCTGGACGCCACCAGCAGCCACAGGTGGGTGTGCTGCTGTGCGGTGTGACATTCGTCCTTTGGCGGTACTTCACCCGTTACCCTTTGCTGAGCATGCCAAACTGAATGGTGACTGACTCTTGGTGGGCTTCACCTGCAGGTTCGGCACCCTGCCACCCACCCTGCTCCCCGCCCTGCTGCGCGCCCCCGCGGACGCGCTGTCCGCCTTCTCTTCCCTGGACCGCGACACGCAGTCCCGGCTGGCCGCCCTGCTGCAGCACGACCGCGACGCGCTGCTGCCGCTGCTGGCCGCGCTGCCGCCCGCCGCGCTGGCCAGCCTGTCCTCCTTGGCCGGCCAGCACCCCGACGCCCTGGCGGGGCTGCTGGGCCTTGGCGCGGACGCCTTGGCGCGCGTGCTGGACGCCGTGGGCTGCGGCGCGCTGGACGTGCTGGGGGCCATGGAGCCGGGCGCCATGGCGCGGCTGGCGGCGGCTGACCCTGCGGCTTTGAGCGGCCTGCTGGCGCGGCTGTCCCCCGAGGCGCTGAAGAGGCTGGCGGCGCTGGACGGCGCGGCGGCGGCGGCGCTGTCGGGCCTGGAGCCGCAGGCGCTGGCGGCGCTGCTGACGAACCTCCCGGGGCCGCTGGTGTCGGGGCTGGCGGCCATGGGGCGGCCCGCGCTGGCGGCGCTGGCAGCTGCAGACATGGGAGACCTAGGCCGGTGGGTGCTAGCTTGGCATTCTACATGCAACATGGCCTTGGTGCAGTGCCGGCAACCCTGGCGCTCCGACTTGCATTCTGGGACCTACGCCATTGCTCACCCTTGCAGGCTGCTGTTGGCATTGCCCCCGGGAGGACTGAGCGCGCTGGCAGCGGCTGACCCTGCGGCCCTGGCGGCACTGACGGCCCTTCCGCAAACCTTCGTGGCTAAGGTACGCACCATGTGCTTACGTTTCAAGCATAGGGCCACAGGTCTGGCCCTTGTGGCTAAGAGTGCAAGTTGCAGTTGGTACCTGAGCTACTTCCGGGAATAGGGCAAGGCTCCAAGCGTGTCTGTGTCTACAACAACACCGCACCCAATCTCTTGCTCTGCTGCCGCTGCAGCTGCCGTCCGTGCCCACGGCCTCCCTGGCGTGGCTGGCGGACGCGCCGCCCGACCTGCTGCAGGCGCTGGGGGCGGAGGGCGCGCTGTCGGCGGAGGAGCATAGGTGGGGCGGTCGCGTGCTTTTTTGCAGCCGAGCCAGTGTGCTTGTCACATTGCCACCACAGAATCGCCTCCCACCACTGCATACTGGTATTGTGCGAAGCCTTGCACGTAACCTATGAAGGATGCCAGGGTGGGCATCTGCATCACCCCAACACGCTCCATCGATCGCGCTTCTAACCCAACATGCTCCCCTGGCACTGGCCGCAGGCGCCTGCTGTCGCTGCCCGGCCCGCTCCTGGCGTCGCTGCTGCGCCTGCCGCTGGCCTCCGTGCGGAGCCTGCTGGAGCTGCCGCAACACGCCCTTGTGCGGCTGGCAGGCATGGAGGTGGGTGGAGCTCGTTTACATCCGCCGTACCCTATTTGGGCTTTAGCGTCGTGACCCGTCGCCATGGTCTCCATGAGCTTCGCACCTGTTCCAGCTGATACACAGCTCGTTCCTGCCTGGGCCTTCGCGCAGGCCGACGTGGTGTCCTCGCTGGCGGCCATGGACGTGGAGGCGTTGCGGGGAGTGGCGGCGCTGCCGCGAGACGCCCTGCAGGTCCGGCACCTGCAGCGTAGGGGAGGGAAAGGGAACGTGGTATGTGCAACGGGAGGGGCCAGCATGGCAGCTCGCGTTCGCTGCCACGTGGCCAACACAATGTGTCATCCACCGGTCGCCCCCAGGTCCTGGCCCGGCTGCCGCCCGACTTCTTGGACGTCGTGCGCTGCCTGCCCTCGGACTGGACGGGGCGGCTGTGCTACAAGTAAGGATGGGGTATACACGCAATGGCGGCATGAGAAAATGCAATTGCACTTGTTCGCCCAATCCATGGTACTTCCTAACCGTGTTCAGACGCTGCTGGCTCCTGGCGACCGTGTGGTAGGTGGTTCCTTTGACCTATCGTAGCCGAAACCTGACCTGACCTTAACATGCCGTTACAACCCGTCCAGGGACTGGCCGCATTTGGCCCAGAAGTTGCCTGCAGGGGGCGGGTGGCCTGCAGCACTGGCTACCCTGCCGCCCGAGTGGCACAATGTGGCCAACAAGGTGGGTCTGACGCCAGCCGTGCGTGGTCCCTATGGCCTACTGATGTACTTGCACTGCAGTACTCTGTCACTGGACCGCAAGACATTCTGATGCTCCACCTACCGGTATTTCACCACGGCTCCTGTGTCCTATTGTAATATTGCCGGATGTCAGCATGAATGGTGTCGACATCATTGGTGTTGCCTGTCTCACCGCAGCTCCCGACTTCTTGGTCCGCCACCCTCCACGTGGCGCGCTGGCCGGAGCTGCTGCCGCTGCTGACGCCCGACTGGCCGGAGCGCCTGGCCAGCCTGCCCCCGCAGTGGCCCGAGCTGGTCAAGGTGGGTCCGGCGGGGCGCTGGGGCTTGGTGGTGTGGGTTGACGGGACATGGCAGTCCTAGTCCTTGGGCGTCCCTAAGCTACGGACATGCAAGGTTCTGCCTTGTTGGGTGTAAGGCATGTTCGTGGACGCAACTGACGCTCATCCAGGCTTGACACGGGCTGTCGTGTGCTGTCATCCTACCTGCTGAATTGCTGTAGCCTCACATCGCGACGCCTGCCACAGGGCTTGCCGCCGTCCTGGCCCGAGGACTTCCGCGCGTTTGTGGAGAGGCGCACGGCGGTTGGCGGCGCCCAACAGCGCGCCACGCAGACGGACGGTGACGCCGCTGGCTCCGCGCTGCCCCCTGTCCACTCCCCACGCGCACGGCTGCGGTCCATGGGGGTGCAGGTGCAGGTGGAGGCGCCGGGGGCCCAGGCGGCGGCGGCCACGGCCACCGCCTGCGAGGCCCGGGTCGAGGCCAAGGCGCTGGCGCCGAAGCCCGGGTCCTTGGGCTTTTCGCTGGACTCGCTCGTGCCTCTAAGCCTACTAGGCGAAGGCTCAGAGCTGCTGCCCACAGAGCTTTCCGCGGGCGCTGACGCCGTCGCTATTGTACAGCAGGTAAGTCATTGTTGGTTGGCGCCTTGACTACAAATTGCTGCAGTGGTGGTGAAGCACTGTTGGTGCAGCTGTGCTATAGCAGAATGCGGTGGGCTCCATAACTTTACACTCCTCCCACGTTTGTGCTTTGCAGCCGTCACGCCCCAACTTCGACGCCCGGTCACCCAACCCCGAGATCAAGCGGCGTGTGCTGGCCATGAAGGACAGGTTGGGCGTCATGACGCGTTGCACAATTAGATAGCTGGAAGCAGGGGGCTTGCCGTGCAGATGAAAGAGACCTGTTACGATTCGGACCAACCATCACATAGATACCAGTTGCTGTACCAGTAGCGGCCAGTAGCGGGATTTATTTTGCCTAGGACGGGACTTGCCGTGCAACCTGCTGGAAACCTTCGCATTGCAGCCTGCCTAAGTGTAGCTCGCCCTCTGCCCGCACAGGGACCTCAAGTCCTCGCCGGGTGAGGTGTACGGCGAGGCGCCCGACGAGCTGCGCTACGGCTCCTACCGCGACAGCGACGTCAAGCACCTTAAGCAGCGCATCGTGCGGGCGGAGATGGCGCGCAGCCAGATGGGCGCCAAGCTGCACCAGGTGGGGGCTGGGGAGCAGCCCAGCGCGCAGCATGACGGTGCACGTGGAAGGCACGCATGGCGGTAGTCCACACACAGCGGCTCGGTCCACCCGTAAGGATCTCAATGTACGCACCAAGGGGTTGCCCTACTACGCCGCCCCCTTCGTCCCCCACGCCCATCCCCACCCCTGCAGTACTCGAGGCTGTACCAGCAGCAGCTGGCCGCGCTGTCCGCCCAGCTGGAGGAGGCGCAGCGCGACAGCTACGAGCTCAAGGGCCAGCTGGAGGTAGGGTCACGGGCACGATGTCGGTAGCAGCACGCGGGGGAAGTACTGAGGTTCCCGCTTACAGGCTGTGCGGGCGTTGCCTGCGCTGCCACTGCAGGGGGTGGTGTTTCCTTGGCCAACCGACTACCCATACTTCGCTACGCGCACCTTGCACTGATACCACTTGTATACTCAGGCACCACTCTGTAATCTGCGCCCATATGGCTTGCGCACCTACCGGTATGCATGTGTCTTGCCCCTACCCCCAGTCCTGCCGCCGCGACCTCACATCCTGCGTGTCCCGCCTGGAGGCGGCGGCAGGGGCGCACGCCGAGCTGGCGCTGCTGGCGGCCTTGCCAGAGGTAGGTGTGTGCGCACTGTGTGCAGGCGACCATGCCGGTTGATGCTGCCGGTGACAGAGTGCCTGCCGTACTGCCTGATTGTTCGGTTGCATAATAAACCAGTGAAGCCACTAAGCGGTGCCGGTACGCAGCCCACGTGCACGATTGCATCCTTTATGGCTGTTGCTAACACAGCCTGGCTTGGCGTGCCTTCAGGTGCCGTCCGAGCTGCGGTCTCGCCTGTCTGTCCTGTACTCGACGGCAAGCGCTGCGGTGCATGCATGCACTCCGCCGCTGCCGCACCACAAGGGCCAGGCGGCGGCGGGCCGGGCGCTCATGAGCCGAGGGGGCGGGCAGGCGGCGCGTGTCAGCCCCACACGCGGCGGCACAGGTGCAGCTGTGTCTACAGGAGGTCACTCCGTCGGTGGACTGGCGTACGCACGGGCGCTGGTCGGGAGCAGCGTCGGCACTGTGCACTTGGCGGATGGAGGCGATGAGCCCACTGGGTATGGCAGCGGCAGCAGCACGGGCACCCCTGGCCCCGTGCGCAAGGGCGGTAAGGAGGGCGGCGGGGCTGCCCGGCAGCCCTACCAGCTGCCGCCTCTGTCGCAGGTTGTGCACAGCATGGCGTCAAGGCCCGGAAGCATCGGCAGCAGTCACGACAGCGGCAGGACGTCCTCAGGATCCGGGAGTGCGGCGCAGAGCACAAGCGGTACAGCAGGTCTACGGCTCCCAGCGTCGGACCACATGCTGTCCCGTGCTGGTCGAGCTGCCTCAGAGGCAGCGGCTCGGGTGGCCCTGAGTGGTGCTTCTGTGGGCTTGGCAAATTCTCAGAGTCCTGACAGGGCGCACGCCTTTCACCCGTCAGCTGTTGGGCAGTCCTCTCCAGCAATGTCAGAGGGCTCAGTCAGCTCTGCGCCGCCTGGTGTTACGCCAGACAAGATGCCAGATGACGGTGTGCACAGCACGCAGCAGGCGAAGGAGGTGGGGGAGCAAAGGAAGGGCAGGAGCACGCTGTCCACCAGTGGATCCGCACCAAGCGCTTCCGCTGCTGTGTTCGTTGCTCCTGGTGCCGGGGGCGTTGGAATAAGGGCGCTGGACGTCCACCCGTCGAACATGTAGGCATACGCACGCATGACTCACGCACTGCAAGGCATACTAAGGAAGGACTGGATGTTGTCTATCGAACGCGCACACGTGGGAGTTTGCGCTGCATATCCTATGAGTGCACTTGACCCTACGCGCTGCGGTTTGTTTGGGAGAGCCTGAAGATGGGGCCAGCTGGCCGGTTGATGATATGAGTAACGTGCTGAACTCAAGGTGCTTCACGATCTGCGTGATGGCTATTCAGTCTATAGCATGCGTGACATTGAGCTGTGACGGACTTTGTCACGAGCTTCTTGGTACGTAAGTGGCTGCTGGCCGTTGGACGACCTCAGGGCGTGCGCATCAGTGCACGTGGGCCCCTGGGGACTTGTGTTCAATCAGTAGCGTGCATTTGCGGCTTAGTTTCACCACAGCTTGGATGGCTGCGTGTACGGTATGTGGAGCCTGTTGGTAATACCGCCGGCGACAGTCGCAAGGTCCATGGGCAGGTAGCCCATGTGACCCGTTGTACGGCACGACCACATGCTCCTTGGACGTTCCTTTCGCCCGGTCCAAACTAGATGTCCGTATGTGCCGTCTGCCTTAACCAAATTACAATCTGGTGCTGATGTCACTTCCATAGCAAAGCACCTGTTAACGCACCGTAGCCTTCCTTCAAAGACCTTACTCCTTACATGAGAGCAGGGCAACAATAATGTCTGACATCGCCAATAAAGACGAATCTAGGAAATGCCTGGCTATCGCGCGACAAGCTATCCTGGACGACCAATTGGAGAAGGCGGAGAAGTTTGCCCTAAAAGCGCAGAGGCTGTATGCTAGTATGGAGGTATGTCTTGAGCTGGCGCCCTACGTGTTGCTTTGTTTGCCGAAAGTCGAGGGTCGCAAAGGATCGAGCCGGCGTAAACGAGGAATGCCTCGACGTGTCCCTTGTCATCATAGTCGTGACTACAGCGGCAAAAACAAGAATGAGGTCCTTAGCATGATTCTGCTGCTGCTGCGCTACCTAAAGCCCGTATGCCTTGGATTGTTGCATGGCCTGCACTGTGCAGGTTCAGGCTGTCTTGGAGTCGATAGAGTCGGCCAGGGCAGCCAAGCGATCATCTGCCAGTCACACAGCCGAGCGTGGCTCAGGGAGCGGCTCGCAGCAGCACCACAACCCCCAGGCCAACGGGCACGCTCACGGACACGGACACAGGCAGTCGGGCCCCAGTGGGCCCAACCTCCCACCAAAGCGGACTGAGGGCAGCCGGCCCAAAGCAGCACCAGCTCAACCGGTTGAGGACCCGGTGAGCCCGTGTTGTGTAGCTGTGTCCGTGCCACAGCTGCGGGCTCAGCTCTACACACCAAGTGCGCCTGCTGTTGGTGCGCCGGACTGGAGCCCTAGCACATGCCAGGCTGGCGAATGGAAAGTAGTGTACAGCCACGCAGCTTGATCAAGCACACTGTGTGTTAGAGTCGTTCTGAAGGTGCACAACTGGGCGTTCTGTGGTATGTTCACGTTCCCATGGGAGGTGGTGACGAGGGGAAGGTGCTATGGCTGTGGGTTGTACCCCAACTGATCCTTTATAGCGGCACATGTGCGGCCCAGTCCTGCAGTCCAGGGAACTGGAGATGCTGCATGGATCGTTACTGAGTGCCGTTCAACAGGGATTATGGTCTGCATACTGGCTGCAGGGCACCCCGGAGCAGCGTAAGCTGGTGGCGGAGATCTTGGCGGCCAAAGACTACTACGCCATCCTGAGTCTGGCTCGGGACGCGACGGACGACGACGTCAAGAAGGCCTACCGGAAGGTTGGGCGGCGGGGCTTGCCGATGTGTTCGGGTCCCTGAACTGTCCAGTACTGGCGTCAGTATCTAAAGCCTTTGCGAGCAAGCAAGGTGGAGTAGTGTGCGCGGATGTGGCGTGACCCCGGTCGACCGTGCGCTGTTTGTACCTGGCCGTTGCACTAATGTGTGGTCCCTGGCTTGCTGCAGCTGGCGTTGAAGCTGCACCCTGACAAGAACAAAGCGCTACACTCGGAGGAGGCCTTCAAGGCCGTCAGCCGCGCGTTCAACTGCCTGTCGGACGCGGACAAGCGCGCCTACTACGACCGGACAGGGTACGAGAGCAGTGCGGCGGTAAGTGTGGGTTATGACGAGGTGTGGAACAGCTGTGGTGCTTGGTGACGTACACGCAGATGGCGGGCTCGAGCATGCTAGCGTAGCGTGGGATGGAACGGCAACCGTTGCAACTTGCATGTCATGGGTAGTGCAGGGTAGCGTGTACCGGCACCCTTCGTTACGCTTTGAAGTCCTCAGCATCCCCTCCTTCCTCGCAGGCCTCGGCTGCAGCAGCGGCTCAGCGGTCGGCCGCCCACAGCGGCGGGCATGCGACGCACTACTACGCTGCCGCGGACGACTTCGACCCCGAGGAGATATTCAACATGTTCTTCGGGTGGGCTGGGAGGTCGGCCTGTGAAGGCCCGTGCAGAAGCAGAGGGGCTTAACTGGGCCCCGTCACTGAGGGCGTGCCTGCCGCTACACGTTGAAGCTGGGCAACTGCAAGGCATCATGACCGTTGACATGCATTGGTCTGTCTGTCTTTAAAGGCCGTGTCCATGCTTTGCCTCAGGGGCGGCCTGGGAGGACCAAACGCGCGCGTGTTCCGGGCATCATTCGGTGTCCCACGGCAGGTAAGGAGCGGGGGTTAAAGATGGTACGAAAGCGGGGGCAACTATCTATTAGGATGTAGCTTGTCATCAAGGCCACGACTGTTTCGCCGTTGGCCGTTGCATGGGTTGTCTTCAACGCGAGTGCGCTTGCCGCCGCTGAATGTGAGGGTATTTGCATGGCGCAGCATTGACTTTGTGGGCGCTTCTCGTGTACAGTGCTAGCGGGATGATGCCACACGCGTACTTGACACCGGGAGCTGTTGATACCTACAGTCCAAGGGTGTCGTACCATACATCCGCACGTCCGGCGTCACACTTGCCACTGATGCAATCAGCAAGAACATGGAACATCAAGCACGTTTTACTTGTTCCCGTGTCGAGCTGGTGAGGCGTTTAGGTCTGCGCGAAGAGCCCCATCCCACCTGGGCCTGGGTCTCGCCTGACATCTGCTGTGCCTGCTTCCGCCGCAGCGGCACCACCACCACGGGGGGCACGGGCACGGCGGGCAACACCACGGCGGACACAGCCACGGCCACGGGGGGCAGGGCGGTGGCCAGGGGGCGGACCAGCAGCAGCGGGCGGCCATGCTGGGGCTGCTGCAGCTCATGCCCATCGTGCTCATCCTGCTCTTCACCTTCTTCCAAAGTAAGAGGACGCATTGCATGCAACCTGCAAGCCTGCGTGGTTGACCAGTCGTTGGACGGGGTATTTCGGGGTCCAAGGGGCCCTTCTGGTCGCCCAGCGGTACCACTTGATTGCGTTATTTCTGCTGTCCTGGTCGTGTAGTAGTACGTGTTGCACGTGCTCGCACAGGCTTCCGTCCTGACCTCGCTCGGCACACTTCCCGCCCACAGGCTCACAGTCCCCGCCGTACAGCCTGGTGCGCGAGTCGGCCTACAACATCGAGGTGCTAACGTCGCGCCTCGCCATCCCCTTCTACGTCAAAAGCAACCAGGAACTAGAAAGAAGCTACCCTGTGGGCAGCAGTGCGCGTTTCCGGCTCGAACGGCAGGTGCGCTGGTTCAACATGTGGTAACTTGATTGCTTGCTAACGCTCTTCGGGAAGTCATCTATATCACATCTGGAAAACGAGGTTCGATTGGTTGTCCTTTTCATTCTTTCAGCCTCTTGAGGTCAAACCTTTGCTCCCATTGCGCTCTCCGCACATCTCTAGGTTGAGTCCGCCTACTACGAACGGTTAGAGGCACGCTGCCAACAAGAGCGGCTAATGCGACACCGAGCCTGGAGCTGGGGGAACCGCGAGCAGGTGAGGTGCATTCCGGTATGGTCCTGGTTGCTGCGGGTCAACAGGTGTCGGCACACACTCGTGGACGCTGCTGCCTTGCGGCATGTGCACTTCTACTCCAGTACACACAGTAGTCTGAAGTTCGTTGCGTTGGGCACACTTATCCTTCCGCGCTTCATCACCGTGACCCTTGAGGCCTCATATCCGGTGCATCTGGGCGCATCCAAGAGCCAGCCACGGGAAAACATGCGGGCGGGCTGGGGTACGGAGTGGGGGGCGGGATGGGGGCGGTCCCGCGAACTTAGTTCCCTGGACGCCTCCCTGCGCCCGTTTTGGGCCAGTCGGCCGGCGTCACCCATACAAGAATTGGAACACTGAGCATGCAAAAGATTCCCCAGCTGACAGTGTTGTGGTGCTTGCATGCGTGCAGGCACGTGCAATGAAGCTGGAGGCGTGCGAGGAGATTGACCGCGTGAACGAGAAGCTGGGGATGCGGCGGCAGCAGACCGCGTATTGAAGTGGCGCTGTTCACAGCGCTTGGTATCCGTCGGGCCGTCCACGATGGCCTGGATGCACGGAAGACAGGCCGCATCGGGCATGGCATCGGGCATGGCGAGTTACGCTGTGCCACGCCTCCCTATCGACTCTGGTTGCAGCGTTAGCGGTCTGGAGCGCCAGGGGTCAGAGTGCCGCATCCTTTTGCGTGCACTTGGGCGCCAGTGCTTAAAGCAAGTAAAGCAGTGATGGGTGCGGCAAGGGCCTGCACTCTTAGTGCATGTGTGTACTGCTGCTTCGTCTCTGTACCGTGCATAGAAAGGACCTGTGCAATGTAGAGTGGACCACAAAGGAGTTCCTGCTGTTCTTGAGGACAGGGCTTGAGGATGTATGATGAGTTGATAACGCAAAGTACTTGCGAGCACGAGGGTCTCATTTGGTCGACGAGTGTAGTTCCGCCTTCAGAGAGCATCAGACCGGTGCACGCTGCACGTACGTTTGCGGCGGCAGTGGTCCACACAGGCTAGGGACGCATCTGTGAACGTATGGTGCCGTTCTGGTGGACTGAGCTTTATGCTGGCCGACAGCAATGCGAGATGTGTGCTGGCCGGCCTCAACAGTCCTTAATCAGGCCGATACTTATTGTCAAGTGTTGCCGGGTTCGGAAGCCCGCATCCCCTACTGAACTGCTTGGCAAGGTGCGCGACCAGCAGCCAGGGCAAGACGAATAGCAGGGCAGTGTGTCCCGCTTTCTTGTGCTGCGTAAATGCACGCAGCATACCGCTATGGGTGCGCGTTGTGGTCAGCAGGACTGCTCAAAGAAAGCCAAGTGGATAGGAGGGCTGCTGGTCAGGCGGCATGTGACACGTGGCATCTGCCATGTGGCATGCATGTGTGGTGTGACCGCCACCGGTAGCGTTCGCTGGGTGTCCCCCTTTCCCGCCCGGGCCCCCTGCAAGAACGCCTAGCTCCTATGGGCATGCACACATTACCACACCATCGACTTCACACCCTCATATCGTCATATGGCATTCAATGCAGGCAGGGGCGGCGTCAAGCAGCAAGGCGTCGTACACTGGCTACGGTACATCCCGACACGCAAAAGCCGTCTCAGCCACAGCGTACCCCGGTCACTAACCTCGCTTTTGGTAATTGCCAGCAATGTAGTTAGCCTTCGTAATCCTGTCCTGATACATGTTTTGATACCCCTGCACTGCGTCCTAGCGGTCCTACTACATACGGTATGTGGGAGGTGACATCCTTGATCGGGGACCTTGCCCCAGGGGATCCTTACAGTTGCTTTGCGTCGTCCGTGCACCTGAATGCTGTCAGGGGGCAACCGCAGAGCGTAAGGATTTAGGTTCCTGAAAAGGTTCCTGAACCGGGAACGGTCAGCCTGCGGACGAACAAGGCAAAAGCCGGGCAAAAAGCTTACCGAGGAATACTTACCAGGGCTGGCATCTTCCGCTAAGCCGGTATATCGGTTCTAATTAAATGCCAGGCCCGTTGGGTCGTGCATTTAGTGAACCCGAAATTAATTGCACCCGGATGCGCCTGCAAGAAATAATTTCCTGCCAGCGCCGCCTGCGCTGTACGGGTATCCTGCCCCCTAATTGCACTTCCCACGCATGTCGGTATCCCGATGCATGCCTGCGGAGACACCCCATGCTCTGTTCTCTGGTACTTGGCTCACCACCGCTGTGC
>VFQN01001595.1_pt1 | contig 37311 bp, 33 predicted proteins | sample 3512371 | NCBI WGS metagenome assembly VFQN01 (sample SAMN10412370, study PRJNA504923) | tailings metagenome | isolation source: Replicate 2 from Balatoc abandoned mine | place: Philippines: Itogon, Benguet | collected 2017-08-28
TCTCTCCAGCTCTCCATATCGACTGAAGAGCTCTCGAACATGGATCTCATTGCAAAGTACAGACAAGTCTCCGAGGAACAAGGTCGTTGTTAGCAGGCGGGAATTTTGTGCCATAACAGGAAATCAAGACTTCTTGTATTGAGAGACTACTTGGTTGAAATTTATTTGTAAACATGCTCTCTTTCTTGGTGAATTCTTTCTCTCAAGATCTATCTCACTCCATCACTCTTAACAGAATAACTACATCAATCTCTTCAGCATCCATCTCGTTACCGGTATTAGGAGAAAATTCCTCGATTTTGATTCTTTCCCCAAAGTGCATGCCCCGATTGATAGATGCAAGATAGAAATGGATTCCTCCATCCTTTACGAAGACAATCACATGCTTGTGATCAATAAACCTGCTGGAATAAATTCACAACCAAATGCTTCAATATCAAAAGAGTTAGAAGGAGAGGTTACTGATTCTTCAATTTATACTCGTACTTACCAATATTTACAACAACGAGATCAAAAGAAAAATGTATTCTTGAGGCTAAACCATCGCTTGGATAAACCTGTGTCTGGAATTTTAGTGTTTTCAAAGACATCAAAGGCTACTGCTCGAATTAATGATGCTTTCAAGAATCATCGTTGGATTGGGAAGTATTATGTTGCTGTTATCTGTGGGAAACTTGTTATTGATACGTTAATTCAAACTCCTCTTGTTCCATCGAGTTCTGGCCAAAGCATTCTTATGGAAAGTAAATTAAATAATAATAATAATCCTAGAATTGGATCAAGTCACTTCAAAACTCTTCGTCATTTTAATGACTGTAATCCTCGCCATCCGTCCAAACCCTTAACATTGGTCAAGGTTCAGCTAATAACTGGGATCAAACATCAAATTAGGAGCCAGTTAGCGAGTCTTGGTCATCCTATATACAATGACTATCTATACAATGCGCCATATCCGATAAAAGCCGGAGATTTCCCCAATGAGATGATCGCACTACACTCTCAAGAATTAACACTATCACATCCAGTAAAGAAAGAAGAAATACTTCGAATCACATGCCCTGTACCTGATCAATGGCAGAATTATTTTAGAAATTGTGACTTTTCTTCACTAAAACCGAGAGTTTGAAGAGAATACTCTCTGATCTCTGATGCGATGCCATATGTGAAGGAATCAAAGCGTCCACATTCTTGGATATCTGTAGATACTAGAAGTTGTATCGATCATCAGTTATTGATATCTAAAGAGAGAGTCAACTTCATTATTACTTCTAGAGTAGGACAATAAAAGGGTATGCGATGCGAGATTTTAATTAATCTGAACCAAACACAATATTAACAAGCCTAATTACATCTACCGTACAAAAAAAGAATCATGATAAATAATAAATGAACATAAAATAAGCTTAAGCGAATTTCCCCTTCTTTGTGTTAGCTAAGAGCTTGTCCAACTGATCTCCTCCTCCTCCTCTCCCTCGATAGCTGTAATCATCGCCCTCGTCGATTGACGACTCATGAACAGGTACATAACGACTTTGACCTCGTAGCTCAAGATTCAGCGAGGATTTACTGGCTCCCACATCCTCATCCTCATATGAGACAATAACAGGCTGATTGTGCACTTTCGCCTGGAGCTTTGCAAAACCATTGATGCCTCCTTCGCTGTCTCTCCCTTTATTTGCAACCATGTCCTTAGCTCCAACCGCATTAGTTGCAGGTTTCTTTTGATTGGTTGATGCTTGCGAGGGAGCCTTATGAGTCCTTCCTGCAGGCATCTTATCGTTCATAACCGCATGGCCAAAGGCCGCCTTTGATGATTTCTTCTGTTCAACTTTACTCTGATTCGGCTTGTTGCTATTATTCGCATGACCGTTGACTTGCGGTTGTTTGCTTCCTTCATACATTGAAGATGGTCTTGGCCTGATGTTCGACTTACTTCGGGCATCATTTCCTCCAATCGCACCTGCTCCACCCCCTCGCTCGCTCACTGGAGCCTTATTATTTTGATTATTCTGATTGCCTGGACGTTGCTGTTGCACTGATTTGGATCTCAACAGAGGATTTGGAGGTTTATTAGTTGCATTCACATTCGCAACAGCTCCTTTCTTTTGCAATTCCTAGAAAGAAAAAGGGTAAGAAGTCAGAAAGAATGCAAAGGTAGCTCTTACTTTGATGAGATGAGCCTGATTGCGAATCTCTGATTGCAAAGTCTCTTGCTGTGAAAGAAGCTTATCGCATAACTTGGATAGTTCGTCATATTCCTGCGCGGAAACAACCTTTGTCTTTGGATTTGGCGAAAGAGACGAGTTTCCACCTTCTCGACCGTTATGCCACCTATCTGGATCAGAATCATAGTTGTTGTTATTTCTGTTGTTACCATTGCTCTTCTGATTCAAGCCTCCTCTGCCTTGCCTATAACTATGATCGTTGACACTGTTATTGTCATCACGATCGTCGTCATAGTGAGAAGAAACTGATCGTCCCGGCTTTGCTGGAGGAGGTTTGCTCGATCGACGAGGTGGGTCATAATCATCATCACGAGAACGAGTTTGATGGACTGGAGGATAATCAATATCACCTTCTCGCTCCTCTTTGAACAAAGGAACTTTCTTCTTTTCCTTCTGTGCGCCGCCACCCAATCCCGGATCTCCACCTTGTGCTGCTCGGGTTCGAGGACTAATTGATTCCATATATTCTCGATATTCCCGGCGCTTCAGCTCTTCTTCTTGTTGTTTCTCCATTTCTTTCTTTCTGTTCTTTTCTTCTATCTGACGTTTGAGCTGGTTTTGATATTCCATAGCTCGTTTCATCTTCTCTTGTTTCTCTCTATCTGTTACTCCTTGAAGCTCCTGGAGCGCGGACATAAACTTCTTTGGAGAATGAGGGTTTGGTGGAATGTAGTTCGAGGAAGGTTGATACTGAGATTGATGATTGGTCCTTTGAGAGGATTGATTGCTATAATGGGAACTATCCTCATTATAATCATTGTGTCGTCGATTATCGTCTCTTCTGACTCCACCACCTCTCGGCGGACCAAGGCTTCCTCTATTATCATAGTCTACATCACTTCCCCCAACATCTTCTTCATATCTTCGAGCATTATTTCCACCTTTGGGTGGTTTCTTTGCGGGTAACCTTAGTTCTCTAGGAGCACGTTGATCATAATCATCATCGGAGACATGATGCTCTCGACCACCGCCACTTGCTCTTCCACCTCGAGCCCCTCTCCTGTAGTTATCATCCTCTTCTTCTTTAAAGCGCGGATGATTGTTATTTTGCTTTCCAGATTTATTCGAATTTCTGGGTGGGTCATCGTCGTAGTCGTGACGATTCCGAGGTAGCTTCTGCTTGCTTGGAGAAGGGGAAAGATAATCCATCTCTGCTTCACCTCGCAAAACTGGCTTCAAGTTCGCAACGGAATTACCATATACATCTTTCAAGGGTGCTCCCCCACCTACTCGATGATTTCCCCAAATCCATTCTTCAGAAGTATCTTCCACATTTTGCAGCTTTAATTTATTTCGACTTGTCATATTGATTGTCTTTCTTCCTTCTTCATCAATATCAAAACTGTGTGTAACGTCCTTTAAAAAATCATGTTTTTGAAAAAGTCGATAAATTTAAAAATTTAAAATTAGAAGTTCTTTTAAAAATTCAACTTTGAGGGTTCAAAAATCTTCATTGGAATATAGCCAAGACATAGAATTGAACCCTACTTCTTTTGGATATTGATAGCCTTTCCTAACTTTCTTCTTCTCTGCGAGCTCAGGAATCGTACTGATAAGCGCCACTGAATTGGTGAGGGTACTAGAGACTGTCTCTGCCTTTCCTTGCACCGATGCTCTACGAGAAGAAGACGAACTGATCCGGCTCCCTTTTCTACGCTGAGGTGAGGACTGAGGGCTGGTTCGACCATTTACAATCAAAGCAAACTCGTTCATACTTTCAGCTTGGGTCGATTGAAGTCTCTCCTGATTATATTGCTTAAAATCCTTTAATAGCTTGAGACTATGCTTATTATACTTCCGATCACCGTCACTTGTGACTGTAGCAAAGGTTCCACTGGAAACACTTTGATTATCTTCGTTCATCGGCACTAAGGCTAATTGAAGTTGTTGTTCTGTCTTTTCATGCGCCTTTTTCATCTTTTGTAACATTTTTTCAACATAATTCATATCAACTGCACCTAATGGAGGTAAACCTTTATTTACACGCTCAATTACGCGATTTGCTATCTCAGTTAAATCTTGCTGAAAGTAATATCTCATTGATTGCTGACGGGATGTTTCAGGTGCTTTTAATAAATCAACTTTTCCTCCTTTTTCTTTCTTTTTTTTCTTATCTCTCTTGGATGATTTCATTCCTTCCAACATCGCTTCAATATGCTCTTGAGTATTTTTCATGATTGAAGGATCATATACGGTAAATCTAAAATCTGCTTCACCTGATCTTCTACCATATCCTAATGGTCCTTTCTCATCAATTCTATTCATAATAAATTGTTTTCTAAAAATATCATCATAGATAAAAGAGTTTTCATAATCAACAAATTGTTTATTATTAATTAAATTATTATCAAGTAAATTCATTGTTCTATGATCAGAATGATAAGATTCTTCATATATTTGTAATTTATATTTTGGTTGATATTGTCGATATATATTATATTCTTGATTATAATCTAAGGCATATGGTAATTTACCCATATAACGTGCACTTTTCTCAATTTGATAATCATTTTTATATGAGATAATAGATAATTCTTTAGATTCATTCTTTTGTTTTAATAAAAGTTCTTTTTTTCTTTCATTACGATAATCATTCATAATTTTTTCAGCATTTTTCTCATATAAATAACGCGACATATATAATCGTACAGCATGTCCACGATAAATACGTTGTATACGTATCACTCTACTTACTGAGATAGAAAACATACGTGATATTTCTGTACGAAAATATTTCACAATACGACGCGATAAAAAACCACGCCAACGTTTTTGTATTAATATAATTAATTCATTTTTACGAATTAATATTCTTTTAGCAATTTCTAATATATTTCTTTCGACTATCATACGTGGTGGATGATTACCAGTTTTATCAATAAATAATAAATAGTTTTGAAATAACATTTGTACTTCAATATCACGTTTATACCAAAATACTTTTTTTTCGCCAGGTTTTGAACGTAATGAATGTTTTATTAATAATGGATGTGATGTACGTATAATTTTTAATGCTTTTTCTGTTATATATTGTCGTCGTGCTAATCTTCCACGCCCTAATGCATTAATTTTAATGGATGCTAAATATTGTAAGTATTTGATTGTTTTCATTGTTTGTCGAATGGATCGACCATATTGTCGTCGGAGATAATAACGATAACATTCAACAATCTTTTTTGCTGATCTCGTCTCTAATTCCCTCCTCTCCATCCTATCCCTGTGAACCATGTTAGAAGAAAAGAAGAAATTTCACAAGATTTCTTTACCTTTCTCTTTGTAGGATCAGCTTACTAAAGTCATGTGCTCCATGAACCAGACCATCAACTTTACCACAATTACGACATGGTGGTAGAGTTTCCTCAGATTCGAGTAGAATCTCAGGGAAGTTCGTCATATCACTATTGATACTGCCAAAGGAAGGAAATGTGGAGGCAAGAGGGGCAGTGTTAGGTGTTGGAGGCATGCTGGTATTTCTCTTTCCTCGCTGCGAAGTTGCTGCACTGCGAGGATGAGGTGTGAAAACCTCAACCTCTGGGACAGATACTTTATGATTCGCATGTTCTAAAGCATCTAGATATCTTGCTTTATCATTACTAATAAAATAAATCGTATTGCAATATTGGCAAGTCAAATAAGGTTGTGAATAGAAGATTCGTCGCTGTAATGGACGATCATAGCGATATCCATGCGGATCAAACTGACTTCCTTTCGCATTTTTCACTAATGTTGTAAGCTCATGAATTTCTTGGCTCATGATGAAAATTGCGATCAATCTGAAACTGTTTTCTATTCTAACGAGCGCCCTTCACACCGTTTCATTTATTTGTTTCATAGACTTGGTTGGTTGGAGATATGACATTCACGATCTTCTTGCTATTGATTTCACTTTATTTGATTGAAATGAAACCTACTGGTGTAAATCGTCAAGATCGTGCATGGAAAATGAAGAAAACTTCTTGTGAATTGGAAGATTGTGGTCATCTAATTCCAGAAGAAGCATATAACTGTGTTAATAAATGTGTATCGGATGAATGCTTTGAAAAGATTTACTCAACAAATCCTTTAGAAGATGGAGAAATTGATATGGAGCGAAATCGTGCCTTCATCGCCTGCATTCGTCAGGAGTATAGAAAGGTGAGTTAATTATCGCATATCCGTTGGTTTTTTTTAATGAATATCTAGAAGAAATCAAATATGGATGAAAATTAACCACGTTGTCTTGCATCTTGATGCGTCATTAGAAATTACTTTTGTTATATAAAATGTATTAGCCTCTTTAGTCTTTTGTGAGAGATATTTTTGTATACTTGTATATTGGTGGAATTGTATCATTAGAAGGTTTCTTGTTGCACTCATGCATTCAAACGCCGACCGTTAGGAAAGTAATTGACAGAGATAGATATTTTTTAAGTATTATCATTCTTCTACCTTCCATAAAGTGCCTGCCTCATATGAAGCACAAAAAATTGCCTTAGAGAGCCACCGAAGTACCAATGAAAGGGGTTCAGCATTCAATCATCTTTACAATGGGGCAACCATTGAGAGGAATAAATCGAACTCAGGTTTCAACTATAAGTAGGACTTTGAGTAAGTTATTCCTTTACTGGTTTCTATGCAATCAATTTAAGCTAAAGAACAGAAGTAGAGCCATTGAAACCTTGCCTTTTTCAAACATTCTTGAAAAACTTTCCACTCTTCACGGCAACTGCTAATATTTCCTTGAAACTCCTTCATGCAAAGATCAACTTTCGAGTACGATTCCTGACATCCTGTCTTTTGGATAAGATAAGGATGATCCTCAACCTTATCAGGCTTGCATTTCTCACAATTGGGATTTGGCATGTTCTTCTCTTTTCTTGGTAAAGTGAAGGAAATTTATTGAATTTTTTTCTCAGCTGTTTTTTTGACTTGAAAAGACAACTTATATGAATGATTGTTAAGCCGTTTCTCATGGCTCAAGAGATACCTGTGATCGTTGTCATTGTAATGATTGGATATTTCTATTTTTATTGAGTTCTAAAAGTTTCTGGGTGAATAACGAGCAGTTAAGAACAGTCTTGTTTCAATCGGCGTTATCAAGCATTTGCTGTTCACGAGATTTGTCCTCGCTCATTATTGCTTCTTCAATCGAATCTTTGGAATGAAGTTGACAAAAATTGGACCAGGGTTAGACCCTCGACTTAATCTTTGGCAAAAAGTCTATGTTTGGTTCTCTGCCGCACAAATGGAACCTCTCACAGATTTAGAAAAAGATGCCCTCAGACGTCTAGCAAATGGGGTTTCTTGGGTGGAACTCGTTCCTGAAGAATGGAGAAATATATATGGTGCTATCTATGATGAATATGATACTATTATTATTGAAGAAAAGGAGAAAACTAAAATTGATAAAGATGTGCCTCGCACCTTCACTCTGTTCGCCCGATATACAAGACAACTTCGGATTGTCTTTCCAGAAGATCTCACAGAATATTATCAAGCTTTAACAAAGGTATTACAATTAGCATCTATTGGAAGAGGATATTGTCAAGGTGTTAATTTTATTGCAGCAAAATTATTATTCGAATTAGCTGATGAAAAAGAAGCTTTTATTGTTCTTTCTTTCCTACTAAAAAATTGTCAATTAGAAATTTTATTTGATTCAAGATATTCAGCATTATTTGATTACATGAGAATTTTTGAAAAGAAATTAAGAACATTTAATAATAAATTATATAAACATTTGAAAAAATGTGAATTTAGATCATCCTCTTATGCTATTGAATGGTTTACGACTTGCTTTATTGTAACTTGCCCCGGTGAAATTTGTTTATGCGTTATTGATATGATCTTATCTGGTATTAACGATATAATGATTCGAATGGGATTAGCACTATTACATACTTTAGAACATAGATTATTACGATTAGATTTTGAGAAATTACATGAATCGTTTAAAGATTATTGTATGAAATCTGATACTGTGTATGTTATTGTGCAAGCTTTAAAGATACAATTTCAACCCGATAATAGTGTGTTAAAGGTGAGTGTTGCGAATGACCATCAAGTCTGAATTATTTTTTTGGGGTGTTTTTTTGTAGGCGATGGCAAGGAAAATTGAAAGTCTTGATCCAGGATCTGGAGGTGATTTAAGGTTTGGAAAACCGAAAAAACTTGAAACCCCAAAGTCCAATGGTAAGCTGTTATCATCCATTGTTTCATATTTATCACTTCTCGCACACCTAGTTCGAGGCCCAAAATTCCGAAAAAATCGGAATAAGACTTCAACTCCAGTTACTTTACCAAGTGATGATAGTCTCTCCGAGGAAGGGGAGATTGAAAGTGAGCCTCAATTGATGAATGAGTCGGAGTTGAAACCCATTCAACTTGTCTTGAAAGCCCCAGTTTTGGAAGAACCTTCATCAGATAGTATTGATCCGGATTCTAGTAGTCCTATTGCTCAAGCTGAAGAAGAAGACAACCATAGAAATTCCAAATCAAGGCGTAGAATCTCGAAATTAACGATAAAGATTTCTCCGAAGCGACTAAACCAATGGAAACAACTTCGAACGGAGAAGCCGTCCCCAGAGCAGACCGAATCTGTTACTGATGTTTCTGAAGATGTTGAAGAAGGGTCTATGTCTCCAGTTACTGATATTCATCTTGAGAAACAATTAATGGAGCAATTTTCCGAAAATTATGATTCCGAAATCCAATCGACACAAAATGTTCCCAAAGACGGTACTAATCCCACTTCTACGAAATCATCAGATAAGTCACCTTCGGAGGTTTCAAGTGCGAAAAGTCCTTCCTGGTGGCATTGGCCAAGTTTTCGCAGTGGCAAGAGTACAGCAGATAGTCCAGCTAGTACTTCAACTAGACAACTAGCATCGACAAAAGCAAGCTTTTCTGCTCCAACTGTATCTACGACCAACTCAAGTTGTCCTTCTCCTTTAAATCGTCGAGAATTTCGTTACGGCTCTTTCAAGGGAGAAATTGACTCTGAAGTGGTCAATAGGAAGATTCCACCTCCAACCTCTCGATTATTTCGAAGAAGAAGAGTTTTAGAGAAGTTTTGTATTGATAGCATGGAGGAGGAAGAAGAAATTATTCGTGAATTCTACCTTACTGATAATCATGACTCTCTCCTTCTTTTACATTATCTCCCGATATGCTTCGCTATGGAAAGTATTGATGAAGGAGATGCGCCACCACTTTCGGGATCAAGAAAGGGATCGGTTGCATCAAATCACTCCCCATCCAAAGACTCTCCATCCAAGGGATTACGGAGATTATCGTTCTTAAGGCGTTTCAGAACTAGTTCTGATCTTTCTCAACCAGAAGAAAAGGTTGATGTCGTAAATATTGATCCATTACATATTCGCTCAGAGAATGAAGAATATATTGATCAAGGTGGTGAAGTTATTTCCCCTAATTTTTACCGAACAAATCATTTGATTTCTGAGATCTTTCATACTAATCATCGTTTATTGGAAAATTATTTTGAGATTAAAGAAAAAGAACGAGAAAGGAAAATCATTCGAACAAGCAAACAAGGATCATCACCACGAATCAGATCTCACAAAGGTAAATCAAATAAGGCCCACAAGATTGCAAGTTCTAATAACGGGATTGGACCCACAAATGGCCATCGAGGAATAAGACTCAAAGCAACAAAATTTGATTCACTTCATGATTCTGAAATCTTGCAGAATGCTATGTACTATTCATTTTCACAAGCTTTATATAAATAAATCAATGCTTCTTGCTTATTTATTTTATTTCCATTGAATTTTTTTAATTGTTTATCCAAAAAAAAAAAAAATTAATTAAATTCAGATTTAATTTTTTCTCTCCTTCTCCAAATTTTTCTTTTTCAAAAGGTTTTCGAGGAGTGGTTGAGAGGTTTTTGAAGATTCGAGTTTTCGTTGTTCAGTCAGACGAAGTGAAAGGAAGGAAGTCTCTTTTTGAAGGAACCTCTGCTACATGTTAGAGAGTGATTATCATCGTGGAACAATCTATTAACACTTTCCACTTCGAACAAATTAATAACAACAATACATCCACGTATAACTATCTTCACCTTGTGCAGGGATCAGATCAAAGAAGAAGAAGTCATTGAATGAATCGACGTTGTTGGAAGTTTTTCGCCACACGAAACCATCTTCGATTTTTACTTTCTGAATATTTATCTTAATTGATTGGTATTATTACTATTTTTTTTGTTGCTTGCAAAGAATGAGTTGCTCTCATTGCTGAGCAGTTATTTCGAGAAGTATTTAAGATTGATTGCTGATTATTTTGAGTGTTTATTAGAAGCTCTTTCACCAAGCATTTGAATGCAAATTCACAGAACATGAGTCAATTTTACACTGGAAGACAATTATGGCGACGTATTCAATGCAGAAGACGTTCCAACAAGCCTCTACCTCCTGTTATTAAAGATGAAACTAAAGAAGAGTCAAGTATTGACATTCCTCCACCAGAAGATACGAACAGTGGTACCACTGTTAATGTGGAAGACATAGACAACCACAAAGAAGTTGAAGAGAAAATTAACGAAATTGAAAGTAAAACAAGTCCTCGTAAGGTAACCTTTGCCCCTTTTGTCTCAGTTTATAAAGTTCCATCACTTGTCGACCTCATCGCTTTTATTGAAAATGAGAACAAAGAAGACCACCAATCTTTCAACCTATCTAACCATCATGATCTCTATTGGACTTCACGTGATTATGAGGTATTTAAACAAGATGCAATTCTTGAAATTCGAACCTTTTGGAAGTTATTTGGGAAGTCTAATACGGTCACGAAAAACCCTACAGCTGTTCTCTATCAACCAAGTACAAACAGTGATGATGCTTTACAAAGAGATTTTATATATGAATTAATTACTTTAAGCAAACATTCGAATAGTCCACAATATTATACGTGTTTATCAAATGCATTAACAACGTTATTTGATTCGCCTGAAGTGAAGGAGAAGTTATTCACCACACCTATGATGAATACATCCTTTCTACGACATGTTGATACATTAAGTCGATTAGAAGATTTCATTTCTGATGAAGCTGCTTATCCTATTTCAGAAGCAGAGAAAGAGGGTTGTAAAGTTTTACCATACTATGGTGATGAAGATGACGAGGATGATGAAGATCTCGATACGGTGACTACTAAAGCCTCTGAATGTTCTCTGTCCTCGACTCCTCCTGATCGACACTACCCTTCTTCTTTAATACTAGGAGAATGTGATCATACAAGTTGTTCGGATATCTCTCCTTGTTATGCATGATTTTATATACACATAATTCAATTTTGCGAACCTCATTTTTGACTAAATACCATCCATTACAGCATTTCTTTCTGTATTTTACTTACATTCTTTTTTTTCCTGGTTTTTAAGTGATTGTTTATTCATACTTCGAAGTACTTGATGTTGTTTTATATGATATGTAGTGTTTAAGTTCTTTTTGCGTTACAAAGCTTCGATGGGTGAATGTGTGAAATCATGATATTGGTTCATCAAAGAAACCTAATCTCTTTATTCTTTACTGAAGATCTCTTCCCCATCGTTTTTGCTATTTTTGAAAATGTTGTTTTAGTATCTTTGTTGCATTGGTTTGATTTGAAATCCTTTTTCTTGAACTTTGTTCTGAAGGCAGATTTCACCCTCTTCACATGAATCACAGCTTTAGTGAGATGTTTACTCACTAATATCAAAATTCATACAATTGAGGGAAGAAATAGCTTTTGCGCCGATTTTCATGAAACAATCCGGAGGAAAGTTAAGAGAGGAAATGAGGAAAGTGATTGGTTGTGGAGGAGAGGAATTCGAGATGGTTGTTCTTTTGAGGATATAAAATGATGATTACTGCTTCAATTAGAAATATTTTGGGAACAAGCAACGATTGGTTTATTGAAACCTTGTTCTTTGCGGATTTATTTCGAGGCTAGTATAGCTATTGCTTTCAGTGATTATTCCTTTTTTCAATACAAATTTTGATTCACAATTCCCTTCTCGTAACAGCACCACAATATGTAATGATTTTCCTATAGATTATTTATAATTGCATTTTCCAGTAAACCAAATTTGAAAGCAAATGAATGAATGAGTAATCGTTTCAATCGATACATCTTGCGATGATTTGAGATCTCTGAAAATAATAATCAGTAGTTATAATCACAATGCAAAACAAGGAAGAAAAACAAATCAAAACAAAAAAGAAAAGAAAGAAAACAATCAACGTTTGGGGTCTGCCTGATCATCGATGATCCTTCCTTTGATAAATATGTTCAAATTCAAGTATTATACAAATTCTAACAATGTACTTCATATCAATAGAGAATAAGGTTTGAAGGAAAGATCTACTATTAATATGCTGATGATGAAATAAAAAAAAAAAAAAAAAATAGGAAATTTATTTTTCATGATCTTTGAATTTTATTGATTTCATTCATTACTTGATATCGGAAGAAGAAATTCTTTTGTAATTTCTCTTGCAATGCATTAAATTCCTCAACATGAAGACCATATTCTTGAATAATATTACTAGCAACAGATGGGAAGTCTTTGCATGTTCTCTGAACGATTGGTGCCATTGCAGGTAAATATTCTGGATCTGCCATCTTAGGTGGTAACTCTCGAATATTTAATGCTTTCTGTGAAAAGATAATATGTGAATCAGATAATGCAGCGACTTAACCGAGGGAATACCTTACCTTGAGTTGATTTCTTATTCTCACTCGTTCGTTTTCTATCGCTGTTAAACTTCGAGCAAAGCGCTTGACTAAATTTGAGGACTCGTCAACAGAATAAAAGGACTGGTTGGAAGAAGAAGGTGAATCAGAATCATCATTAGATGAAGTATCGGCCGTATTCTCATTATTGTCGATAGTATCTGCTAATTTCAAGACGCTACCCCTTTCCTTCGCAAGACTTGGTAAAGTTGGCATCGCTTTCCTCAAATTCATCTCAAGATCAGCAGCAATTCTAAAATAAATCACATTAATATTGACAAGTAGATGGAAATGGAATGTATTACTTGTAGAAGTATGCTTGCAGTAAGACTCGCTTCTTCAAAGACTTCTGCTCATTTAATAGAGAGGAAATTAAGTTAAACTCTGCTGTGGTCATACCATATGCTCTAAAGATCGTGAAAATTAGAGATGAGGTTCAGATGATAGTCGTCAGAGGTTTTCTTACCTGAGAGTACTTTGCATTCGTTGTTCGAATTTGATCAGCGCATTATCAACAACTCGATTCACCCTTCTTGCCACCGACCCCTGCTCAAATATCGTTTTACCTGGGAGAGAGACAGTCATTAGAACGAGGTGATGGTATTGACAAGACAAGATATCCTCTTACCAAAGAGTTTCCCTGTGAAAGCTTTAACAGGATTTAGCGCTCTATTAAGCTGTTGTTGACATTGAATCCGAAAAGGTTCAGTCGCGGCTAGAACTGCAGAGTATCTATGCATCTCAACTTCATCTGATCGGAAGACACTAGGAGCTCGAGGAAAAGATGCTCCATTGCAACTTTTTATATTACTTGACAAGAAAGCTAAAATCACTAAAAATAGAATGATCTGTCGAATTGTCACTAAACTTTTTGCCCCTAACATCTTTGAATAGTCAATAGTCTGATAAATCAATGCTTCTCAGACCAAGAAAGTTGTTTTAAAATTGAATTTTAAATGATCACGAAGATAAAAGATTGCAAAAACTATGCACTCAAATCATCCGCCAGCGAAAACAATACGCCACTTAAAAAGAAAAAGTGATATTCCGCCAATCGTTTTTCATTTTTCGTACGATTCTTTGTGTATCTGTGTAATTGGACTCTGTGTCTCTGGATCTCTGTGTATCTAGGTGATACTGTGTGTTGTATTGTATTATTGTGTGTTGTGGAATAGAACTGGAACACGAATTCTTTCACAGCTCATTTGACCTGACAACTCTTCTTCTATCATCACCTTTCACACCTCAATACTCGACACAATTTAATACCTCCAATCACACACCATGAAGATTCGCTCAGCTATCAAGAAACTCTGTCCTCATTGCTACATTGTGCAAAGAGGAAAGACACGCTTCGTTTATTGCAAAGAAACACCAAAACATAAGCAAAGACAAGGATATCATACAATGAGCTTGGCTCAAGGTCAAATGCTTACTCCAGGCTCGATCCCAAGCGCTCCATTATTTAACAATAGCTACTGCCATGTGATTGAAGCTCGAAAGTTCCCTCTTGTTGTCGCAGCAACATCGACTGTCTCCGTTGCTGCTTCCACCAAACTCCTTCCATCAACCAAGTATGTACCTTCCATGGGATTGTATGGTTTCATTCCAGTGTAAATCATGGTCCCACAGGTTGAAGAGTAATTTGATTATCTTTCCCAGTTCTCTGCTGATTCGCCAACTAACGAAGATGAAATTGTATGAATTCTTAGTCTTTCTTGTCTCTCAACTCATTCTCATTGAAATTGAAAGTTTGAAAATCAAAAACGAACATTTCAAAACTTGTAAATTATAATACGTAAAGTCTTTTCTCTTGCAAATTCAATATTTCAAATCACTCATAACATATCAATGTTACTACAGAAGAACAAACTCTTTTCATACATGGTTCGAAGGATGAGAGCTTTCTCGACCTGATAAATCAAAAGAAAGTTGGTTATCGATGAGGTTTTTGAAGAAATTAAAGAGAATCGCAGACTATGTTTGTTTAATAAAATTGGTTGAGAATTAACAGAAAATTCATTCCTCTCTTCAATAGATTTTCTGCAGATTAATAAATTATTACAACAGAGTAAAGATATCGGTGATCGACTCGGCTCAGTGATCAGAATCTGATGTGTTGTACTCATCGTTATCATGATCTCGAATGAGTTTAAACTCTTCTGCCTTCTCTTGGTCTGTAAAGAGATGGTCAACATCAAAGACATTTCTATCGTTAGGTGCCTTGTATGGCAAGCCCAGCACTTCAAAGATTTCCTCCTCTGTGGAGCATGGGATCACTTCACCTATCTGATGCTTGCTGGGGAATCTTCTAACTCGTTGCTCATAAACTAATTCCTAAAAGGCTGAGAGTCACGAAGGACAAATAAAACTGACAGGTGTGCTGTACCTTATCACTCAAAGAATAGCCTCTCCTCTTCGCATAGTAACGCATCGATCTAACAATTACATAATAAGGGAACATTCATCGACGTTTATCCTACCTATTGAAATGATCACTTCCAGTGAAATACAACAATGCAAAAGCATACATTGATCTGGGATAAATCTAACAAAAATAGAATGAAATAAGAAGGATACAAACGATCTAAAACATCTCACCTTAATATCGATTCGCCGATGAATACTCCCTTCTTGTGCTAATTTACATACTCCCATATAAGATGCACGACAAGCAATACTCGTTGAACCATCCAATGCCATAATATCAGAGAACGCTGAACTTGTATTACTATCATGCTGACTCTTCTTCTTCAGTTCTTTGATAAGAATGGAGGATAGAAACTGCTCAGGAAGTGTCAAGTGATCAGTGAGGAGTCCAACCTCCGTCAGTGATTGGACAAGTCGGACAATCGAATCAGCACGGAAGCTTTCATCACCTCCTCTATCAGGTGATGGAGTGATAAGGATATCAATATCGCCACTTTGAGGTTTTCCTCGTCGATAAGAACCACATGCCTGACATTCAAATCTACTAAATATCCTATAATAGAATAGAATATTAACATAATAGAATAGTTTTAGTATCTATCTGACCTTGAACAATGTTCTTTCACAATTTCAACAATTTCCTCAATTTCATGTTTTGGTATTTTCTTGAAGAATTCTTCATAATATTTTAATCCAATCCTTTGTTGATAGGTTAATATAGCATGACCTCGCTCTCTTAAATCATTAATCGTTTTATAACCTTGTTTCATTAATTTTAATGCAGTCTTTTCACCTACTCCCCATATTTTTGATAATTGTATCATTGATTGGATTTTTGGATCATTTTGAAAATATTTTAATTTAATTAATTTACCTGTTTCCAGAATTTCTTTAATTTTCTCACGTATTGAATCACCTACACCACGTATACCTTTCAATTGTTCAACATTAGTAATACGAGGTAATTGTTTTAATGTACCAATGCATTTTTTATATCCTAATGCACGCCATTCATCACCACAGAGTTCATAGATTTGTTGCAATTCTTCTAAGATATCTGTGATGTATTTATTAGGATTTAATGTCTTGAATTCACCTGTTGAAATACATGCATAAGACGGAGTAAAAGAACCTTTCTTTTTGAGACGTTTTGGACCGTCTATACCACCTTCTTCCTCAGCTTCTCCTGCGTCTTTCTCTGATTGTTTCACGTCCACTGCGAGGGGATTGATCCTATACGAGTCGTATGGAGGTAAAGTACCATGCTTAATCGCTTGGATAATCCATTCTGAGGAGAGAATAGTGACAGATTCAGGGAGGGACTGTGATCCAAGCCAGTTAGTGAATGTTAAATGAGAGCAGTTAGCAGCAGCGATCACAATACAATCCTTCTCCCCAGAATATTGCTTACGAATTTGAACATTATATGCTGTTAGTTTCTTTGGAAGATTAATGAGCCAAGCTTGATAAATTCGTTCTGTGATATCTCCTCTAACAACTACTATCACTGTGAGGTCTAAGTTTAAGTGAGTTTCATGTTTAGGTTTCTGCTTCAGCTGGATCTCTTCTTCCTTCTCCTCTTTGTTGTTATTATTATCGTCATCTTCGTCTATAACTATTGTTTCGTAGGTTCTCTTTCGAGATTCCAGTTTAATTGGGCTTGGATCCGGTGATTTCTGCTTTAACTCATTCGAGACAGTTTCTTTCGAAGAGGAAGGAAGAATCTCAGGTATTGGTGTCACCTTAATTGTTGAATCTATTAAAGATTGAAATCCTCTCTGGAACTTCTTCTTCTCATATGACATGTCTTTTGTCTGATGTCTTGTTATTACAGTATTTTAAAGTAACAGTTGATAAAAGTTCCTCCTGGAAAAAAAAAAACTCCCGGTAGTCCGAGATTCCAATATTCCAACATAATTTAAAAACACTTTTTGTTTTAAAACGCGTTTCTGGTCTCCTCTCTTTGAAATAGACTGTGTTGTGTTGTTTGAGCTAGGAATGATGAACAATTAAAGTGACGACGTTTCTTGCTCCAATCACTTCATTAAACCACCTGACATACCAAAGACAAGAGTTTATTAATTGACTTGAATATATTTTGAATTTATTTGGAAGAAGATGGCGCAACCTGATGTTCCAACTGGTACTTGGTTGCCTTATGTCGCCGTTGGTGCTGCAACTATTACCTTGGTTTGGTCAGCGAATTCACTTTTTAAAGAAATTTTTAAGCCTGTAGAGAATAGAAGATCAAGTTGGAATCGACATCAGAAGAAAGCTTTAGCTCATACAGTTGAAATCATGGTGACTGATATTGAATCAGCTCATCAAGCAGTGAAAGGAGGTGCAAACTCTCTTGAACTTTGCGCAAATCGAGTAGAAGGTGGTACTACACCATCAATAGGATTCATAGAAGAAGTTGTTAACATATGTCGGACGACATCTATTGAAGTAAATGTTCTTATTCGTCCTAGACCAGGAGACTTCGTCTACTCTCCTGCTGAGTTTGAACTCATTCAAAAGGATATTTTTGCTGCTAAACTAGCTGGTGCAGATGGTAGGTTTCCCTCAACTCCTCGGTGATTCACTTTGATTATGTCTTTCCTTATCAGGGATTGTTGTGGGTATCATGACTGAGGAAGGTCAAATAGATGTTCCAAGAATGAGTATTGTACGAGAAATAACAAGAGATATGAAGCTAACCTTCCACAGAGCCTTTGATTTATGTGTAGATTATCAAAGAGCGATTGAGGATATCGCTAGAATAGGCTGTGATAGACTGCTGACGTCGGGACAAGAGAAATTTGCTTATCAAGCTTCTGCCACGAAAAAGCTCAAGAAAATTGTTGAATTAGCGAACAATCGATTTCATGTCGTTGCTGGTGCTGGTGTCACTCCAGACAATGTTCAAGAGATCATCCGTCAGTCGCGAGTCCCTGGCATTCACTGCTCTAATGGCGTGAATAAGACAGTATTAACAAGTCTAAACATTGATCAAACGTTAGAAACACCACTCTTTACTATGGCAGCAGAGATGAAGGTGTGGAAAGGAGTTAAGGAGACATTAGTCAACACTCTAGCGGAGAGATCATGGGAAGTATGGATAGAACAAGAATATGAGAGAGAAAAGAAATCAGCGAAAAATTAAATCAATAAAAAGAATAAAAATGTTGTTTAATTCCATGATTGATTTTTCTTCTGCTTTTGAGATAGTCTTATGTTATTGTTTTTTGTTCATAGAAATCAACCAATTGCATATTATTTGTTATTTGATCATTTGAAATGGTTTTGAAAAGAAGGAAAGAGGAAAGAAGAAGATTCTAATTTTTAAATCATCTGTTTTCATGGATTAAGTTTGTTTGTTTTTATATAAATTATACTTTCAATAATCATTAGTATTGTAAGCAATAAACCATCAAACCAATAATAATAACAAAGAAATCCTACCAAGACAAAAACAAACTAAACACATCATACCATGATCATTTACAATTCTTTGGAATTTCTATCAAGAGTAAGATTTATCTATTATAAGCTAAAAGGATTACGTCATAGTCGTATAGAAGGATAAAAGAATCCTTCAAAGATATTTTTTATGGATGAACTCATCAAGAAATCGTTGTTTTGGATCTTCACTTATTCTTTCACGATATAACTACAAGCAATAAGATAGAACAGTTATGAAGAAGTGAATTAGGGGTAGATAAGGTTGCTTTACCTGTACGTAGTCATCCGGTGTTTTTCTCTGAGGTGCTGCGAGCAAGTCAGTGTTAAAAGCTTGTCTTCCAGGTGATGATGATCGACTTCGACCTCTATTGGGAGAATGCGCTTGCCACAGATGATCGATCATCATAGCTCCTTTCTCTCCACGCACAGGGGATGAAGAGGGTCTTTGTCCTCGAAACTTTTCAGTCTCGATCCGAATATCATGCACATTAGATAAGTGAATATCCACCGCCTTTCTACGAAATGACTCAATTGGCGAAGAAGAGGGCGAAGAGGAGTATGACAGAGGATCAATCGATGGAGCTGATGACGGGCGAGTTGTTGGTGAAGTAGGACCTGACTTATCTGATTGATTAATAAAGTCTTCTGTGTCTTCTGAAACAGTAGTTGAGGCTTTTACTGGTGAAGGAGGTCGCATTGGGATGACACTAAGTTTCTTTGTGGGCTTGGTAATGCGACTTTTATTCGTAAATGATCGAGCACGCGATGGAACAGCGCTTCTCGGTCTGTTAGGCGAAGCATGAGAGACTGGTGCTCGACCTACTTGGATTTTCTCTTCCGTTGGAGCATCGGACGAATGTGCAATAGACTTCTCTTCGTCTTCTTCTGGGTTTACTTCGAGTTTTGATTTAGAAATCTTCACATTTTTCTTATTTTTTGCTTGAACAGTAACACGAGAAGCGGGAGAAGATAAAACAGTCTCATCAAGATCTCCTATGGAAGAGCTTGCTGATTTAGACTTTGACTTCATTATATCCCTCGATGATGAAGAATTAAAGGAGGCAGACTTGAATGCTAACTTATGAGGATGTGGCGGATGATGACGGTGGTGATGTTGATCGGAGGCTAATAGTGCCTGAAATAATTGATCGGACTGCTGAGACATTTGTCCTATCTCGTTTAAAATCACGGAGAAATGCTTTTGATAATTGAATTTAATCATTTCTTTTGAAAGTAAATCTTCTTTTCTCTGTTTTGCCTCATCTTTCCCTTCTTCTTTGTCTGGAAGTGAATTTCCTTTGGTCTCTGTGACTGCTTCTCGGGTAATTGCTGTCGAAGGGCGAGAAACTGCTCGACTTGTTGCAGCAGTCGCAGGCCTCGAGACTGTAGTAGAATTTCCTGTTGTGGAAGTAGAAGATGAAGGAAGATTCGATTGATTTGGTTGACGTTGACGATAAAGTTGATCATTTTCATTATTCCATAAAGCATGATGAAAATTTTCATTTAATTTCTTATTTAATCGATCTTCTTGTATGACTTTCAAATACAGTAAACGATCTTTCTTCCAAAAGAATTCACGATAATAATCATAAATAATCTCTTCATTACTAATTAATAATTGAGGATATTTTTGATTGGTGATTTCAATTAATTTCTTTAATAACGGGAATGATTTAACAATCTCTGCTAATTCAATCACAATCACTTCACAACGAGTATTTGCTATCAATGAATTTTTATAATTTTGAAAACGATGAAATTTTCTTTGATGATATTCAAAGAGTTTTTCATTGGAATATTTATGTTGTTCTTGAACCTTCTCTTTATTCACCACTTCTTCTTGATCCGTAGAGTGTGACAACGAGAATGATCGACTTGCAGAGGACGAAGAAACTCCAAAATGAAGAGGATCTGTGGATTGGGAGAAGAGAGAACGAGGGGGAATATTCGGTGTTTTAATCTCCTCGCGTGTCTTTGGTTGCTCTTTTTGAGCTGCAGCAATAGGCAGCTTAGTTGCTTGATTCACCTCATCAGCTTCTCGTCGGTGCTGTAAACTATATGAAATCATTTTGAGGAAATGATTATCCAATTCTTCAATCTTATCAAGAATTGTAATATCTTCTGAATCAAATAAACTAAAATCATTTGATAATAAAGTCCCTGTAGCATTACGATTCATCACTGTTTCAATTTTCTCTGGTATAATATCATTACCAATAATTTCTTTAGGAAATAAACGATAATACGTTGCTGATCCTTGTTTCATAATAAACATATGATGTCTTAATTTACCTTGTGTAAAAATATCCATACCTGTTTGATAGGTTCTAATTCTCCCAGATGATATTAAATTAATAGGGGTTAAATTATGATAAAATTGATTCCGTATCATTTCTAATTGATATAAAAATGGTTGAATTTCTTTATTTATTGCATTATTTAATGATTGTTGTAATATCATTTCATTATAGGAGATAATATCTAAATATACTTTTAATTCTTTCCAGAATAATGTTAAAAATTCTTCACATATTTTTTCATCTTTTCTTCCAATATATCTTTGACAGCTAATGAAAGGAAGTTTACAAATTAAAAATTGCTTTTGAGGTGTATTGGCAACAGAAGATGGAGCATTCTCGAGTATGCTTGCTGCATCGTGAGGATTTTGATTTAAATTTCGAGCTGAGTGAGGCTGGTAGAGCAAAGTGCGACGAGATTGGCTGATTGGTTGGAATTTTGCCTCTTTCACCAATGGAATCGGTGGCTGGAGAGTATAATCCCACACTAATCCTCCTGTGAAGATATTCTCACCTAAGATATCACCAGCATTGAACTTCCATGTTTCTGCTCCCAGCAAAGACCCGAACCTGATGGATGCCCGTCCATTCCGACTTCTCGAAGGTGACGCGAAAGGATCCTGAGAATTCTGATTTTCAAATTGTGGCATCTGTCTTGCAGCTGGTTTTGGTGCTTTATCACCATTAGCTGTCGGTATCGCCTTTGCAGTTAAATCACCAGATATTAAAATATAAATATTATCAATGGGATCATTTTGAACAATTTGTAAAGTATCTAATATCGTATTTTCATTTGCTTCTAATAAAATACATTCATTTGCTAAGCATTGAATATCATCAGTTGAACAATAATTTAAATATTTTCCTAAATTACTACCAAACTTTAAATAATCCATAATAATACGTGTACTCATGATCGAACGTGCTTCAGGTTTAATGGATAATGCCTCTTTGATAATAAATTTTTTCATATCTTCTTCTGTCATTGCTTCTTCTTTCTTATTCTTATTATTGTTGTTCTGGGTAGTAGAGTTAGAAGGTGAGGTAAAAGGAGTATGAGATTGATTTCTCGGGGAAGAGGAAGGAGAAAGAGCACGTTTATTAATAGATAAAGAATTTTCACTTTCTTGCTGTTTCTTAAAATATTGTTTATAATCTTCTAACGGTTGATTAATTAATAAATTCATTTCATCTAATGTATTTAATATTGCTTGATAATTTTCTTGATAAATTAAATTAATTTTTTCATCAATTTCTTGAATTCGTTTTGGTGAAGTAGAAAATGTTGTTAAAAATTGTTCAAATGTACTCATTTTATTTCTTCGCTGTTGTTCAAATTGAATTAATGCTTCAGCTGATTTTGGATTGATCTTTTCATCATTGGAAGAAGTTACTTCCTTCGCGCTGCTGTCTTCCTCTTCTTTGGAGGTCATTCCACTGTCTTTTCTCGAAAATCGATGTCTGACTGAACCAGTGAAAGCTCGAAGTTTTTCTAAATAAGTTCATTATCAACTCAGCATAACTAAAGAGAAATCTACAGCAATTACCTATCCCGTCAGAAGCTAGAGTAGAAAGATTCGCATATTTTTCTAAAGGAGGAGGTTGAGGTTCCGTCGTGACGACGGAAAGACTTCTTGGCAACGTCGGGAGATCTTCTTCTTCTTCTTTGCTAGGAGAACCTCGATCTTGAAGTAATGTTACTCCTTCTTGATGCAAATTTCCAAGATTCTTTTCTACAACATTTTCAGAAGCCGCGGTATCTGTCGGGGCAAAAGAATTCTCCTTTTCTTTCTCTTGCTCAGCCATTTGTTGATGCAAGACAAACTCCTGTCTCGCTAAGGCTGAATGATGTTTAAGTTTGGAGCGATCTAAGTAGTCTTCTAACCGTAGCATTTCAATACTTTTTACATATATCTACAGAAAATTAGAGCTTTCAAACATCTTCAGGTAGCGCTCTCACCTCGTCACTCTCAGGGTCGAAAATAATCTCTTCTACAAATGCCTGAGAAACCAGACGATAAAAACATTCAATAAAAAACTGGAAACGGTTACCTCCAGCATATAATTAGTTTCCTTGGGAAACTGAGAGAAGTCGATGGATTTCCTTGTATTCGCAACTATGAGTGGTGTGGCATACTTCTCCAAACAATATCTCTCAAAATAAGATTTTAGTAGAAAGGCCTCTATTCGATAGTAATGTCTACAAGAAAGGAAAATATTAAATAAAAACAGTAGATGGTCAACGACTTCGAACCTTCTTTCCCAGTAAGCAGATAATTGTACTTGAATCTCTAAATCAAAGGGTTCAACAAGATTAGTAAGGAATTCTATATTCCATGGCTCCCCCTTTTCATCATATTTACTAGTTTTGTAAATAAAATAGGCATCCCTTCGTTGGCTATCCTTTTTGAGTGGAAATACTTGTATATGCTGGATGGAAAATAACACACGATCAACATAAATTTGAGCTGAGTTAACAAGGAGCCGCCATAATTCATTCAGATTGAAGTAATACTTTTGTACCATAACTGAAATAAGAGCAGTTGATAAACGAAATAAATATTTTTTAGCTGAATTTATTCCAATACATTTAATCTCAATAAAATCATCACACCAATGCAACTCTTTCTTCATTACTTCTAGATGAGAATTTTCTTTATTATCTTGTATCATCTCAAAGAGTAACTTCGTTGACATCTTAACCTTCTCTAATGAGTAGAAAAGCTAGGGAAAATGCTTGAAAACTCTTTGAAACGTTTCGAGAAAATTATTTCTTTAAAAGGCACTACCGGGTATAGATTCTGGCCCACCCAACTTCGCCCAAGGCCTTGAAGAGAAGTGAAACCGTCGCAAGTTCAAAACAATTAAAAAGAGAAGGAAAACGATAATTCTGGATTGAATTATTAGTTTCCAACGCGCATACAATGCCGCCTAAGAAGCCTTTAAATGCGACAAACAAAGTTGCTGGCAAAAATAAAAAGCAAAATGAGGCAGATAGTACTCATACCGGTCACCATCATGTCGCTGTTGCTCATAACATAGATGAAGATGATTTTTATCGTGAACCGATTAAACGCACTGTTCGCCCTGAGAATCAATTACAATTGACCGAAGAGCAATTAGAGGAGGAGCATACTCGTGTTCTCACAGCGAATGATCCGAATGTACCGAATAACATCACGAAATACAACTACAAGGAAAAAGCCTATAAACAAGATCCTGAAGGCCCTATGGATCATCTAGTTTTCCATTTACAGTTAGACGGCTGTTCATTACACAAAGAAAGTGAAGAAGCACAACAACAGCAGCAATATGAAGAAACAAAGAAGATGGAACTAGATCGCTTGAAGAAGGAAGCGCAACAAGAAGCATTAGAAGCAGGTGAAGAAGATATTGAAGCTGAAGCTCCTAAAACCGGGAAAAATCAATTTAATTATTCTGAACGTGCTGCACAAACCTTCAATAATGTCTTACGTTCACGTGGTGTTGCCACAGAACCACCACCAGTAGTACAATTTGCTGCTACTGTAACACAATGGGATATTTATGATGCATATATGCAAGACTTGAAAAATGCCATGCAAGAAGAAGAATTAAATAAAAATGCTGAAAAACGTAAAGCACATCAAAATGCTAATGAAGATGGACAAAAGAAGGGCAAAGAAGATGATATGGTACATAGTCAAAAAATGTCGAATGCATTAAAAATCTTAGAAAGAATGGTAAATCAAAATGCTGAAGATGAAATTTTCCAAGATTTTAAATATTGGGAAGATGCATCTGATTTTTATCGTAATGGTGAAGGTTCATTATTACCATTATGGAGATTTAGTACAGAGCGCACAAAGCGTAAACAAGTTACAACATTATGTTGGAATCCATCCTATCCTGATTTATTTGCTGTTGCATATGGTAGTTATGATTTTATGAGACAAGGTTCTGGTATGGTTTGTTGTTTTTCATTAAAGAATACATCACATCCAGAATATATGTTTTCTACTGAATCTGGTGTCATGTGTTTAGACTTTCACCCTAATTACCAATCATTACTTGCAGTAGGTTGTTATGATGGTACTGTAATGGTTTTTGATGTTCGACAAAAAGTGAATCGTGCAATTTACTCTTCTTCTATTCGCACTGGTAAACATACTGATCCTGTGTGGCAAGTTCATTGGCAAGTGGAAGATATGGCAAAAGAATTAAATTTTTTCTCGATATCATCTGATGGCCAAGTAGCATCATGGATTATGAGTAAAAATGAATTAAAAATGGAACCTGTAATGCAATTAAAATTAGTATCAAATACACGTGATGATCCTGAAGAAGTTAATCTATCAGGATTAGCTGGTGGTTGTTGTTTTGATTTTAATCGTCATAATGAACATTTATTTATTGTTGGTACAGAGGAAGGTAAAATTCATAAATGTTCAAAAGCATATAGTGGACAATATTTAGAAACTTATCAAGGACACCATATGGCAGTTTATGCATTAAAATGGAACCCATTTCATCCACGTGTATTTATTTCATGTTCAGCAGACTGGACTGTGAAGATTTGGGATCATAATATTCCTACTCCTGTGTTATCATTTGATTTGGGTAATGCTGTCGGTGATGTAGCCTGGGCTCCTTATTCTTCTACAGTATTTGCTGCGGTTACCAGTGATGGAAAGGTAGATCTCTCCTGATCATCATTCTACTTTTCATTAAAGCGTTACTTTTTTTGTAGGTCCATGTATTCGACTTGGCTGAAAATAAGCATGAACCATTATGTGAGCAAAAAGTTGTGAAACGTGCGAAGTTAACACATGTTAGCTTTAATCAAAGAGATCCTATTGTCATTGTTGGTGATGATCGTGGTGGAGTTAATTCATTGAAGCTCTCTCCTAACTTAAGAAAGGTAAGGGTTTTATCATCGATGCGTCACAATAAGAGTGAATTTATCCTCGTAGATCCACGAGCCTCGAGGTGAAGATGGTGAGATTATTCCTCACGATGCAGTACAATTGCAAGTTGATAAAATGGAAAAGTTATTACAAGCAGCGTCAAACTAATGCGATCTCTTTGAAAAATTGTTTTTTTAGTGCTCATCTCTCAAATAATATAATCACAACTCATTCCAATAAGTAGATCTGGAATCAGTGAGTAGAGTAACTCGTGTCAAAAAACGCAGAGAGAGAAAAACGCGTTTGTGGGAAAAGCGCTCTTTGAAGCGATTTTGTAAAAAATCTTTTCGTTCACACAGCAATAAATTGTACTTTAGTCAGTGAAATTATCATCATTTTCCTCAAGATAACTGCATATCAAGAGTCGAATCATCCTTTTTCATTTCTATTCTTGTCTCCCCTCTATAAATCTTTCGTTTCTCGTGTTGATTTCGTGACAGAGAAGACTAGGCAAGGCTCGATCGACAAATAGAATCTTGAGAAAATAATTGACAATAATTCATTTTATTCTTTTCCAAGGTTCATCTGAGTTTATTTCAATCTTATCCTTTTAGTTCGTAGTTCCACACACAAATCTTTGATTTTGCCCCTGTTCTTTTGCTTCTATTTGTTCTTCTTGTTTTCTGTGTTTGTTTGATTCTATAAAACACACTCTTTCCTTCCTGTTGAATACCAAGAAAAAGAGAAAGGATTTAGTTAGCTTTTATCTTTTTCTTTTCACAAGAAATTCTTTAACGTGTTGATCAAGAACTTCTTTTTACCTCACACCATATTTCCTCTTCCTCTGAAACCGAAAGGAAATCTCATTGTTTTGCAGATAAAACTAGATATGTTTTAAGAAAAATATCGGTTTATTATTTATTTCGCAGTTAGTTCATATCCAGTTTGCCTAGAAAAAGCCAATTTTATTGATACAAGACATAACTCAGTCCTTTTGTCAAAAAGAAATACAATAGTTGTGTAGTATTCTGATTTTTTTCGAATTTCATTAAGAAGAAACCTCAGATATTCACATCATTTCTAATTTGATTTAATATCAGGAAGATATAGTAAGGAAATAAATCATCCTAAAGTACTACTTTCATTATCTCTATATATATTGAAAGCATTATTCATTTTTCTTTTCTCTTTCTCTTTTCTGGAAAGCAGACTTAACATAGTTTAGTTTCCTGACTTATTCTTATTCTTATTATTATCTCCAAGTTCAATCAATAACTTAGTTTCTCTATTTGTGATTATTATCTCCTTCGACGATAATTCCTTTCTTCCATCTATTATCATTATTATTTTGATTGTTAGAATTATCTTTTTGTATCAAAGATGACTGAAGAAATTAAGCAAGAGGTAAAATTTCTCTCCTCCAGTCGATTTCTCCTTTACTTCATATTTATAGAAATATACAGCTGCTTTTGATGATCTTTCGGGTAAGTGTACTGACTAGTAATTTTCAATAAGTGAATTTTACGTTTCATTTAATTAGATATCACACATCAATTACATAACGCTTTTAGTAAAATTTTTGTGGGCGAATCTGAAGAGTCTGACCCTCATTTTTCGCAACTCATTAAGGCTGGACATCTTCGTGTGGACGATATTTTGACGGTGGGCTTCCTACTTCACGCTTCCATCAATGTTTTTTTATTTATATACACAGGCACCACCGGTAACAACTATAACAAGTGATATTGCAATCATCCGAAGTGCAATTTATAGCTATAGGGTGAGTGAGATGCCTCTATATCTTCTTTTCCCACTCAATATCTCGCGGTAGGGTTTTGCCGTGGTTGAAGGCGTCGTAAAGCCGAGAGGACGACATGAGCAAAACAGTATCGTAATAAGAGATTTACCCGCACCTATGACTCCAGAAGAAGTCATCAAGCTTTTCACTGATATTGCAACTTGTCCGACTCCAGCCTCTGCTCGATCAGATGTTCACAATACTTGGTATGTTGCTTTTGTTTCAGAAGATGAAGCAAAAGCAGCATTAGCATTCATTAAATCAACTTCTTTTGGTGGAAAGCAGATAAGGGCTCGGTTAAAGACAGACAGGAATTATAATAGGTATAGGCTTGATTTACTTTACAATCCACATCTCATCTTTTTTTATTAGTCCTCATAATCGAGATATTTCTAATTTGGACATGAATATGAATAATGCTGGAATGATTCCACAACCATTTAGTCCCGCTGGTTATCCGCAAGATCCTTCTATTTTTTTTCCAGGATACATACCGCACTCCCCTCAATATCTCTATGGACAACCCATGGCACCAATGTTCCCTCCACAGTTTGCTCCAAACGGTTTGTATTTAGACATGAATATGGCGTATCCATTTGCTCCTTTAATGTATCACCCATATTATGATCCATACTCTCCAAATCATCCAATGATGGGTTATGGAAATGGCAGAAGTCCGAACAGGGGAGGCCGATCGAATCGAAATTCTGGACGTGGTTACAACAATTATTCTAGTCGATCAAGAGACCAGACTTCACCAAGGTATCAAAGGAATAACAATGGATATAACTCCAACACCGCTGTCGAGGGTACAGGCACTGAGCCCTCGGACCAGCAGAATAGTCACGATAACAATCAGATTAACGAACAAGGTGTGGTTGTCGAGGCAGCAGGTATAAGTCAAATTGGCTCCATTGATGTAAATGAAGAATCTTTGGAGAAAGCGGAAGTGATAACAACGGAGGATGAAAAGGTAACGACAGAAGGGGAGACTGTCTCACCTCCTTCTGAATTAAGCTCCAAGGATCAAATAGAACGTTTAGCTCAAGTTGCCTCAAATAACGGCGAAGTTGTAGAAGAAGGTGTTGGTGAAGTTTCAAATGAATCAAATAAAGAGGAGGAAGACAAACCTTTGGACGGAAAAGAGGTTGATGATCGAAAAGACTCAAAGCAGCGCGATCGTGATCGTAGAAATCGCGACCGTCGTCGTAAAGATAGAAATGATCGTAATGATTCTACTCGTGGCAAGGAGAGAGAGAAAGTGAAGCCTCCGAAGTTAAATATGGAAGTAGATTTCCCTTCGTTGGTAAGAACAATATACTTGTTTATTTTACTTTTTAAGTGTGTTGCAGAATGATGATAAAGCAAAGACAGCACAACCCAATACGACCGTTGAAGAGAAGCCTACTACTCAGCAAACCACTGTATTTAGTAAGCATTATTCTTTGGTACCTGATAATTATTTATTGTTCTTCCTTAGATTACGCAAATATTGTGAGAAAAGCAAATCCGATAAGTTCAGAACCCGCCACCACAATACCGGCTCCACAACCAACAAAGAGCAATCCAGTCAAAGAAAGTTCACCAGTTGCCTCGAAAAATCCCCCTGAAGCAACTACCAATCCAGTTAACTTCGGTGTCACTCTATCTCAAGAGGTTGTGAAATCATCGAGTCAAAAGCCTCAAGATACAATCAAATCCGATCTCCCTGAAACTTCTCAAAATAAGACAGAACCGGTCGCTCCGTTATCCTTTGGTGCATTTAGTGAGCCCGTAGTGACTTCAGCAACAAAAGAGTCGATTCAATCCTCTTCTGTTAAGGTTGAAGGAACAAGCAGTCAAAGCGTTATTGCTGAATTCGCGAATGATCAAAATAAAGCCGATTCTGTGACAGCTGCCAAGACAGGAAAGAAATCTTTCATTGATGTAAGTCTTCTTCATCTTTATACCTACCATGATTTCATATAACTCTTGTAATAGGTGGTAAAGCAAAAATAACTAGATAGCGATATTAGTTGACGATTGTTCTAAGTTTAAGAGCGGAATCTTCTTCTTTGGAATATGTTTGCCTTTACTTGTAGTCTTTTTCCGAGACAAAGCGATCAAAGCTGTGTCTTCTTTCGTAAGAAGACTTGTTGTCGTAGCTTTTTGATTCATCGGTTTTCGAATCACTTTTATCATTATCATCATCCAGGTCGTCTTTTCCTTCATCCTTCTTCTCATCTTGCAATTCCTCATCTGGAAACGGGAGGGTAGGGCAAGTATCTGCATCCCCAAATTTATCATCTTTTAAAGACATCCAACTATTAGACAAAGTGGGAATCTCTCCAAGATAGGTACTCGTCAGAAATGGTGAATTAACGCTTGACGGATTCGTCAATGCTGTGTCAAACTTGACTCGATGATGAAAGAACCGAAAATCATACTTATCTTTAGGCTGCGCAACATAAAGTATATCATTCATCTCGAGATCATTCGACATTCTCCCATCTTCATCTTTCTCCTCATTGTGTTGTGGCATCTAAATTCACCTTCTTCCTTCTCGCTCCAAAAAATAGCCGTCAACGGTTATTTTATTATTTTACGCTATCCTGAATTGAATTCTGCGAAATCTTCTGCAAACATCTTCGAAAATCCGAAAAGCTTTTATTTTTCCCACCCAATAAAATAACCCATGTCCCTTACCATTTTAAATTGATTTTTATCCCTAGCCACTTCATAAAAGACCAAGGATTCTGCTTGGGTGACTAATTCCGGATGGGTAGGGTGGTGGTGTACGAGAGGAACGCTCAGCGAACGTGATCGGAATAGAGGAAAGGATTTGCTAACATAGTAGACGAGAGACACCAACTATCTCGACCTCCTTGTTTACGGGTTTCTCCGGATTAGTCATAGCGCTTCTTTGTCAGTTTAGTGATTAAGATTGTTCTTTGAGGAACATTATTTTTCATTTTGTGATTGCTTAATTTTTGATTGTTTGTTGATATTTGAATATTCATTTGCTCTCCGTTACTGGTATACATTTGAAATTGCTTGAAAAAGATTGAAATTATTAGACTACTGTTTTAAAATGGATGAATCCGATGGAGCGAAGTCACATGAGCCGTTGAAGCTCGAATTATCCCCTTTACATTCCCCTCTTCGTGTTGGGCAATGGTATTCCTTACAAGTTACTTTGAAGAAAGGAGGAATGCCGACCTATCATCCTGGGCAGTTGAAAATTGATGCATATCAAGAGGATACGAAGGAACTCCGTGAGCTATCCGTTAAGGATGCATTCAAACTCGAAGCAGATGGAAATGCCTCCATCGTGTTCAAACTATTAGAAGCCACAAAGGTTGTTGATTCAAAGCCAAAGAAGACAATAGTTCGTGTTTCTCTTTATGAAAAAGATGAACCGAATGCAAAACCACTTGCTCATGTTGAAACGCATCCATTAATTGTATTTAAATTTGGATTAAAAGTGATTGAAAATCATTCTTCATCTTATATTTTTTATAAAGATAAAGGTGGTAAAGATCAAGGCATTGAATTAGAAGTAAGATTAGTTGATGAATATGATAATTTAGTTGTTGATAAAGATATTTTATTAATGCCAATCTTATTGTATGAAGGTGGTGTGAAAGTCTCGGATCAATCCATTCTTACCATGAGTAATGATAAAACTGCTTTAAGATTAAATCATGGTAAAACCTCTTTAAAATTTCGTATTAATCAAGTTTCTACAAAACATTGTAATCAAAAGTTTTGTATTCTTATTACTCAAGCAGTGCGTGAGAATGACTTCCCTGAGGTTGCACCAGCTATTAGTATTCCTGTTGACGTCAGATCAAAAAAGAATAAAAGACCAAGTAACCAAATGGTTGGACTTTCTTCCGGGAGTAATGAGACAGATCATAATCCTACTAAGCGAGTGAGAGGTAAGACTCTTTCCTTTATTGTGAAGGATACCTCTCTAACCTGTATCCACATAGGGTTGTCGGAAGTACAACGATCTGCTGCCATTCTGGATTCAAATGATGGTAAGAGTTCTGATCTGTAAAGTCCAACTAATAAGCATTAATCACAATTTTTATTTAGTCCCTGCAAACTCTGTTATTGGTCCTTTACTGGCTAATGGCGATATGTATTCCAACTCTATTCGATTGGTGGATGACTGGATCAAAGAAACAATGCTGAAAATGAAGGATGAGATTCGTTGGAGACAATCTGGAATTAATCGTGATTCTGGTGAACCTTTATACGAAATTCGCAATCCTAACGTTGTTATTGATCGATTACTAAGCAGTTATGATCGCATTTCAATGGCATTAAATAATCTTACAAGATTAAGACATCTTTTAGATGCTTTTGTTGCAAACCCTTCTTCAAGCAGTCGAAATGGAACTATCCCAATCCCTGCAGTTAAGACAGAAAGTTCACATGATTTCAGTGTTCCTGCATTGAATGGAAATATGAGTCAAGCGACCAGTTTATCTTCGTCATTGGATTTAGCGATGAATCCTCATTCGAAGTATCTGAAACCTGAGGCATTGGTGGTTAATCTTCGCACTTCAAGCGGGGAATCAGTGGAATCACATCAGGATTCCGTATTAACAGTCAAAAGCCATCCAGAAGATCCAGGCACTCCTTCAGAGGCAGGGGATGCAGGCGGCGGATATGATATGGTAAGTGTGGTTTTGGGTGTGATGATAGTTTTGACAATTTTGTCTTTCGATAGCTTGATATGTTGGCCACAGTAGCGAATCGAAATGGTAAAGAACTTCTTTCGAAGAAGAAATCCTCTTCAAGTGAAGACCAAAAAGGTGCAGAGACGAAAGATAAGGAGAATGAGCTTCGTATGAGTAGTGACAGTTTAATGTCTGCACCGAAACCTTCCAGTGCTATGAAAGCACCTCAATTCGAAAATCCTATCCCTGACCAGGTAAGAAATTTGTATAATACCTCCAAGTAAATTGTCTAATTCATTTATACAACGTACAATAGATCACCAATGATAACCTGAATGTTACATTAATTATCACCGAATATGTTAGTGTTGATAATGTCATTCAAGGTTTCCCAGGTTTAAGATTTGATGCTAATGGTGCATTAGAGTTATTAGGTTTTTATAAAATTGTTCAAGATAAAACCAATATACAAAATTTTGATGAAAATCGTATTAAAGAAATTGGACCAACAAATTCTGTGATTATATCTAATAATTTATTAAAACAATCATTAGGGAAAGAAGATAATACTGAAGGACAATTATGTGCTGTCATGGATGTTATTATCAAAAAAGAACAACCACATGATGTACGTATTGAATTATGGCGTTATTATCATGAATTGAAACCTTTCACACAACCTAAAGTGTTACATGATCGTAAATTAGCATTAAAATTTCAACATTGGAATCCATCGGTTTATTCAGATATGAAAAAACAAAAAATTGAAAAATTTGCTAGCGGGAAGATTAATTCAACGGTTGGATTAGTAAAACAGAAAGCAAATACTGCTGATATATTAGCAAAAACTGCACAAAGATTAGTTACATGTAATGTCTTTGGTTTAAATGTTTAAGACGTTTGGAGAAAAAAGAAAAGAAATTAAAAGAAAAAGTGCAAAAAAATAAGAAGTAGATGATTACTACTCGACAACTGCACATCACAGTTTGATTTCACAGATTTATTTACGATTCAGGGCCTTAAGAATGTCTTTTTCTCTTTCATGTTTATAAACTACTTTGTTGAACTCCCCTCCTACAACTCTTTTGAGTGATATATCAAGGCGAAATGTTGAGGCCGTTTTTAATGCAAATGAGAAAATGGAAGAGAAATAAGACTTGTGGATTATCTCTTCCATTCCTTTACTGTTTTCGTTCTCTTTTTTTTCTTCTTTCTTTCCCTCCTCTCCATGGTTTATTTTCTGTTCAACTCCGCCTGCTTATTATTTTCTTTTTCTTGTTTTCTGACGATTCTTTATTCTCTATCTTCCTCCGCTTCTCTACTAATCTTTCTGTTCATTGATTTGATTGCTGGCATATGATAGATAGATACCACTCTTCTCTTCGCTGCTTCATGTCACATTTTCATCTTCTCTGCTTACACTCATTTTTATTAGTTTCTTGTCTTGAGAATCCTGATTATCAATGGTGGTGACATTTCTCTTCTATCTTCATTTCCGCACAAACACACGTTATATAAATATATACATGTAGATAGTTATTGATTTTCCTTGTCCCGCCTTCTCTTCTGTCCATTCTATCGTTAGCAAGGTTCCTTTATTGCAACTGTGATACGAACACTCCCTTGCTACTACCAACATGTGTCTAGTAGATTTAAAATAGATCATTAGACGATGAAGGTCGTGACAATGAAGGAGTGAGAGTAATGGTTGTTGTTTTGATTCTTGCTGCAAGGGTAGGTTCATCTCGTTTGATGATTTTCCCCTTCCAATAATTCCTCCAAGATATACATAAATAAGATAAAGATAGTAGTTGATAGTACTTCCTCTCATTTCACGCTCATCTAATTCCTTTTCAATTTATCTAAACACTCTTAATGAATAAAATAGTGATTCTCTCAAAGCATCAATATTCTACTCTTCTTCTGTTTACGAAAGTTAAAAGAAATAGAAGACCATCATCGCAACGCATTGACGTTAAACGATATTAGCACACGTCAGAATCAGAAGAGAATGGCTGATTTATTATTATTTATTTATTTATTTACACCTATTTAATGGAAGTTGATGGTCCAAAATAAGTTCATAGGACTATGACTCATATACAAACAAATATTCTCTGTGAAATAATAAAGAAGAACACCAACATAAATCAATTCAAGAAATTCAATGATTGCAATTCCAAAATGAGAGAAAATTCCAAAGAAAATATCAATATTAGAAGAAGCTTGGCCACGATCTGTGAGAAGCTTTAGATTACAATCAATGAAGCATAAAATCAGATTTTGCTTCTTCACTGGAAGATCCTTTCTTTGAGAAGTTCCCATCCATCCACTAAACCTATAGAAACATGCAGTAAATAATGAATCCAGAAATCCATGAAAACAGAGAAACCCATCCCATCCTAATTGTTGTAGGAGATAAACATTCATTACTTTCGAAATAGTAAAAATTGGATAAAAAAAAGAAAAAGGGAAATGAAACAAAGCACACAAGAAAACTGAATAATCTTCGGCATAACTCTCATCAATCTTTGCATTCCTTAAATGAAAGAATCGAATACTACTATACAATAATAAACAAATCCATTTTAAGATAATTCCTTTGTTTAACATATGTTCTTTATCAATCTCTTTTGGCGGAGTAAATAAAGGATCATTCAAAGAAAATTGCGGATCTTTTTCATTATTTAATATTAATTGTTGTATGAAAAGATAAAGAAAAAACAAACTCATCACGAGGATCACTGATGAGAGAATGATTCTACTATAAGAAAATATTGGATGGAAGAAGATTCTTTCATAGAAGAATCTTCTTTTCCATCGCTGATTAAATGCATATAAATTATGATAGAAGCTTTCTTTAATGATCTTCCCTTCATATCTATTGTTTGGATCAGTTGCAGTCGTATTATACATCACTACTACGAGAGAGGTAGCATCAGATTTATCGAATAACTTTCGTTGATCTTCATATTTTACTCCAAATGGTAGGAGTATGCGTGGTTGCCATCGAATCTTATAATCGTGATAGTTTGAATGTGTGTAAGGACTTCTTAAAGTGATTGTATCGATCTGGTTCCATAGTTTAGTAATATCATCAATATGATGCTTGCAGTGAAGAGAAAGAGTTCTAAACTTTGTAAAATTTGGTGCATCGATCCCGTAGTATTCTAGGATGATATCCAATATCTCAGAAGGTAAATGTTGCAGGTAATTTGACATTTATTTCGTTTAAGTTTTTCAAGAGAGAAAAACGGATTTGTGCACCCTTTAGTGCATAACCCATTAGAAAAATTTACCCAATCGCTGAGTGGAGGAATGCAACACTTGTAGTTGCTCGTTAGTTCGCTAAGTAATGTTAGATTGAAGTGCTTAAATTTTAAAATCAAACTGAGACTTTTATGTCTTCTACTATGAAAGTTTTCTAGGAATGAAATTGAAAATCTTTGAATAGATCTAATCGATCAGTGCAGAAAGAATCAACGCCCCATGAAACTATTTCCTTTGCTCTGTCGACATTGTTGACAGTGTAGCAAAAGAGACCTAGTCCCTCTGACTTTATCTCCTGCACCAGAGCCGCGGTCAGGTATTTATGATTCACATGCAACGCATACGCTTCTAGTTTACGACATCGATCCTTCCAATCAGGGACTTCGCTTAGATTATCTATCAAATATCCTCTTTTGAACAAAGGAGCAGCAGATTTTGCAGCGAGGAGAGATTCGTATGAGAAGGAAGAAAACAGAGGCAACGCATCCGCAGAGAGATCAGGGAAAGCATCAAAGAAGGTCTTCGTGCAATCTGCAACAACGGTGCCAGTTTGTTCCTCAACTCCAGGAAAAGGTTTTATTTCAATGTTCATCCAAACTTTGTTCTGCTGGCAGTATGAGAGAACGTCAGTGAACAGAGGAACTCGGACATGACTGTACTTTGTGGCGTCAAACCAACTACCTGCATCAAGATTCAATAATTCCTCAGCTAAATGATCACCCACCCCTTTTGTCGAGGATTTAACTGTGCGGCCAGTATATTCGTCGTGCATCAAGACCGGAATTCTATCCTTTGATAGCATCACATCAAACTCGACTGCATGATATCCTTCAGACAATCCATGAGTTATAGCAGCAATGGTATTCTCTGGAGCCAAGGTTCCGCCGCCTCGATGAGCTATCAGTCGAGCAAATTGCCAAACCATCTTCTTCTGTTTGTTCGTCAATTCACGACTTCTGAACAGAAATTAACGAACAGGGAAAACACGATGTCCTCAATTCGACGAAATTGAACTCCAACGGAGAGATAGGATCATAAAAAAATCTAATACTTTCTCCTTCTTTTCAAGTTAGAAATTAGATTTCCAAAAACCAAAAATGTAATTAAGAAAGGAGAAAATAATAACCTCGGTCGAAAACAACAAACAAAACTTACACACAAACAAACAATCAAACTAACAAACTAACAAACAAATGGAATGAAAAAAGCAATAATCAATATTATGGAATTTCTTACAAATCCACCAAAATTTTGAAAATACCATACACAGCGTATCCATTGATCAAAATTCTCCTAAAAAAATAAAATCCATTATTGTGATCAACTGTATATAACACCATATATAATCAAATACAAACATAATTCAAACGCAATACCAGAGATTATCGCAGTACTTAATTTATTTTGATTATATATCATTAAAAAATCAAAATATAATACTATATGTAACATACCAGTAAATAGCATGGTTCGAGTAATATCAATACCTAATTTAATTAATGGTGATTGATCATAATAAGAACTGCCAATTTTTTGATCAATTATATAACTTACACGCCTGTTCTCCTAGACTGACCAAAG
>VFQN01001596.1_pt1 | contig 37269 bp, 47 predicted proteins | sample 3512371 | NCBI WGS metagenome assembly VFQN01 (sample SAMN10412370, study PRJNA504923) | tailings metagenome | isolation source: Replicate 2 from Balatoc abandoned mine | place: Philippines: Itogon, Benguet | collected 2017-08-28
GGAGCGGGCGTTCGAGGTGCGGGCGGGGCTGGTGGCCAGGCAGCTGCTGCAGCAGCGGGAGGCGAGGCAGCAGCAGCAACACGCACAGCAAGAGGAGGAGCACCGCGCAGCGGGGCAGCAGCAGCAGCAGCAGCAGCAAGAGGAAGAGCATCATGCGGAGGGGCGGCAGCAGCAGCAGCAGCAACACGCGGCAGCCGACCAGACGGCTGCCGGGAATACGCCCATGCAAGTGGGTGACACTCCGACGCCGTCGCAGCAGCAGGAGCCAAGGGCGGGGCAGGGGCAGCAGCACGAGCAGGAGCAGGTGCATGGCGGCTCAGCGGGAACATCCCCTGGCGCTGGGCCCATGGATTCGGACTCCCTTGGCGCTGAAGCGGGCGATCTGGGCGGGTCGGCGGGGCGTCGTGCACCAGGAGCCTGGGACGAGTGGCAGGGGCAGGAGCAAGCGCAGGGCGTGCCGTGGGCTGTAGCGCAGCTGCTCCGCCCCGACGCGCCGCCGCCGGCGCCGCCGCCGCTGCATTCGTACGGCTCGAAGCTGCACGAAGCTGCGGTCGGCGTGAGCGGGGCTTCCGTGCGCGTGAAGCTGTGGGGGGCGCTGCTGCACAACGTAGCGCACTTTGAGGCAGTGAGGAGGCCAAGGGCGCTGGCGCAGCACGCACCTTACACCGCCGCCGCCGCCGCCACCGCCGCCATGGCAGGGGTTGGTGCTAGAGGTGGTGGTGGCGCCGCCGCCTCAGGGCAGGGAGAGCGTGCAGCACAGGGTGGCGGCCCCGGAACACCAACGGCCCATACGGTTGCTGTGCCGGCGGCGTCGGCGGCTTTGGCGAGTGACGGCGGCGGCGGCGCGGTCACAGGGCTCCCGGCGGTGGAGGCGGCGCACTGGCGTGCCGTACAGTCGCTGGCAGCGGCGGCGGTGTGCGCGTCGGGGCGGCTGTGCATAGCTGGCGGCGGTGACGGCGTGGGTTCGGCGGCAGCGCGGCGGCGGCAGTACACGGCTGCACAGGAGCTGACGAGCCTGCACGCCAGCCTGCGGTGGCTTAGCTGCGAGCTGCAGACGCTGCTGCCACAGCCAGGTGCTAGTACACAAGCTGGTGGAGCAGCGGCAGCAGCAGCAGCAGCTGTGGTAGAAGCTGTGGGAACATGTGCAGGCGGAGAGCACAGGAGCCAGGAGGAGTCTGAGGAGGACGAGCCGTGGCTTAAGCGGGGGCAGGGCAAGGAGGACACGTGGGGCCCAGAGGCACCTTTGGACTTCACCTGCTGCTTCACGCCTCCCTCGCGCCCAGAGGTGGTAGAAGCCGCGCTCATAAAAGCCGGTACGGCAGCCATGTACGGCAACGGCACCGGCGACGGCGGCGGAGGTTCGACTGGAGTGCAGCCACTGGCCGGCGGCGCCGCCGCCGCAGCCGCCGCGCCGGCCGCACCCGGCAATGCGTGGCTGGGATGGGCGGGGCGACAGTTGGTCGCATCCTTCCGTACCGTTGCTGGCGGCGGCGGCGCGGGTGGCGGCGGCGGGGAGGCGGGTGCGGCGGGGCCGGGCGGCGGGGCAGGAGGGGAGGCGGGAGGGCTGGCGCTCAAGGCCGAAGATGTGGAGCTGGTGCCTCTGCGGCGGCTTAGTCGCTTGGCGGATCTGGTGGCCGACCCGCTGCTGCTGACGGTGCAGCTGCTGGCGGGTGAGCGGGGGATGTCATGGGGACGGTGGACAAGGGCGTAGGCGTATGGGGCTTGCATGCGGCTTGCGGCATGGGGCAGGCGCGCGCTGCACGAGAGGGCGGTTGGCGCGGAGTACAGGGTTGGGGTGCTGAGCACAAATGGCACTACGGGACATGGAGTGAACGCTTGGTAATTACAGGTAGGCTGGGGCGAGATCCTATGGAAGAGGGAGTCAGGCCCGGCTTTGCGGTTGGTTACTAAGCGCCTGGGCCTGTTGCCTGTCCCTGATCACGGGCTACACACCGCCATCCTAACGCGCCGCAACCCTCTGTCCCGCAGCCGGCCTGTCGGGCCTCGCCCGCTCGGCTGCCCCCGCCGCTGCGGTGCCCGCGCTTCCCGCCTCGCCCCAAGAGCTGCTGCGCACCGTGCTGCTGGCGGTGTATCCCCTGCAGGTATGTGTATGACACACACAGACCGTTGGTTGCTAGGGTAGTGCGTGGAGTCTCCGTGTTCATCTGCCGGCGCTGGTGCAGCACTGCCATGCATCCAGCCGCTGGTGCTGGTGCACCAGCGCTGCAGATGCTGGTGCCTGCCACGGTTTGTGTACAAACCTTGCTCTGGCACAACACACATCGTTCTTGTGACGCCGCCAGTAACAGTACAAGTGTCCACGTCTTCGTCCGTAAGACTCATTCCCAAGTTGAAGGCCGGGCCTCCTTTCCCGCATGCAGGTGACGCAGTGCGCCCTGTGGCTTGTAAGCAGCACCAGCTCTGCCACGAGCAGCAACACAGCCGCTCCCGCGCCCGCCCATCACCGTCAGCTCGTACAACTGTACGGCTCGGCCGTACGGGCCTTCTGCCCCTCGGCGCCGTACGACCTGCTCTACGCGCTGGGCATCCCCACCTCCCACCGCGCATCATCATCACCGGTACACGCACCCACGGCGCAACAACGTACGGGCGCCTTTGCCCACAACTCCAACACAAACACCGTGGCAAAGATTGAATCCTGCACGGAGGATGGAGCAACAACAGCAGCAGCAGCAGCAATGGGCCCTGACATGCTGCCCGCAGCCGTCCTGCCCTTCCTAGTCCGCGCCTACGCCCTACACTGCGCCCTGGCCCGCCAGCAGCCCGACCCGCAGCTCATGGAGTCGTACGCCAGCCTGCCATACAGCCCTGCGGTACAACCGCCAGCCGACGCGCCCGCCACGAGGGAAGCCAAGAGCCCGGCGGCGGCGCTGGCGGCCCGGCTGGCGGCGGCGCTGGGCCTGCCGCCGCCGCACGTGGCTCTGCTGGAGCCGCTGAGGCTGAGTTGCCAGCGGGCAGCTGAGGCCGCGGGGGTGCCAGTCAGGCACGGGGCCACGGGCGCAGGTGGGGCGGTTGGTCATGGCCAGCAGCAGGAGCAGTTGCAGCTACAGCGCAGGGTGCTAGAGCATGTGCTGTGCAGGTGGTCGGGGCCGCACGCGGAAGTGTGGCTAACCTTGGCAGCGCAGGCAGCGGAGCGGGCGGCGTCGGCAAAGGTGGTTGCGGAGGCAGCGGTGGCGGAGGCGGCGGGGGTGAGGGGGTCAGGGCCTGGACCTGCCTGGCGGCTGCCGCTGCTGCCCCCGCCCTCGCTCATCCCCCTGCCGCGCGTCTTCCAGGTGAGCGCGAGTGCGCCTATATTGCAGCTGATATGCAGGAATCCTTGTACGGCAGACGTTGTACAGGACTGCTGGTAGCCCACACGGCCGGGCGCTCGGGCCTGCAATCAAAGCATTGATCTGGGCTAAGGTTCCTAGGGATGGCAGCCTTTGCTGTCAGGCAATGGACCAATGCGGCCTCATTTGCCCCCAGCCTGTCGCGGTGCAGCTGTCCAACTACGCCATCTGGCCCATCACCTTCTTGAGCGGCCATCATGTTTGGCTGCTTGACCAACACGATGGCCGCTATCAAGAAGGTGACGGGCCAGATGGCGTAGTTGAACAGTTGCACCGCGACAGGCTGGGGGCAAATGAGGCCGCCTTGGTCCATTGTCTGACAGCAAGTAAAAGGACAAAGGTTGCCATCCCCAGGAGCCTTAGCCCAGGTCAATGTTGGGTTGACCTGCTATGTGACGCTGCCCTAGACATTCTCTGGAGCACTGGGCTCTTGCCTGAGCGCGTCCGGAAAGAACCGGCCCCGCACGTGTCCGCCATGCTACCTTTTTCACATCCCATCCGTCATAAGCTGCATCCCAAACGGAAGACCATCGCCCTCTCTCCCCAACTACCCCCTGTGTCCCCCAGAGCCTCTTCCTCCACCTTGCCGAGGCCCCCTGCCGCACCTGCGGCGCCGCCCCGCCCTCCTCCCCCGCCCTGTGCCTGCTCACCGGCGCGCCGCTGTGCGCCCTGTGGCGCGGCTGCGAGGGCGGCAGGGGCGGCGGCCTGCTGCACGCGCGCGAGGCGTGTGCCGGCACGTGCCTGCTGCTCAGCCTGCGCACGACACGTGTCATGGCGCTGCGGGACAGCCGCCTGGCGGTGTGCCAGTCGCCCTACCTGGACGCGCACGGTGGGTGGTGAGGCCAGCTGTCGTTGGCCGGGGCGCCATCCCCGCCGACACCTCCATATGCGTGGTTCTCTTCCTATCTGACTCAATCGCATGTCCTAACGTACTCTACTGCTCTTTACCTATCCGCATGCTGCTGCTCACTACACACTCCGTCCTCTCCTCGCTATCTCACCGGGGTTCTGCTCGGGTAGCCAACATGCCCACTTCCGTATGCCCCTCTCTACTTGTAGTCCACATCCACACACCGCCCGGCCCTCGGTATCTCACCCGCTTTCTGCTATTCTCCATTCATGCCCCTGCCGCCCACGCCTGCTCGCGTGTCCACTGGCTAACGCGTTATCACCTGCCGGCATCCTGCTGTTGGCCACTACACACTGTCCTCTCCTTACTAGCTAATCCGGATTCCGCTCGTACCCAACATGCTCACTACCGTGTGCCCTTGCCTCCCACGCAGGAGACGAGGACCCGGACCTCCGCCGCGGCCGCCCGCTGTTCCTAGACCCCGCCTGCTACACACAGCTGAGCCGGCTGTGGGCAGGTGCAGCACTGGAGTTCGACACCCAGCTGCTGCACAACTCGCGGGCGAGCCTCCTGGGGCTGTGAGGGCCCCGTCGCCCGCGCGTGGTTGAGCCAGGGTGGTGCTTTGGGCCCTACAACGAACCGCCGTTTGAAATGTGTGTGGATCACCACCGCAAGGCGAGGTGTGCTGCTGCGGTGCAAGCCGGGTTGCTGGGGCCTGCGGGCAGCTGCGGGATTCCAGGCACCTGTGCCGGTGTAGACGTGCTGGACCGAGTTGGTCCTTGTGCTCACAATGCTGCCAAAGCCCAGAGGTGTTGGTCTTCTACGATGGACCACGCTGAGGCGGGTGGCGACTCCAAGACGTCATGTGTAACACCTTGTGGCATGGAATCTGTGAATGTCCTTTTGGGGCCTACCCCACACTCCCAGCGTACCCCAGTTCCTGATGCTCATAACAGATACAAGTATGAACTTGAGCGCTGGTACGTACGTCGTGAACGGTCCAGGGGCCTGAGGCATCACCTCCCTTGGGAATAATGCATAACAGGACGGGCTGGTCACATACAGGAAACGACGATGCGGACCACACAAGACACACTTCTTTTGAGGGCAACGTTGCTTGCCTCAGGCCTATGCATGTACGGTGTCCCCTAGTAAAGGGCACCACAGGGGGTCAGGGGCCCTTGCTGTGACTTGGGTTCAGAAGCTAGCCCAATCTCACACAAGCGGTGCATCCTGGTGAATCTTGCTGCCCTTATATCACCAGTGCATTCCCGCTGCCCCAGAAAAAAACGTCCGTCACTTCTACCTCATGCGCCTGCGGGAAATAAATGGCGATGTGCCCTACGACTAAATGCTCATGCCCTGGTACAGGCTTGTGAATCTGAACAAATGACACTTCAGCCCACGTGCAAACAGTACTACAACAGTTGCACCCCAAATCCAGTAGATGCTTTTGTATCAGACGGCACAAGCACGTGCACCTACTCCGGACAGGCAGCACCATACCGTACGTGACACAGCTGCTGGCCTTAAAAGCAGGCCGTACTCATGCGTAGTACCGTACTGGCGGCTCGTGTACGCTGAGTGTCAGCAAACATTATCACCAACACCATATCAACCGCCCTCGCTGCTCATGCACCAAGACAGCACATGTGTGTCCAAATATGCGATGCGGCACGGCAATGGCGGGCATCACAAGTGTGTGGGGCGCGGTGCGCAGTGTCACTTGGCGGCAGGCTTTCTGCGTTGGCCAACATTCGTCTTGTGAAGGATAACAACAACAACATGAATCACAATCGCCACTGCAAGCACTTTGGCGCCTCGTATAGCACCACCCCTGACCTGGCGCACCACCTTTTCAACCTTCCTAGATGCAGTGCTTGCAGTTGCGCCTGCCTCCTTGATGACACCAGAACTGTTCCCAAACTCCCGCAGGCCCGTGCGAATGTACTTGCCGTGCTCCTTCAGCCCGTCCGCCATCCCTTGCGCAAGCTTGTCGGCGCCACGGCACATGGCACGTTCGAAGAACCATCCGCAGGCTACGCCATAGCCTAATATACTTATGGCGATGGCCAACGCGCCGAACAAGGTCGAATACTCGACCGTCCAGTGTCTGTACAATGGCTGAACAAGCAAGAGGATGGAGGAGGAAGCAGTAAGGCGAGCACAGGACGATGCCTAACGTGTAGACGAGTAAGAAACATGTTCTGCACTTCAGGTGGACGTGCAGGGGTGGAGATGGCACCAGGGCCCGCAAGGGGCTCCATGTCCTTGTGCGTGTGCCGTGCATGGGGCTGAAAACGGACCCCCGCTGAAAACAACAAGCAACTTGGGGCGCAAGGAGGTGCACCGTACTAGTGAGGCACGCGTGCATGTGGTGTAGGGACCTTGCATGCCATGGATGTCTGCCCAGTGCAGAATGGTCACAGCCATAGCCAGGCAGCTGTCAAGTGATGGCTTTGTGCCGATGTCGGGCTTGCACATCAGCGCCCGACTCGCTTCAAACCCAGCCACCCCCGACCCCCGACCCCACCCCCCTGCCCCACCCCACCCCGACGCACCATATCAATGTTAACGAAGTGTTGGATGGGCTCGTATAAGCTGCAATAAGAGTTGTTGCTCATTGATTGCCTGAAGGCTCGCGCTGCCATGCAACCTGCCTCGCAGCTCAGGCAGCCCTCGCGATGGAGACAATGCGCGAGACGGCGTCGCACCTTCCGAACGCGCATCGTTGCGTATCTATTTGGCCACTTGTTGCAGCGCTGTCTCCAAGCCTCGACGCCACAAGAACGACGACAAGCATAGCTGTGACTGAAGACAGGGTTGCCATATGTTATGGACTATGTCTTGTTATGCCTCAAGGTTTAGCCCGTTCATATGTATGCCACTGTGGCCGGCTACACGGCCCGTTGGCTCCGTTGGAAAAGCGCGCGGCTAACGGGTCCCGGAAAGAAGAACAGTTTGAAGGCATATGGCACTTAGCCGTGCTGATGAGGTAGGCCCCTGACGCCGCAAATGCTCTTGTTAAAGCTTGGAAGTTGGCTGAGCTGGAGGACCTCCCCTGCATGGGCTACGCAGCGGCCACTACGCAGACTTGCTGGTTTGCACTTTCTACCCCCTTCACATACTCCATACATTGTTTCCAGTTTTTTGTATCTCCACAGTGCACTGTCGCTGCTACCGGTCCTGTCTGAAACCGAGGCACAAAGCCCGGGCACCCCCGGCAGCAAAACTAGGCGACCCGATCAGTCCATTATAGCTTCGCGGAGCTTGTGAAAGCTGGTCGCCTCTACCCGACTAACGCGGGGCAGGGGCAGGAGTGGTGGTGACCAAGAGAGACGTGGGCCAGGTCCCCCCAAGGTTGCCCCCTGGAGCTGCGGCCGACGGGGCACCATGGCGCATGGGACACGCACTGCCCGGGCTGTGGGCTGGGGCCTAGCGCCGTGGCCCCCACCCTGGATCACGGGAGCCGGAGGCACCGCAGCTGCACCAGGTGGAGCCGGCTGGAGCCAGCAGCACCAGCACCCGCTCGCAGCTACGAACACGCGCCCGCCGCAATCCCAACACAGCCGCCTAAGAGAGTTGAGTCCTACCTGGAGAAGCAGAACGAAGCAGCAGTACACCGGGATGCTCTCCCCGGTCCTGCCTTTCCTAGATAGTACGCGGCCCCACACAGCCACACTGCGCCCCAGCCCGTCAGCAGCCTTCCCGGCGCATAAAGTCGTACAGCGGCGCTGTACGGCATGGCTTTCGTACGAGGCCGGGCGCGGACGCCAACCGCCCGCCTCCCCCTGCTGGCCTGACGTTACTCCACTACGGCTGCTGAGGCTGGGCTGCCGGAGGGCGGCTGAGGACGCGGGGCCGGCCCTTGGACACGACTACGTTGTGTGGGTAGCTGCTGGGGGCCACAGACAGCAAGGACATGAGCGAATGCAGCTGCGGCTGCGGTAGCAGCAAAGGATGCTGCAGCAGGCGCTGGGCAGGTTTGTCGGATGCGCACGTGGGGCGAGGTGGCGGAGGCCACGAGGCTGCTGGAGGCACGGCGTGCATGGCGGCTGCCGCAGCTGCCTTCGCCCCCTCTCGTCCAGCTGCCGCGTGCGTTCCAGGTTGGTGCGGGTGTGCCCGGTAGCCACTGGTGTGCAGCCAGGGGAGCTGCTCCCCAACAGTGGTCTGCTCCCCTGTGTGAGACATCTTGACGCAATTCCACAAGTGGACAGGAGCACAGGACATGATAGAACTTTGCCCCCTGACTGCCTACAGCGTGTTTGCCCGCTATGCAGCTGAACGGTATGGGTTGAGGGGACTAACGCTACGCCTCTCTGCCCTCTTGCAACTTGGGCCTCCCTCCCTGCCCTCCCGTGCTGCCCTCCCCCGTTCCCATCCCGTACCAACCACCACTCACGTCCTACTCGCTCGCCAGAGCCTCTTCTTGCACCTGGCTGAGGCCCCCTGCCGCACCTGCGGTGCCGCCCCGCCCTCCTCCCCCGCCCTGGGCCTGATTTCGGCGCACAGGTATGCGCCCTAAGTGCCCAGATTGCTAGACTCAGGCACAGGTGGCCAGTCACACCTAGCACGTGTCATCGGCATATCAGGCAGTTCAATGCGCACCTGGCTCATGCAGTATTCTAATGCAATGTTTCTTGCTTGTACCGCTGGGCGTCGGGGCGGGCAGACGTCTCATTACGAGCGTCGCGGACCACATGTCTACGTGCTCGCCCATCGGCTGCCCATTTTTAGGCAAACACTGGTGTCATTTGAAAGTAGAACGCGGTCATCAAAGGCCATATCCTTGTTGCTCGCAACCCTGGGCCGATGCTAAATGCATACTTGGCCGTCACGTTTACATAGGCATGTTGCTGGCAATGTGATCGTCGTCCAAGTCCGCTGCCTGAGTTGCACATAACGATCTCCCGATGAGACCGCGGCTCGTTTGAGATTCTAGAACAATTCCCAGTTCGTTAGGATGCGGGCATGGCGCGGGGGTCGCGGGCGTTGGTGGGACGCGGGAAGACTCCTGTACGGGCCGATCTGCCGACAGGCCTTTGATCTTGACCGTACGCACCAGTGTCCCCCGTTTATGAGCTGCGCCTTGGCCATTAACTTTAGAACAACTACTGCAGTCCCCTCTTTGATACTGCAAGCCCAGTCTCGCAGCTTTGGAGCGTGCTCTACGCGTCCCTGTCTTAGACCACTGCCGCTAACCGCTGTCTCACCATGGGGTCCTCGGCCACAAGTCGACGGGCTGCTGGAGTATGGATTGTTGCTTTTGCCACGTTGATTGCATCAGGTAAGGGATTTCATCGGCGGCTTCTCCTTCTCGCGATGTTCGGAGGCCCGCTCTGGATTGCACATGCCCGTGTCCGCCTACCTCGAAGCGACTTGGCAGTTAATGAGACTATGACACTGGTGATATGTTGCATACTACACTTTATCAGAAGTATATGCCGCGGCGCAACGCGCCCCACTGCCCCGTTTACACACTTGTAAGGGACGGCCAACCGTCGCGCTCATCCTACCTGCCTACTGTACTTTGCACATTGGACTTCGCCATCGCACGCTTGTCCGCAATGCCACATACTAGCAATACAAGTTCTCACTGCGTGCCCTACATGTGCCTTCCTTCCATCTTGCGACACTATGCTTGCAGGTGCTGCCCAAATCCTCCCCCGCCAATCCAACATCCGTGACTTGGGCTACTCCGACCGGCCCCGCGGCTGGTACGACGCGCAGTGCCAGGGGGCGGACAACGACTACTGCCGCTGGGTGGGCGATGCACCCAATATCTTCTGGAGCTGTGCGCTGGCAGGGGCTACCTCGGAGTACACCCCGGGGGGCATCTTCACGCCCGAGACCACCACCAACACCACCACCTGCCCCACAGGTGAGCACGCACGGCGGGTCAGGACTCAGGAGTTGGGCACATGTACACATACCTTCAATAACAGGAACGTGCGGTACTGGGCGCCTGCGATCGTCCTTTGGGCCTTCCAGCGGGCTTGTTGTCAGGACAGTTGATGACACGTGTACGTGCCGTACACCCCCTGTCTGCAGGTGTCAAGCCCAAGCCCGCCCGCATCCTGACCGACTGGGGCTACGGCGACCGCACACGTGGCTGGTACGACGTGCAGTGCCAGGGCGCCCGCAACGACTACTGCCGCTGGGTCGGTGACGCACCCAACACCTGGTGGAGCTGCGCGCTGGCGGGGGCCACCAACCAGTACAGCCCCTCGGGCGCCTTCACGCAGGAGAACACCAGGACCACCGTGTGCGCTGCAGGTGGGTTGTTGTGCGCGTGTGCTTATTGCTCTCGTACATTCGTACGGCAGCCTGCGTTGCAGTCGTACTGCCGCCACCAGAATTCTTGGAAACATGAAACCGCATCCTCCCTGCGTCGTGCGCTTGTTATTGGAAAGGGTCTCAGACGGGTGCATCGTTCTAATGACTATCTCCCAGGGGCCTGCTCCCTTGACTCCCGGTATTCTTCTGGCTAGTTGTGCCTGCTGCCACAACGAATGATGCGCTGCCGCCCTCCCGTCCCCTGCTGCCCTACCCCCAGGCCTCAAGCCCCGCCGCTCCGACATCACCGACTGGGGCTACGGCGACCGCACACGTGGCTGGTACGACGCGCAGTGCCAGGGCGCCCGCAACGACTACTGCCGCTACGTGGGCGATGCGCCCAACGTCTTCTGGAGCTGCGCGCTGGCCGGCAGGGCCGACCAGTACACTCAGCCAGGCCTGTACACGGAGGCGACCACCAGCGTGCAGCCGTGCGGCGGACCAGGTGGGCACGTGTTCTGTGTTTACCATTTGACTTGCCTGTGGCTTCTGTATGTGGAATCGTATGCGTGTGTACGGCATGTCATGAGCATAGCAGGTCCGGCTGTTGCCACCAACGCCTATTAGTGTGCCCTGCATCCCGCCTTTGACGCAACTCCTTATGTACGGTAGCCGGGGCGGCTGGACACCATGTGGCACTCTTCCGTTACCAATATCCGCTGCCCGTTGCCCATTCCAGACCTCCCCTCCCCTGCCCATCCCCTCCCGTCCCCAGGCATCAAGTCCCGCCAGGTGGGCATCACGGACCGCGGCAACATGGACCGCACACGTGGCTGGTACGACGCGCAGTGCCAGGGGGCTGCCAATGACTACTGCCGCTACGTGGGCGACGCACCCAACGTCTGGTGGAGCTGCGCACTGGCTGGGTCCAACAATGAGTACTCCCCTGCTGGCCTGTTCACGGAGGCAGGCATGCGCCGTGTGCCGTGCTAGGTGGAGAAGGTGGATGAGGTGGCAAGTAAGCGAGTCCTCGTTTCCCCACTATAGGAGAGGATCTGGCACAGTGTTTGTGCTCGTGTGTGCTTAGGTAAAGGGCCGTGACTAAGGCACGATCGGCCGTAGTGTCTGTGAGTGTATGAGGAATGGAAGCACGTGCGCCAGCTAGCAGCAGCGATGTTGCAAAGGGGCGTGTGTGGAAGCAACTGTGAATGTTGCGTCAGCTTACCGATGTATATTTGATTCAGACGTGCGCGTACAGTAGTGAAGTCTCGCATTAGGAATCTGCCATGCATGGGCAGACGATACCTAGAAGGGCTTAGGTTCCATGCCCTGTTGGCGTGTGCCTCACTAACGGTTGGCCCCTGGTACCTTCTTATATCCGTGGATGTATGTCACTTGTTCGTTTCGAATGCACTAACCGATCGGCTTTCGCGATATTGGGTATGTGCTCGCAATACTGGATTCTGTGCTCGCATGCTTAGACGCAGTGTTGTGTCGTATCGTCTTGTGGCCACACAAGCACAACTGAGCGAAGCTCGTACGTCGCCCTGCGGAAGGGCAGTGCTGGATAGCAAGGTGTTAGCTGAAAATTCTTTGATGCGCAACTAGGGGTACCCCAACCAGGACCCCCTGACCCCAACGCGTACGGGAGCCGTGTTCTCCGAGGCACGGGAGACAGTACGTGGACTTACAGGGTGTATGTGGTACAGTGTTGATGCAGTTAGTTGGACGTTGCTTCGGCTGGGGACCACGGGTCATGGCCACAGGGGAGCTGCGCGTATGGCAGCGGTCGAACGAACCTGAACGAACATGCCGGTACTGTACCAACTTGGCCTTCTTTCTGTGCTGCTTGTGGAAAGGTTCACAAGACCTGTAACCTCAGGCTTGCACGCGTCGCCCCATCGCTTCCCATGCCTTGGAAGGACGGTAGCTCAGCTTACTTGGCATTTGGGTGACGCTCCAGGTGGTGTGGTCATACGGCTGTTGGCTTAATATTGGCCACTGGCATGGGCTTGGCCTCCAAGATCCAGGGGCATTCGTACCGTGGTAGACGGAACGAACACGGCACGGCGGCATTGCGCGTTTATGGCGCGTAGGGGGTAGGGCTCGTACCGTATCCTCCTTGGCTGATTCAAAGCAGACCTTGGTTGGTGCGAAAGGGTTAAGCCACGCACGCATCCCTTGGGCGCATAGACATGCGCTGCGCAGCAAGTCAGCAGCAACGCAGTGCTGTAGCGTATCAGGTGTTGCTCGTTGTGCTGTTGCTGGATTCGTGCGGCGGTAGGTGGAGTGGTGGACATTACCGTAGTGGATACGCAACTTCGGTCAGCGTGGATGGGCTTGTAACTGCTCGCAGAGCATCAAAAGAGTACGAATGAATCGCAGTGATCATTAGCCTGTGGTGTAGCGGGCTCAGCTGACCCACGGGTCACCCACGCCATGGGCAGGCATGCCCACAGGCTGATCCATGCGTGGCAAGGGGCATGCCTTCTGTCTTCGGCTCCTTTAGCGCCTTACAGAGGTTTATAATCGGGTGACCATATATCATTGAGGAGCACTTGCTATCTTACACAAAAGCAGCCTGGCCCACAGCAGGCCCCAGCCTGGCCCGCATTCGGGCCTCGCTGGCTATGTGGCCAAAAACGGCAACGGCGGGCCCCTAGGTGAGCTCGTCACCGACATGTATGGCTCAAGGGATATCCCCCGGCCAAGGGAGGAAGCTATCTGCCATCACAGAATACCATGGCAAACTTGTTGGCGTGACGACCTGTCGAACACCCGAATCCCATCATGCTCACCCAAAATTGTGCCATGAATAGCACTGAACGACGCATACCCTGGGAGGGTGCTCCCAGCACGCCCCAAGAGACTCACGGCCAGGGCGCCAGTTGACTAATTGTGATATTAATCCGAAATATGCAACGAAATGTACATGAGCCACCGGGATCATGTGAGTCATTCGATGCGGATGATCCTTACTTAGGCGTTGTGGATGCAGACGCCATGAGGAGCGAAAGGCCTCGTACGTGTTAGCCAGTCCCATGCGAATATTTATGAGGGCTTGCTTGCAGGCATCTACATCCCTACTTGTTGTGCTTTATTATGCCATGGTACAAGCACCACAGGATCACGGAGCTCCCTGCTGCCCTTGCTCTCACACGTGTTCCATGCATCCACACGGCCCAGCAACGCGCCAGGTCCGCAGATGCGGAACGCCACTATGACCACCATGCTGCTGTCACGATGAATGAGCCTGAACTGCACCGCATATGAAATTGCAGTACGCCGCATCACACACGCTGCAAGCCAACATGGCACGCAAGCGCCCAAACACCCAGCACACCGTACCGATACGGCACCCAGCCGCCTTCCCGGCTCACGGCTCCATACGACGTGCCGCCCACACCCTCTCCATGCTCATCACACTGTCCATGGACGACATTGCCACGTTGAACCACTCGAGGGGCGGCGCTGCCAACCCCCCAACCGACCCGCTGCCACTCCCCCCGCTCGCCTCCACGCCCACATACCCCGACGCCACGTGTCCCCCCGCCGCCGCCGCCGCCGCCGTACTAGCGCCACCGTTAGACCCAGCCGCCACCCGGACCACCTCCTTCAGCCCGGAGCTCCGCACACGCAGCAGCTCGGGTAGGGCACGTGCCCGGGAGGCCTCCATGTGTTCTTGGAAGGACCCCAGGTCCGTCAAGTTGGCTTGGGCCTTGGGCGAGTGTACGACCAGCAGGCTCTTCTCGCCTGTCGCCACTGCGTCGTCAGCGCCGCTGAAGGGCGAGCTGCGGCCGATCACGTGCACCAGGCAGCCCGGGACAGCCGCTGTGCTATCGCCGCTGCTGCTGGTACCGCCATGCGCCGCGGTAGTGGCGCGGCTGGTGGTGCAAGCGCGAGTGTAAGCGTGCTGCAGCTGCTGCTGCGCCTGCGCGCGCCGCCGCTGGCGCCAGCTCCTGAGCCCAATCCGGTCTGCACATCCGCCGTCCTGCAGCAGCCCGTACTGCTCGGACGTACCGGGCACATGTACGGCCTCGAAGATGTACGGGATGGCGGCGGAGGCTGCCACGGCCTCGGGCAGCGGCCCAGAGTCGATCAGCAGGTGCTCGCCAGAGGAGGTGACGACGCCCACTGCGAAGTCGCAGGGGAGGTCCTCGAAGGTGGGCGGCAGTAGGTCTCGGAGGCGCGCGATGACGCCGTCTAGGGATAGCGCTCCGCCCCGCCACGGGGCCAGGGAGGGGCGCAGGAGGGAGGCGGGGGCCTGCTCCGAGAGGTGGTGTGCGACCTGTGGGGTGGATGGTAGGGTGGTAGGGCGACAGGGTGGCGGGTTGAGAGCGAGGCGGGCGTTGACGGTGCGAGTGATGGTGGCGGTGTCAATAAGACGGGTGGATGTACATAGTATGCTGCCGGTCCTGGACGCAGTCAAGCTGAACCCGCGGCGCTTGCAACGGACCCGTGAGGGGAATGCTCACTGCGACCTTCGGACCGGGATCACTACTGCGTGCTGTGCACTGACCTGCTTTGGGGAATAGCCAGCGGCGTAGAGGCTGCCGGAGAGCGCCCCAGCGCTGGTGCCCATGACTCCGCCCACGGGTAAACCGGCCTGTGCACAGCAGGAACGAGGAGGCAAGACGCATGTGTCAGGATAACGAAGCCTGAGCATTATACTTGCCCGTGAAAATTGTGTACATGATTTGCGCAACTGGGGAAATCCGCAATGGTACGGTTCAGGGCGCGACGGGAACAGAGGAGGTGAGGGTGAATCTGTCGGCTGGCCGGCAGGCGGCACGTGCCTGCAAACGTTACGCAGGCCCGCTGCAAGGACGCCTGCGTTAAGGCGCAACAGCGCTGGCACGTGAGCACCGAGTAGGCTTACCTCATCTACGGCCTGCAGGAAGCCAGCGTGGTTGGCGAAAGCGAGAAAGCCGGAGGACAGGACAAGGTCGTACGCGCCAGGTGTAGGCGCGCAGTTGCGCTTGGAGGCGGCGCAGGTGGAGCGGGGGACCCGGGCGCCGCTGGGGCGGCCCGCGCGCCAAGCAGTCCTACTGCACTGAAAGCGCTGGACGTTCTGAATGTTGGCTTGCATGTTTGTTGCTGCAGCGCTTCTCCGATGAGTGGTTCGCAAAGAAAGGCAGCGTCAGGCACAGGTCTGCCCCTTGATGTACTTTGTGAAAGATTAGTAATAAGCTGTCCTTAATATGATTGAACACGGCTTTCTGGAATACTTTGTTCGCAGGCAAGCTAAGAAGACCGGCTGGGCCTGGCTCCAAAGGCCGCTGTATAGGATATGTTTTACAGTTATACAATGTAAAGCAGAACGTGTTTATACCTCGGTTGGGCGGCCAGGGACCTATATCACTGCGCTGCTCATCGACGGTTGGTCCGGGGCATCTGTGCTCGCCTTCGACATTCGAGTGTCCTGCCTCGGGCGCGAAGTACCGCGCCTCTCAATTTGTACAAGCGATTACTGAGATTACATCTCCAACGCAAGCGACACCAAGCACCACACCGCTCTGTCTTTCTTTCGCTGCCTCTGGGCCTGGCAAAACATTACGAGTCAGCAAAAAATGGCAAGACGCCTACTCTCGCCATCTTCGTGGACAAAGAAGGTCCAGCAATAGTATATCAAAACATGTGTGTACCGCCCTCCGGCACAGCTTCGCCAAGCAGTCTGCCATTCGCGGGGCCCACTACCCCTGCGCACGCACGTGTCACCCGACAACTCAATCACCTTCTGTCCAGCCGCCTGTTACTCCACTTCTCTGCCTGGTTGGTGACCCAGGCCCGAGTACCTCAACCGTTACCCGCACGCACCTCCCACACGCCCACAAAAGGCGCCATGGCCACACGGCCCCGCAGCACGAGACCCAGCCATCGCAGCCCAGCAGCGGCAGCACCACCCAACGGTTCCCCACCCACGGTCCATCCGCTGGCACCGGCTGGTCCACTCCCTTGTTCCCGTAGCAGCAGCCGACCACGACCACCACCGCCAGCACCGCACGGCGCCAGGAGGCACCCCAGGACGCATGCCCACAGCACGTCCCACACCGGCAGCGGCAGCGGCTCCACGACCAAGCAGCAGCTCGGGATGTCAGCCGCAGAGGCCACACCGCTCGCGCTTCCAACTCCACCAACGCTGCCGCCTTTGCCGCCTTCCACCTTGCTGCCGGCTCTGGTGCGTGTCGTGATCACGTTCCGTTGTGTCGCTGTCGGCGTCCCGGCTGCACGTGCGTGGCTACCGCAGCCCTCGTGGGCGTTCGGTTTGTTCGGTGCCGTCACGCTGTGGCTGCCAGCGCCCCTTTCTGTGCGGCGTCCGCCTTTCGGGCGTTTCGGTTGCTGCCGCTGCTGCCGCTCCTGCCGTTGCTCCTCCTGCTGCTGCTTGTGTGCCTCCTCCCCAGCGCCTGCATCCATGCATGTGACATCACACGGATGCACCATGACCTCCCCACCTGCACGTCCGGGCAGCATCCGTTGGGCAAAAACACGCAATCTAGGCGTGTGTTCGTGTTATGAGATCGGGCAGGGTAACACATGCAGCGAGCTACACGCATGCAGCCTTCCATACATGCAACTCATATGGCATTGCGCAGCCACTTTGGAGCCCAGCGGCACATGCTGACCCGGCTGTGCCTCAACCACGCGCGTCCCGACAAAGCTGCTGCTCCCTGTTCCAAACGTTGTACTGGCACTCACTTGGGAAGTCCAACGGCCTCGCCAACCGCCACGCAAGGCACACCACCGGGTTTCCGCCGCCCCAGCCGCCCCAGCCAGAGCCCCGGCCCATGCCGTCCCCTCCCGCCGCCGCCGCTGCTGCTCCTCCCGCCGCCGGCCCCGCGCCGAGCAGCAGCCGCCCCGCCGCCGCCAGCAGCCCTCGCGCCGCCGCCGCCGCGCCCCACGCCGCCAGCGCCAGCGCGTGCCACGCACACGTTGTGGGCAGCAGCGCCAGCAGCGGCACCAGCAGCAGCACGCCCACAATCAGCTGCTCCATGACCACCTCCTGACGGGCCTGCAGGGTGGGTTGCGTATCGCGATACTGCTCAGCAACAGCGCTTGGTGCCAGCCCGCACAGACCCAGGGGCTACCTGGATGCCACGTGCCAATGGCTGACGGACCTTCCTAGCGGCGCCAACAACACATGGGCTCTGCTTCCTCAACACAACTCCAATACACCCTTACCTCGCATGAAACGCAAGACTTCTTACAACCAGACAGCATCCCCTCACCTTGGGTTCCGGAGCTAGCCCGAGGAGGCTCTCCAGGCGGCTGAGCGGCACTCGACTGCCCAGCGCGCTCAGCCGCTGCGCTAGCAGCGGCGAGGCAGGCGGAGGCCCACGGGTCGCTGCAGCAGGCCCACGGGTCGCTGCCGGCGTGCGGGGCTGGGCTGGCGGCCCCGACCCGCGGGTCGTTGGCGGTGACCCATGGGTCATTGGCGCGGACTTGCCCGTGCCAGACGGCGTCCCCGGTGGCAGGGAAGGCCCACGGGTCGCTTTTGGCTTTGCGGGTATGGACCCACGGGTCGGGTGCCGCTGCACGGCAGTAGCTGCCTCCGGACGCGTCCCAGGTACGGCAGGGCGACCAGGTGGCGCCTGATGCTCCTCCTGGGGAGAAGAGGCTGCTGTTGCGGACGCAGCTTGCACTGCGTGGGCGCCGTCTGCAGCAGCACCCAGGAGGGCGCGAGTGGGCGAGGCAAGGTGCTCGCGAACCGCCGTAGGGAAGGGCGTCGAAGTTCCGGTGCTGGCGGCCGCGCCTGGCACCATGGTGGGCAGCGTCCTCTCCGCTGCACGCGAGCCCTCCGCAGACATCCTCTGATGCTTGCCCTTAGGCTGCTGCTGCTGCTGTCCAAGCTGCTGCCCCTGCCCTTGGCCCTGCGCCTGCCGTGTGTGGTGCCTCTGTCGGTACGTGCCCCGCACCATGCGCCACGTGGCCCTGAGGCCCGCCAGGTGACGGCGCAGCAGCAGCGAGGTGGCGGCGGCCGCCAGCGTCAGCGGCGCGGAGGCGGCGTCCAGCAGGTCGTGCAGGGCCGCCAGGCCGCCCGCCACACCTGTCGGGGAGCGGTGTGAGGGTTGAGAGGCGATCAACGGCAGGAATCTGCGAAGGGAAATGCAGGCAGGTCGCCTTGTTATTTGCACGGCATTCATTCCTGTTCGTCCCCTTGCCACTGTACGCCAAACCCTGCATGTGAGAGAAGTAGAGCTACCGTGACGTGCCTAGACGAACAAACAATGTGGGCCATGACACAAACCCGGGACTAGCCCTGGAATTCACAGGTGCAGTGAAGAGGTGCCTGGAAGCTAACCGAGACGCACCTGTGAGGGCCGTCGCCACCACCACCAGCACCAGCCACACGGGCGCCCCTCCCCCACCTCCGTTCCCGCTGCGGCTGCATCTCCCGCCCTCCCACAGCAGCAAGCCGCTGCTGCTACTGCTACCACCGTCACCGCAGACCCCACTGCTGCTCCCCTCAACTGCATCCAAAGGCCCCCGGGTCAGGGCCAGGGGCAGCTGCAGCTGAGCTGCACACCGTACGGCGGCAGCGCCGTACCGCAGTACGGCATGGCTGGCTGCTGCCATGAGGGTGCACATCTCGGCGTGCAGTTTGACGCCCGCGGGGGTGGCGGTGGCCAGCCTGGGGTGGTACGGCATGCGGGCAATGCGTTGACGGATGTGTGACATGAGCAAAGGGGGTGACACGCCTGGTCAGGCTGATGCTAAGCATTAAGCAGCACGGGAGGACAATGCATGCATGTGCGGAATCCTTTTGCACCATCGTCGCAACAGTTTTCCACCACAATCACGCGTGTGTAGCAAGTGTGCTGGCGGTCTGCCCCACACGCCATCCTTCCTGCCAGTTACTTCATACAAGTGGTATCCATGCGCCTCACCAGGCGTACTGGCTGTGCATCACGCTCTCCACGCGCTCCGCCACCGCTGCCGCCATCCCGCCTAGCGTCGCCCGCCGCCGCCACACCCACGACGCCGCCGCCGGCCCCGCCGCCAGCTGCAGGACGAACGCCAACAGCGCGCAAGCCGCCACCGCTGACACGCTCCACGACCCGCGGCCCCACGGCCCCCGCCCCGCCCACGCCAGGCCAGCACTGCGCGCCCGGTAGGCCACGGGGACCCCCTGCGTGCGGCTGCGGTCGCCTGTGGGAACGGACGTGCTGCTAGGCCCTGGTGTGGAGTTCGAGGCCGCGCCTGCAGCGAAGCTTGCGCGGTTGCCGATGACGTGCAACAGCATGCGCCGCCAGCCGAGGCCAGAGGTGCTGCTGCTGCTGCTGCTGACGCCGGTGCTTGTGGCAGGGCTCCCGTGGGGTGCGGGCACTGCCATTTTTGCTGCTGCAGCGACGTCCGCTGAGCCCGCCTTGCGCACAGGACCCTCTGCGGCACACCGCGGTTGCAGTCCCTGGCCGCAGCCGTGGGCTTTCCGCTGGTGGCGGTTTGTTGGAAGAGGATTGTTTCCGGGCTCTTTGGCTCCTGAGCGCGCTGGGGTCGCCCCTCTTCGCTTCTTCGCTGCTCCAGCAGTGCAGTTGCCGTACTGTGTGCTACTTCTGTACAGTCCGTACAGGCGTATTAGCACCGACGTACACCGTGCCGCGTGTTGGAGGTGGTGGCCTGCCAAGGAAGTGGGGATCAGATCGGGGGCAGCACAGGTCAATGTCAATATGCATTCCACATTTGATGTGCTTAGCGTACTTAGCGTGTAGCAGCAAATGCGTCTTGCGCAAACACGACAGTGCCAGCCATACTGACCTGCTTTCCCATCGCCCAACACACGCAAACGTGCGAATTGCCAAACGGTTTTGGGTCATAACAACCATCAGCCGGTCGCGATAAGCCCAGCGGCACAAACACGCCGTAGCAACCGCTCACGCAGGCGCTGTGCCCGAGCAACGTGTTGCGGACGCACGCGTAGGCCGCACCTGTGGCGGAACCAAGAGCCAGCATGGAAGCCCGCTGGGACCACCAAGGCTCCAGGCTGGGCAAGGGCAGCGGCGGGCGCCCCTGTGCCTCTGCCAGGCGGTGGATGTCCGGGCCCCCCTGTGCAGCAGCTGCCGGCCTGTCCTGCGCGCTTTCATGCGTGGTCTTCGTGTGATGCTGCCTCTGCTGGTGAGGCTCCAGGGGCAGCTGCTGGCGCAGCAGGAGAGGGTTGCAGCTGCCCAGCGCCAGGCGGAGCGGCGGCGGGCCTGAGCGTGGTTTGGGAATGGTAGGTACTTCAGGCTTCAGGTGTGTGCAGTGCGGCGCAAAAGTAGGCATGAGGAGCAGGTACGTACCAGGAAGTATGCACGCCCGTGTAGCAGCCTCAACGCAAGGACGCAAAAGCTGTAATACGCTTTACCGGTTTTTGCATCCGTGTGATTGGCGTGCGTCGCCTCACCTCCATATGGCCAATCATACTCGCCCGTTGCGCCCCTGGTTGCGCTGCTAGTGGCAGCAGCAACGGCCGTAACCGCCTCCGCATGCGCGCACGTGGCCTGACGCCATGCGGCTGCGTCGTACAGGTAGACCTGTACGGCAAGGCAGTGCGTGTGGCAGCGTACACAGTATGCGCGTGCGTGGTCCAGTAGACCTGGGCGATGACTTCTCGCAGCTAGTACTGTCTGTTTGGTCTCTAGCTGATTGGACCCTTGAGAGCCGGGCCTGTGGTATTTTAACCCCAGTACCAATGCCAACCTGCCTCATGCAGCCCTCAACTCTATGGTAGACCCCGCCTGCATACGTATTCGCTGAGGGTGCATCCCACCTGCAGCTTTGCGGCGCCAACGACTTTGTGTTGAGGTGCCTGAGCGCGTTTGGCCTCTTGCGAGTCTGTGGTGGGTGGGGTCGGGATGCTGCCTCCTGGCCGCTGGTCCTCGGCTCCCTCCCACCCGTGGCCCCCAACACTTGTTGGGCTGCTCAGCATCACCCCGCACGGTATGATTGTGCACGTTCCGTTCCATGTGGCCAGCGCTCGGCCATGCAGGATGACGGTCGGGGACTCGGAAGGGCCGAGTTCAGGGTTGCTGGGCTGGTGCTCCCTTGCTCTCTTCGGTGGCAGCCCTTGGGGCGATTCCGCTGCGATGCCGTTGCATAGTGACAAAAGGCTGTTGTTTTTTGCACTGGTTTTCGCTTCTGTGCAGAATTCTGCGCCTCGTTGCGAGTCCTTCCAAGTCACAGTGGTCGCGGAGTGCGGCTTTCCCGAGGATGCGCTACTTCGATCGATTGTATCTATGTATAGATCTACAGTGTTCTGTACGGAGTGCCACTGGTGATAAGCAGCCACGCTGCTACACCCAGCATCGATCCCCACTGGGCCTGAGTAGCCCAGGGGGATAAATACCCGGACCAGGGGCTCTTCAACAGTCATCAAGTCATGATAGATATATGCTATGCAGGCGGGCGGCAGACGGAAGAATTGAAAGACACGGCTTCGTGCATGGACTAGGGAGCTCCCCTGGTTGCCATGTCTAGGCAGCTCACGAAAGCGAGCTTCCCAAGCTCCCGTGGTGGCTGCTGTTATCATATACACTTCTAACACACATCTGCAACGCTTGCAGAGGCGTGTCCGTGCGTGTTCAAGCACCTGGGGGGACCTGCTACCTCAGGGGACCCCTCCCCTGTGCTACCTCCTGTATTATGACATCTTGCAAAACGCCGTGTTAAGTTGTGCACTTGACACCTTCAATGCCAGGGTCTGGTGGCGTACGCGGACAACTGTTTTGCGACCACTAACGCACGCAAGAAGCTCTTCAGAACCTGACTGGACATGGCCGAAAGGCTCAAACCAGTGATGGCAGAACGACGTTAGCTTGAGACCCCGGTACTCGGTACAGCAAGTTCGACCAGGTTCAACAGTCTTCGGCCGTACGGCCACCAGGGCCGCATCCCTTGACTACCATACGGCGGCGCTATGCACTGCGGTGCTTAGCTGGCATGAGCCAGCTCACATGCTGGGATAATCATGAAATGCAAGGCTCATACGACGCGTTGCTGTAGTGTGCTGCAATGCCCTGGGCAGCAGAGCGACTCCCATACCGGTGACCGCCAGGCACTGCAGCTCGGTAGGCTTCCTATAGGCCTCGTCACGATACGGCAAGTCATCCATGGTGTTACAGAAGACCTGGCGGATACCGCAGCAGGTGGCTCGGTTGCATGATACAAGAGTAAAACAGAGGAAGCACACGCTGCATGGCAGGTGCACCCTACCGGTACTACGCAATGGGGAGGACACGTTTGCCCCATAACAATACAGCACGACAGACTTAGTAAACCACCGAGCGGCTAGGGCGGCTATGAAGAAAGAATCCCATGAAGAGTCGCTGGCGTGCCATACCACCCTTGTCGCACGATATGGGCGATGGCAGCGCCTGTCACGACTCATTCCCCCTACCGGTATGTGTGACCCAGGCCAGGACAGTGCCTTTCAGACCCTAATACCTACCCAGGAGATCCTCCACACCTTGTCCCTAGCACACCAAGGGTCGTCATCACGCTACCGTTAGCAACTCCGAGCCAGCGCATTCCGGATGCCAAGGCACTACGAACAAAGCACAAGGGCATCCAATGCATTTCAGCACCTGCCAAAAGGGCTCGGCCTGGCGGCCGCAGGTCCCTTATCCACTAACACACACAGGTCCACATGAAAAGGCACAGAAGACTAGTCTAGCGCCGAGGTAAAAAGAATACCCTATAGTTTTCCTCGCAGACTATCATGTCTCTTGACGGTTGCCACAACACTATGTCGGACGTGGACGCAACCCATGCCACAGAGCAGACCACTTGCATACCGGCCGTTGCGTGCGACAGAGCACATTGCTTTCGTGTCATCAGCATTATGCGCTGAGAATGCTGGGCAATAACAAGCATTGCCGAGGCTTTGCAAAGCATGCCTGTTACCCCCAGCATCAGGTCGAGCAAGTCAGCGATAGCACTCCACGCAGGCGCACCCAGAGGCAAGGACCACCTACTTCTACTTCCATGCGGCCCAACACAAGCGTCGCAGACGCTGAAGGCCTACGATCGCCTACTGCACCACACCCTTCGACACACAACGCAGAGGCTACAAGCTACAAGGGAGGGCGCCACACACGGGCGCTAGAGCCACGCAAACATACCAGAGGTATGGGCGCTACCAAGGTGCTGCTGAGCAACATAAGAAAGGCACTATAGCTAGGACGAGCAAACGAGGGGCCCAACTCCTTGCAACGCTGGTTTGTTACCCTGCAACTTGACTACAGCTTCGTACAGATTACGCGGTGCAGTGCTGCCACCTTGTCCTCACGACTACCACCAACACTGTCCCTACTGGCAACGCGGAAGGCCGGCGCATGGGCGTCGCCCTGAATGTCAGCGTCATTCCTGCACGGCCTGCAACTTCTTCTTAAGCCGCTGCCTCCTGCTTGAAGAGGCCGAGCCCTCCTTCCAACCCATATCCTCTCCGCAATCCTTCCAACCCATATCCTCACGTCCTGCCTTGTCGAACAAAAACCTGCTGCCCACTTCCAAAACGAGGAAAGCGTACGAACCGTTCCCTTTAGGCACCTCGCCCAGTCCTCCGCACGCCGCCGATACCCAGTTGCAACCCTCTCCCCACCTCACCGCCGCGCCCCCGGCCCCGCGCCGCCCTTCCTCAAGCGCACCAGCTCCCGATGGTTCTCCAACGCCGCCGTGCGCCAGTCCTTCATCTCCTGCTGCAGGTCCGTGGACCACCTGCGCAGCTCCTCCACGCGGTCAGACAGCTGCTGCGCCTGGCGGCTGCTTACCAGCAGCGCACGGTGTGCAGCGTCGGTGCGACGGCGCTGGGTCTGCAGCGCATCCGCCAGGCCGCAGGAGCACGGCACGGAGGCGGCGGGAGAGAAGGGGGACACATCGGGTGTGCTGGTGGTTGGCGCCTCGGGCGGGGAGGAGGGCAGTGGCCCAGGGTCGGTTGGGATGTGGGGTGGGGCGGTAGGTGCGGGGCAAGGGGCTGCGGCGGCTTCGCAGGGCATGGCAGCGGGGCAGGGTGCTGCAGGGTTGAGGGTGCTGCTGCTGCCGCTGGAGTCTGGGTCGTCGAGCGGGGAGAAGTGCGCACGCGGCTGTGCGGCACTTGCGGCCTGGCATGCGCTCCGCAGCTGCTGCAGCGGGGAGGGCGCCGCGGCCCGGCTGATGGAGTGCGAGGGCGTCGCTGGCGCAGCGGGCAGACTGCTGGTAGACCACATCTGCCAGTCGGCGAAGTCGCCTGACTGAGACGCGACGGAGTGCAGCCTGAGGAGCAGCTCTTGCAGCTCGTCGGGCTGCGCGGTGATCTGCGCCGCGGACTCGCAGTCGTCCTCGATAGCTCCGTCATCGGCGACCGTCTGCTGTGTCTGCTTCTGCTTGCGCGTGTCCTTGAGCTTCTGCAGCTCCTGCCGGACACTCTCAAGCTCTGCATCGCGCCCAGCGAGCTGCTCCTTCAGCGTCGCGGTCGCGGCGCGCTCGCGGCGCAGTTGTGCCTCCAGCTCAGTGCACCGCGCCTTGGAGGCATCCAGCGACGCCAGCAGACCGACAAGGAACGACCTACTGACTCCCCGACTGGTTGTGACGAAGTTGGAGTGTGAGCCTGCCGCGTCCGGGGTGTCCGCATTGGACGATGTACTGAGGCGACGGGAGCCGAACGGGACGGGTGCGGACGCACGGTGGAACTCTTCTTGGTCGACATTGCCGCCCAGCGATCGGCGAGGCGGCGGGCAAAGGAACGGAGGGATTGGCAGTGGCACGGCGCCAACATCCCCTGCCATCGACGCTCGTGACTTGGCGGTCCATGGCCCCTGACCAGCTGCGGGGCTGAATGAACAGAACTTGTCCCCGTGGGCGTCAGGCGTCGCTGGAAGCGCGTCCCCCAATCCGCCAGAGGAGCATCTACGGAGGGTAAAAAGGCAACAGCAGGATTAAGTAATCTCAAAGTGTAGAACTTTAGGGTGGTGTCCAAGGAGTACTTGCTGCTTCTTGCCACAAGCCAGGACGCTGGACAGAAACCCTTGGGAATTCCCTTTGAAGTGGCCTGGTCAGAAAAAGGGGCTTACCACAGCATACGACCGCCATGCTATGATTAAGCAAGCGAGCATAACAATAACCCTGACAGTTCGCTGAAAGGTGCTGGTGACGAGGCAGGCTTTGTGTTCAACCGTCGCCATGCGGCTGAAGTCGCGTTCCTCCCACCTCTCCTCGCTAAAGCGCGGCTCGGCGCATCCCTCGAGGCTCTTCCCGTTCCGGGACGGTGAGACGGAGCTCCTGGAGAGCGGGCAGAAGTCCTCCACGCTGCGGTCAGAATTCGGGGAAACACCCAAAAGGCGCCGAGAAGGGGTGAGGCGCAAGAAGAGATATCTGGAAGGAGGATTGGCAGCCAATTGCGACGGCTGCTTGTCCGTAACAGGGGCCAGGGGCTGGACAAGACCCTTGACTGGCCGCAGCTCCGCGCACCTGTTACAGGGGTTGTTCTCCACCCCAGTAGCTCCCAGGAAGTCACAAAAGGCACTTGATTTCTCTGGCCTTACAGGTGCGTAGGGCATATTACTCGCAGCAGTTCCTGTCTTGTCACCAACCCCCCCTACGCCTCTCTTTGCAATCGGCACTTTATCGAACGTAAACATTCAATTAAAGTGTGTGTAAACTACCGCGCATGCAGTTGCTAGGGCGAACATACCCCCGAATGCTTCCCCAATGCTGCATGGGCATCCCGCGTGTTGCCCTTGATACCAGTAGGATCCCCTGCACGCCGATGCAGACAGTATAAATCGTGATAGAACACATTAAAGCGCTCCCACGGCGACTGGAAGTCGCTATGAGTCATGCCGAGTTGTGGAACCCTGGTACATGGGGTTCGGCACTGGCAAAAGGAAAGTGCACAGTGGCTTGAAACAAAGCTGAAAATCCAGTACTACTGCAGAGGGACACAAGACGCTGGCTGAGGAGCCTCCCTTGTGTCTCTGGCCGTGGCCACACCTTGTGGAGCGCTCTTCCCGCAAAAGGGCTCACTGTAGACTGCACACGCGTCGCAGTCCTCAGCCCAAGGGGCTTATGCTACCTCCTGGTATTGCGCCACTCGTAGCTGCGTAGGCGATGTGCACGTGTCTGTGCCTGTCTGGTGTCTACCAGGACCGGTATGCGGACCATCTTAATATACCGTACCTTTACGTGATCACCGCGCACCCCCTTGAGCAAAATAATTGTTTCCACACCGCGCACCCCAAAAATGTAACTTGTTCACACCGCGCATGGCCATTTGGGGAATTATATTGAGTCCGCGCAGCACCCTCTTCTGCACGGTTGGCACCCCCGCGTCAGCCCCTAACAACCCACAGCACCGCAGGGGATGTTAATACCGGTACTGTACGGTGGGCTCTTTACAAGAACAACGTATATCTGCACTGGTCCCGAAGCCTGGCAGCGGAGGGCATCCATCCTGGCCCCCATGAGACGATTCTGGCAACTCCGCGCACCCCCCGCCACGGCCCAGATTTTAATTCTTGCAACTTCGCGCAAAGAGGCAAAAGTGCGCGGAGTTGCACGTTTTTTTGCAAATTAACTAATTATATGCGCGGTGGTTGCTGCAAGGTACGGTACGTACGGTAGTTATATACCGGCATCCTCAACGCGTTAAGGGACCTCTCAGCCTGCTTTGCCTTGACACGAAGGGCTCCCGCCAAGCAGCGCCAAGCCATGCCCCTTCCCCTTCCGCAGTGTAGCTTCCTGGGTGTTGGGATGCCCCTTGGGCTGCTCCCAGCGTAGAACCACCCCCTGCCACGCTGTCAATCGCACCGCAGGGGCCACGCCTAAATCAACGCACAAGCCGGTTACATGAAGTACTTCTTGGTCAGGTTCTTTTGCCGCATGGGCCGCCCGCACGTCTTGCACTTGAACTGCGTAGCCAGCTGCACCGCCCAGCACCCGTAGCACGCCACGTGCCCGCACGGCCCCTCGTGCGCGTTCTTCATGGGCTTGGTGCCACACAGACTGCACGGCACCGTCGCAGCCGCCCCCGACAGCACCCCGCTCGCCACCGGCTGGAACGTGCTCGCCGCCCCGGAACCCGACCCCCCACCTGCCCCCGAGCCGGCCCTCCCTCCGCCCTGCGCCCCTGCACCTGTTGCCGTACTGCCGCCAACCGCCTGCCGCTTCGCCGGCGGGTGCTGCTGCTCCGGAACCGCCTGCCCCTTGCCGTACACAGGGGCCACGCCGCCGTACGCACCAACGTAGCCCGACGGCAGCGGCTTCTGCTGCTGCTGCGGTTGCGCGGTGCCTCCTCTTCCTGACGATCCGCCAACCTGTCCGCCTGCTGCACCCGCACGGCTGCCGACCTGCTGCTGCTGCTGCTGGGCCGGCGGCGCCTGTCTCCGAAGCTCCGTCCCCAATCCACCAGGCCCCGCCCGGCCGTTGCTCCCCGCCCGCCCCTCCTCCCCTGCAGCCGGTCGCTTGCCCAGCACCTCACCAATGCTCCGCTGCCCCGCCCTCCCCTGCTCCACCCCAACTCCGCCAGCGCCGGGCCCTCCTCTCCCTGCCATCCCTTCCCCTGCTCCTGCCCCAGTCCCTCCTCTGCCAGCTTGCCCCCCCGCCAGCCCTTTACCCGCTACCCCAGCTGCTGCCCCTGCCCCTGCCCCAACGCTCCGTATCCCAGGTACTGCTGATGATGCCGACCTTCCCGCTGGCCCACCACCACCAGCAGCTGCCGCACCCGCTCCTGCTCTGCCTGCACCTGCACCTGCCGCACCTCCTCCCGCTGCTCCCGCCGCCCCCCGCACATGCACCTCCACCACCCTGTGGAACCACTCCCGGTCCTGCCGCCGCATGAAGGCCCCCACGCCGCGCAGCAGGTGCGCGGTGGAGGGCCCCCGCAGCAGCTCCACGGCGCCATCCACAAAGCCGTTGATGTCCTTGTTGTCCCTGCAGGCATATGGGGACAGGGTGCGTGCGTGACGGTGTACAGAAGCTTTCAAAGGCGGCATAATGTCATTGGTGCACCTGGGGGAGGGCCGGCGTGCAGGTAATGCGTGTGGTACGTGTGCGAGCGAGACTTGCGAACGAGACTTAAAAGGCATGCACGGTAGGTGTACAGGGTGGGTGTCGGCCGGATCAATGGACAGCCGACGACATGCATGAGTGGCTTTGTCCATAATAGCACGTGAAAGGGCAAGGGCATGAGGCCGTAGTGCCACGTGCTCTTTCGCGGGGATCGGAACGTCACGGCAAGGTGGCCAGCACGCGTATAATGCCAGTTGCAGTCGACAAAACACCCACGGCAGTTGGCTACGTCCCTACCCACAATCCCTCACTGTGGCTAGGCGGCGGCTCGCCAAACGGATTGGCAGGGCTCTGCCCTGTGCCAATTCCATCACACCATGCCAAGTGCCGACATGCCAAACCACGTGTCGCAGGCACGCACCCTCTCCCCACGGCCCTGCACACCTCCCTCGTTCCAGCCCCCCACTCACTTGTACGCGGCCATGAGGCGCTGGAACTGCTTGTAGGCCTCGGGGCTGAGGTCGGCCTTGAGCTGCTCCAGAAAGCCCTTGAGGTCGGGCGCACCCGCACCCGCACCCGCACCCGCACCCGTGCCCGCAGGCCCCCCTGCCGCTGCCGCCGCCTCCGCCTCGCCAACCCCGCCCTCCTCCCCTGTCCCCGCATCCGCACGTTTCCGCAAGTCCCCCGCCGCCATGCCCTGCTGCTGCAGTTGGTTTCCTTGTACAGCAGGCTGCACAGGGTGCAACACGATCCGCGTAAGCCCGCCCGTCGTCAAGCCGCCCGCGCCGCCGCCACCGCCCTGGCTCCCATGCGACGGCGACGTCGGCTGGCTGCCGCTCCCCTCTCCCGACTCAACCCTCCGCCGGTGCTCTTCCACCCTCCGCCGCGGCCCCACCACCACGTCGCCGACAGCCACAGACGCCGCCGTCGCCGCTGACGCCGACGCGCCGCTGCTGCTGCCGCCTCCGCCGCCGACGGCGCCCAGCCCCGTCAGCCGCGACAGCTGCCCCGCCTGGCCCCCAAGGGCATGCCCCAGCGGCAGCGGAGGCGGCCGCGACGGCAACGGCACACCAGGCCGCGTCGCGCCAACGCCAGCACCCTGGGGCCTCACGGCGTTGCCACCGGCCCCCGCGGGCGCCGCCGCTAGGGTCTCTAGCGCCGCCGTCAGGCCGCCGGCGGCGGCTCCAGACCCGTTCGCGCCGCCGGCGCCAGCGACAGCAGCCACGGGCCTCCCCGCGTCCACCGCGGCCTGAGGCCCAGGGGCATCGCTACCCCCGCTGGATTGTAATAACCCTAGTAGCCCGCCTGCAGGCTTCCCCTGCTTACCGCTGCCGCCGCCGCCGCTGCTGCTGCCCTTACCAGTCGCCCTCGCCGCTGCCGCCGCCGCCGCTGCAGCTTTGGCGGTGTTGCCACCGCCGCCGCCGCCCAGCCCCGTCGCTGTCAGCGCACCGATGCCGCTGACGTCGATCGCCGCCGGGACGCTGTCCATGAGGCTGGCGGCGCCGCCGCTGGCACGGTAGATCCCGCCGAGGGCGCGGTCGTTGGCGGCGGCGGCGCCGGTGGCGGCGCCTCCGACGGACTCGAAAGCCGTTAGGTTGGTGCCCCGGCCGGGCAGTGCGGGCTTGGCAGGGCCTGTGAACCCTGCCTTGTCCTGCATGGGTGTGTAGCGATGCAGTTGCGTGGACAAGTTAGCATATTAGCAAGCAGGTTCTAGTAGAGGGCGAGGCAAGGAACAGCAGCATCCTGCCTTGTCCTGCAAGGAACAGCAGCAGTGATGGGTGTGTGTATGGTCGACGCAACCGCTCCCATCGTTACAGGTTCGGTTGTGTAGGCAGCATACGGGTCTTTCAGCACACAGGCATCTGACTCGCAGGTCCCAAGCCACACCGGTCCTTGCCGTACCTACCTTGAAAAACTGCGTCAGTGACGCCGCCGCCTTGCCGAAACTGTCGTACACGTTCACGTGCTCGCGGACCCAACGGCTCATGTTCTTCTGGGTCCCGGGCTGCCTGAACCGTTCGTCTGCCAGGATGATTGCGCCGTAGTCCCACCGGTGGCGGATGACGCGGCCCATGGCCTGGTTCACGGCGCGCATGGCCTGTACGGCAGGTGTACGACGCAGACACACGTCAGTAAGGCACACGGCAGTTGCACAGAAGAGGATACACAAAAGTTGGGGCGGGGGCGGTGGTGCAGGCCCTGGAGCAGTGCATGTGAAGAACGAGGGTGCCAAATGCCTTTCACTATCTCCGTGACCCTTGTTGCAATGAGCCCCAGGCACATACGGTTTGTAGCACCCACGAGGGCGTGTGCCCTGTGCTTTCGCGCTCTCACTCTCTCTCCCTCACCGTGTTGGTGTACCACGCCTCCCCGCTCAGCGCCTGCACGCCCTCCACCAGACCCCCGCCCGACGAGCCGGCACGTGCCTCCTCGTCCAGCACGTCGCGCTTGAGCCGGACCTGGGGCAACGTGGCACCGCGGGGACAATGGCTGATGTTATTATGTGATGTGTAGCGATGCAGATGTGAGCGATGTGCGTGTGCGATGTGATGCGATGTGTTTCGTATGCGGTGCGGGAATGGGATATATAGAATCCCTTACAAGCAGACAAGTAGGCAAATGTGATGTGATGTGTGTGGTTTAATCGGCGTGCACATGCAAAACGCACGTGCCTCCTCGTCCGACATGTCGGGCTTGAGGCCGACAGTATGGCGTAGCTTGGTTGTACATAGTGTGCAGGGTACGGCTGCATGGCGGCTGTAAAACACCCTACCCTACCTTGGGGTCGGTCTTGACGGCGTAGGGGATGCCTGTGATGACCACGGCACGGCCCGCCCGGTCGCTGAAGTCAAGGCCCTCGCTGACCTGCGTGTCCGTGACAGAGTGGGTTTATGTTGCAGCGTATGTTCTGTTGTGTAAGTTGTCTAAAACGAGTCCTCCGGGATAGAGGGGAGTCCTGCTACAACCAAGGTCGTGTAAAATTTGTATTTGGTGCAGCAGCTGAAGGAGTTTCGCCGAAGTCCAGGCCCCGGGTACGTACGGCAACCTCTAACACCAGACAGCAAAAGGAGTCCACCTTACACCAAACGCCCACCGTTCGCGGCACACGGCGGAGAACACGGCCCCCTGCGCAGCCTACCACTCAGCAACAAAAGAAGACAATGATATCGTCCAGGAGATCACCTTTCCACGGCACACGGCGAAGAACACCGCCCCCTGCGTGGCGGGGTCGTCCAGGCGGGCGCGGAACTCCTCGATGGCCGCCCCGAACGCAGAGGACTCCCTTGGCTCCATCACGGGGGCCTTGTGCCGTACGATGCGCTCCCACGTGCTGCCCGCGCCGCCGGCGCCTGGGGTGAGGGCCGTAGGCATGCAGGCAGATGACTCGAGTTTTCGCAAGTAGATCTAAAGCCATGGGGGCTGGGGGAAGCCTCCCACGTGCTGCCCGCGCCGCCGGCGCCTGGCGGTGAGGGCCGGGCACCGGGGGATGGGCAGCGAGGGAGAGGGCGAACACTGTCAAATTAGACACACTGGATAAGTGCTAGAGGCGCATTCCCACGTGCTGCCCGCGCCGCCGACGCCTGGGGGTGAAGGCCGGATGTGGGGTTGGGCAAAGCGGTCGAGGGCGAATATTGAGAGTAAGATGCGACACTTCGTATGAGTGGTATGGGCACACACCCACACGCTGCCCACGCCGCCAGCGCCTGGGGGCGGTCGGACGGGCAGGAAGGTGCCGTCGGCAGGTAAAAGAGGTTGGAGGCTATAACGTACGTTCACGTCACCAGTAAAAAGCAGCGTGACCAGTAGAAAAGCAGCATGGCAGTGTCAGCTTTCTGTCGAAACGGATGCGTATTGCACATTAGCACGCTCTGCCCACGCTGCCAGCGCCAATGGGTAACCGCAGAGCGCCAATGGGTGGGGGGCGTACGCAGGGAGGGGTAGGCCGACAATTGATATGGTACCCTGCGCACCGCACCATGCGGGCGCTAGGGTGGGAGGTAACGGGCCATGAAGAAGGCATACAAGTGGAACGCTGTACTGCCCCGAAGTGCTCTCAACCCCTTGCCATAACTGCCAGGGCACAAAGAGTTGCAGAGTCGCTGTACCCCAGGTACGCACCCCCATTGCTCTTCCAGTGGTTGATGGCTGAGTCCATTGCTGAGTAGGAGGCAAAGAACACCAGCAGGCCGTCCGGGACCAGGCGGGCCAGGTTGACCAGCGCGTTGCCCAGCTCGTCCTGTGCGTGTGGGCGTTGCGTGTGTATTAGCGTGCATGCATGTTACCGGTAGCAGCATGAGTTGCGTATGACAGCTGGGCACTAGGTGGGCCAGGTTCACCAGCGCGTTTGCCCAGCTCGTCGTGCACGTGGGTGTTGCATGTGTTTAGCGTGCAAAGGTATTATTACCGTAGAAGCATTTGTTGTACGGAACAACAGAGCGCCAGGCGGAACAGGTGGCCAGCGTGTTGCCAAGCTCGTCCTGTGCATGTGGGTGCTGCACGTGTACTGTATTAGCGAGGCTGTTCGTTTAGTGCGGTGCGGGAGTGCAGGATGGCCACGTGTGCCAATGCGCCGTAACGTCGAGCTACACATGCTTTGCTGACTTTCTAGCACTGGTCATGTGTACGCATCCAAGACCCTGATTACCAATACTAGGGCGGACCAGGAGGGACCAAACAGCCGGAACGTAACGCGCCACAAGCGCACGCACCTTGTACGTTGCGTTGTCTCGTGCGGCGAAGGTGCTTGTGAGCTTGGCACCGCTGGGGCCGGTGGGCAGCACGCCAACCCACACCTGGTTTGGGAGACAATGGGGGTGTTGACGATAGGAAGGCACACGGAATCGTCATGGCTTTTCAGTAAAGGTGGAGCGCCGCTGTGTCCGGTGGGCAGCACACGGATCGACACCTGACCAAATTTGGGGATTGGAGTGCGGCCAGTTGGTGAATAGTTGAAGGTAATTGCTACATGCTGCTGTGGCCGGTGGGTAGAACGCCGACCCACACGTGGGTAGGTTGCAAACAGGTGCTGCCTAGGCAGTTGTAATGCCGGTAGTACAGTACTGGAACCACGGACAGCGAGGGCAGTCCTTGCAGCGGCGCAGGCAGCGCACGCATCAGCGTGCATCACATCCACAACCAGTCACGCACCTGGCTGGGGGCGATGACGTGCGGGTTCTCCAGGCGCATGGGGAAGGGGATCTGCAGCTCGGCCGCGAAGGAGTCCATTGGGCTCAGGGTGCCGCTGGTCAGCAGGAAGGAGCGCAGGCGGAGCGCAGCCAGGCGCCTGCGGGGTGGTGGAGGGCAAATGTGAATGTGCGGTAATTGTCAGCGAATGTTTACCAAAGCGTGCCGCTGGTCAGCAGGAAGGAGCGCAGGCGGAGCGCGGCCAGGCGCCTGGGGGGTTGGGGTTTGCGTCGTGAGGGACGGGGGTGCGTGGGTGTGTCGGTGAGGGTGTGTCGGTGCGGGTTTGTCGGTGGGCGGGGTGGATCTCGGCGGTTGTGGTAGTGTGACCGCGAAAGGGGTTAGGGAGTGGCGGCACGGGGACACCAGGTGGGGCATTGGGACGCGGCACGGGGGCGTGAATAAAAAAGAACCTAAAAGGGGACCTAGTTACCCTTAACCCTTTTCTTTCTTTTTTCTTTTTTCTGGAGGATGACGGGGCGTACGGCGCATGGGCCGTGCAGATGCCCACTTTGCGGTACCGTTACCGTACGCAAGCCCACGTGAAGGTCCTGCCGGTCAAGCAGTACAACTGTGACAGCTGCACTTTACAAAGCCACGCTACCGTGTTACGTGCGTTAAAGTTCGCGTCCACCTGACGTTGTATGCCGGGTATTAGCCACCACCTAGACTGCAACAAAAAGAACGGCTCCATGCTACACAAAAAGATATATACACACACACGGTGATCGCGCCCACCTGAAGGCCATGCCGGGTATGAAGCACCAGAACGACAGCGTGGGCGCGGGCAGCTTGTCCTGCCCCCACGACCGCTGCATGTGCAGGTGCACGCGGAAGCCCTTGTGGGCTGGCGGCGCGCCGGGCTTGTCGGTGAGGGGCTCCAGCGTGGAGAAGGCTAGGTTGAGGCAGGACTGCAGGTGCTGCAGCCTGCGGGGGAAAGGGGGAGGGCGAGGGCGCGGGGGAAAGCGAAACCTTGGAAGAGCTGTAGGGGACAAGTTGTTGAGGTTGAGGCAGGACTGCAGGTGCTGGAGCCTGCGGGGGGGAACGGGGGAGGGGGGAGGGGGGGAAAGCCAAACTTGAGGCGAGCTGTAGGGGACAAGTAGTTGAGGTCAGTTCAGGCGGGACTGCAGGTGCTGCAGCCTGCGCGTGGGACGGGGGTTGCAAGGGAAAGGCAACATGAAAGAGCAATGGCTCCAGGCCCAAGGAAGAAACCTAGGTCAGGCTTTCCTGGTGGCGCGCCCTGCCTCTGCGTGCCGCCAACAGCGCAGCGCAGCATCCTGGACTTCCGTACGTACGTTCGTACTTGACGTTTGCCCCTGCGGCCTACGCCCATGGCACTGTAACACTCACGCGACGGCCGCGGCCTTGGCTGTGGTACGCCCCGCCTCCACGTCCGCCGCCAACACCACACGCTGACACACGTTCACTGACCCTGCGGCCTACTCCTAGAAGGGCTATGACACTGTTACCGATACGCCCATAGCTCGTTTACACTCACGCGACGGCCGCAGCTTTCGCGGTGGTGCGCCCCGCCTCCACAGCCGTGCAGCACCAAATAATACGTAAACCAGCGCCGCACCACACCCAGGCCTACGTACAACGGTTGCCCCGGCGGCCTACTCCCTTGACACTCCGAGACTCACGATACGGCCGCCGCCTTTGCGGTGGTGCGCGCAGCCTACACACCCGTGCAGCACCAAATACCACGTAAACCACTGTTTACTGTGACAGCAGTTGCGACGGCATCAAGGCCCAAACTCACGCGACGGCCGCAGCCTTGGCTGTGGTGCGCCCCGCCTCCACGTCAGCCGCCGCCAGGATGTCCGACGCCGCATCGATGGCCGCGTTGAGCGCCGACGCGCTGTGCGCCGTGATGCCGAACTGCGCCAGGAACTCGAACAGGAAGCTGCCAGGGCGCGTCAGCCCGCCGCCGTCTCCGAAACCGCCGCCGCCGCCGCCGTGGTCGCGGCCGGCGGGCGCAGGCAGCTTGGAGGCGAGGGCGTTGAGGCCGTTCTCCAGCAGCTTAAGCACGCCCTGTTTTGCAGTAAATGCAACGCGAAGATATGTAAGTATAATAGCGTACAGGTCAGATAGCTGTTGGGGCCATGGACAGCACGGCTGGAACCGAGGGCGTCGGGGCCGTTATCCAACAAGAATCAGCACGCCCTAGAAAAAAGCCGGAAAGAAGGCGTGTGGCCCATTCCAAACACCAGCTGGTGCACGCACGTGTTAATACACATGTTCCACTGGAACACACGCAGCAGCAGCAGGTCCATGTCCGCCGCCAGCCGCCGGTAGTCGAGCTGCTGCACCAACAACGCCTGATACACACATGCTAATACACACGCCCCGCTAATACACACGCACCAGCAGCAGGTCCATGTCCGCCCCCAGCCGCCGATAGTCGAGCTGCCCGGCGCCGGCGGGGCCCTCCCCTGGCGCTGGCACGTCCACCAGGGCGGTGGCGCCGCGCTCGATCTTGTCAAGACACACCTCCTTGCACCTGCAGGGTGTTGCGCATGATGCATGGCCAAAACGTTGTGTGCATGTTCGGGACATGGGAAACCATGAGTTAGCAACCAATCCACAACGCCCTTGCGCATCATGCACCCGTAGGCGGTGAACGGCAAACGGTCACGTGCTTGTTTGGGACAACAACGTATTGGAACTCTCGGGTCGGGAACCCACTCGTTCCAATGCGCAATTGCGCACAAGTCCACGATTGCTCACAAGCCAAACGCCAGCAAACGTGCGACCTTAAGGGTGACCCTAGCACGAACCCCCGCGAACACACCTCTTTGCCTCCAGCATGGCGTCCGTTAGCTGCTTGGATGTGATGTCGAACGAACACGAGTCGCTGCTGACGCCCTGCCGAAGCACAAGTTGCATAGCAGTGCTATGTCACGAAACTCACGAAACTGAGGCTGCCGGCGGCCACCGGTGAACGCGGTATGCATGTACCACTTGCAGATGCTTCACACCGCACTCCTGCTAGCGCACACCGTCTCGTCGCGCCCTCCCACCACGTAGACGTGTACACGGAAGCCTCATATTCGAACCCGGCACATCGTGTCCTTACTGCTCTATGCGAGCAGCATAGCGGCACGCAGCCCAATACTAATCACACCGCCATTCGTGCGACTACGTGTACATGGGCCCGTGGCGCCTGTTTGACCCCGCCTCGACATTGTCTCCCGCTGCTGTCATGTTCTTATTGCACATGATATGACTTCAATGCCGTTCAGTGTACAAAAGGCCCCACCTCGACGTTGTGCGCTTCGTCAAAGATGACCACGGCGTTGGACCAGTTGATGGAGTCTGCCATGGTACGGCGCGTGCCGGGGTCCAGCAGGTAGTTGTACGGCAGGAACACGATGTCAGCCTCCTTGCCTGTACGGAGCAAGGGGTGCCGTACACAAAATGGTGTGCCGTCACCACCAGCTGGTCATGTACACTGGCCTTGGAGGCAACGCAAGCCTCCATAAGCTTGCGGCACACAGCCTGGGCTTGGTGCAAGCTGGCGAAGTAACTAATCGCATGCGGAGCCGTTCCCGCCCCGCCCCCACCTGTCTCTGCCAGATAAAACGGGCACGCGCTCGTGCGCCTTAATACACACACCCGCCCCCACCTGCGTCCCTGCCCAGGTAGAAGGGGCAC